>Ga0206878_10158_pt1 | contig 29517 bp, 22 predicted proteins | sample Alteio_BWOrgCont_8_FD_152621 | JGI IMG/M metagenome (GOLD analysis project Ga0206878, IMG submission 152621) | Enriched cells from forest soil in Barre Woods Harvard Forest LTER site, Petersham, Massachusetts, United States -... | ecosystem: Environmental > Terrestrial > Soil > Temperate forest >... | reverse complement strand
TTGGTGTATTGCGATGATGGCAAAGACTATGGGCTGTATAACCGACTTTAAGAATTATATAGCTCTGGCGCAGGGATACATGGATGTATTTGATCCCAACACAGGTTTTATGCGTCCAAGAACAAACGGGGCGTGGCAAACACCTTTCAATCCTTATAGGGTGGATGCTAATTACACAGAAGCCAATGCATGGCAGTATAGTTTTTATGCTCCGCAGGATATAAGCGGATTGATAAAGCTATACGGAGGCAAAGAAAAGATGGCACAAAAACTGGATAGTGTATTTATCGTTTCATCTGCAACAACAGGTAATACGCAAAATGATATTGCAGGAATGATTGGGCAGTATGCCCAGGGAAATGAGCCCAGCCATCACATGGCCTATCTGTTTAATTACCTGGGTAAGCCTTGGAAGACTACGGATTATGTAAGGAAAATAGAAAGGCTATATACCGCCGCACCAGACGGACTATGTGGCAATGAAGATTGCGGACAAATGTCGGCATGGTATGTAATGAGCGCCATAGGACTTTACCAGGTATGTCCCGGTGACGGACAGTTCATCATCACATCTCCTCTTTTCGATTCGGTTAAAATACATCTGGAGAACGGCAAAACATTTTCTATCAACTCTTATAAGGAAGTTCCCAATGCAACTTATATTGCCTCATCAGCGCTTAATTACAAAAATTATCAGAAATCGTTTTTACCCTATGACTCGTTGATCAAAGGCGGAACATTGAATTATGTTTTGAGTAGAACTCCTTCCAATAACTGGGGCGTGGGTAAGGATGTGCCTGTGGATTCGATAGAAGGCAGGGAGAGTATTGTTCCGCAACCATATAGCAGTAGTGGTGATTTAACCTTTAAGGATTCCATGCGTGTGGAATTGAACGCATACTCTCCCGGCGATAAAATCTATTACACATTGAATGATTCTACACCGGATAAAAGCTCATTGCTTTACACCCATCCATTCTCTGTTAGCAGCACATGTTATGTAAAATCTATTGCATGCAGGGGCGATAAATGCAGCATGGTAAATACATCATACTATGTTAGGATACCTAAAGGGAGAAGTATCAAAATAGTATCTGTACCAAGTGCACAATATACAGCCGGTGGTCCTGATGCATTAATAGACTATCAGCACGGAAGCACAGACTTTAGCCTTGGTAAATGGCAGGGTTATGTTGGGCAAAACTTTGAAGCAACAGTTGATCTAGGCAAGGAAGAAGAAGTGAAGACCGTTAAAGCAGAATTTTTGCAGGATGTATGGAGCTGGATCATGATGCCCACTTATGTTGAGTTCTCTGTTTCGCAGGATGGAAAGAATTTTACCCGTGTGGCTCATCTTGCCAATAACTTAGCCGATACGAACTACACATCAACTATAAAAATCTTCAGGCAGGACTTTGCTCCCAAAAAGATACGTTACGTAAAAGTGTTTGCAAAGAACTATGGCAAACTACCCAACTGGCATCCCGGTGCAGGCAACGATGCCTATATTTTTATTGATGAAATAACAGTGAAATGAGAGCGAGGAAAGAGAGCGGAGAAAGAGTGTAAAGCAACCTGTTTCTATAATTTCACCCTTTCAGGGTTTTCAAATCAGGATAGCTCTTCTTTTCTATAATCATGTCATCCCTTCGGGATTTTCAATACAATTAAGAGCCCTGAAAGGGTGAAATTATTATAGAATTAAAATAATAAATGTTTGGTGCAATTGGAGCCCTGAAAGGGTGAAATTATTATAGCAATTATATGAGCGTTTAATGTGATTATTAATCCCGAAGGGATGACATTATTATAGAATATTAATTTTATTATAAATTTAAACTCCGAAGGAGTGATATAAAATAATAAAATATGCCCGGAACATATTCACAAGTCTATATTCAGATAGTATTTGCTGTAAAGGGCAGAGAAAACCTTATTAGTAAAGTATGGAAAGATGAATTGTATAGATACATTGCTGGTATTATAAAGGGCAAAGGTCAGAAGCCCATAATTGTTAATGGTATGCCTGATCATATTCATGCTTTTGTTGGATTAAAACCCGCTCTTGCAATTTCAGATTTGGTAAGAGATATTAAAAATAATTCCAGCAATTTTATTAACGAACAAAAATTGGTAAAAGGAAAATTTTCTTGGCAAGAAGGGTTCTGTGCTTTCTCTTATTCAGATGGGGATATAGAAAGAGTATATAATTACATTTTAAATCAAGAGGAACATCATAAGAAGAAAAGCTTTAAAGAAGAATACGTAGAGTTCCTTAAAGAATATAAAATACAATTTGAAGAAAAGTATTTATTTGAATCGGTAGAATAATATGTCACCCTTTCAGGGTTGGCAATTGCTAGAATACGGTTGGCCTATAATAATGTCATCCCTTCGGGATTATAAGGTTAATACATGATTAGTTCCGGCACCTTATCTATATACAAGAGCTTTAAAATAAACTCCTTGTAAAGCTCCTGCTCATCTGTAGTGGCATTACCAACCCCTTTCGATTTCATATCGTATTCTCTCAGGCAGTGAAATATTTTTTCTAATGAGGTAGGACTATATGCTCTTGCAGCCTTTTCATAATCTGCGACAAAAAAGGGATTTACTCCAAGCTTGGCAGCTACGTTGTTACGTGACTTATCCTTAAGAGAATGGTATATAAATAACTTATTGAAGTAACTATAGAGCGACATCATGGTCACGATAAAAGGATTCTCCTTAGTATTTGATGCAAAGTGTTCTATTATCTGCAAAGACTTACCCATATCACGAGCACCCAATGCATTCTGCAATTCAAATATGTTGTAATCCTTGCTTATGCCAATGTTGTTCTCAATATCTGCAACAGTTATCTCAGCAGGCGGAGAAAGGTTTATCATCAGCTTGCCCAATTCATTGGCAATCTTGCTCAGGTCGCTGCCCAAATATTCTGCCAGGAGCGCCACTGCTTTGTGCCCAATGATATAGCCTTTGTCTTTCAAATAACCTTCTATCCAGCCGGGTATCTTGTTGTCGTATAGCTTAGGCGACTCAAAAAATACTGAGTTTTTAGAGATCTTTTTACCTAAGGAGGTCCGCATATCCAGCTTCTTGTACTTATAGCATATTACAAGTATGGTAGTCTTTGGTGGATTCTCAATATAGGTTTGCAGCATGCTTTTTTCTCCACCACCTGTGAGCAAGTCGCGCATTTCCTGGGCCTCTTTTACAATAATAACCTGGTGGTTCGACATCATAGGGAAGCGGTAAGCAGCATCTAATACAGTAGCAATGCTGTTTTCCCTTCCATAAAATATCATCTGGTTAAACTCCCTTTCATTCTCGTCCAGGACATTTTTTTCAATGTAGTGGCTAATCATATCAATATAGTAGGGCTCCTCTCCGCAAAAAAAGTAGACGGGATGATAAAGCTTCTTTTCTAAGTCGGCTATGATTTCTTTATGGGTCATATTCAAATATCGCACTCCAAATTTATACTTTCTATGCTATTCCTAACTTTGTATTTAATTTGAGTATTTAAATATATATCTATGCACCACCGATTACACCGATTAACACAGATTAGAATCTGTGAACATCTGTGCTATCTGTGGTAAAATATATTATCTAACTTGTTTCGATAAAATTCATGGATAGCCCATTAGCGTCTTCTCTTCCTGAACTTAACTTCCCCCAATTCAATCACAGAATACAGGAGGAGAACGGGCAGCGCAAAATATTTGACCCTGCCCGCAGAAGGTTTGTGGCCCTTACTCCCGAGGAATGGGTAAGGCAACACGTTATCGCTTATCTGCATGGAGGAAAGGGGTATCCATTAAGTCTGTTGATGGTAGAGAAAGAATTTACTTACAATAAGCTGAGCAAGAGAGCAGATATAGTGGCTTGCAATAACAAGGGTGCTCCTATTTTGATGGTGGAATGTAAGAGCCATGATGTAATTATTACTCAAGAAGTTTTTGATCAGATTGTGCGCTACAACCTAACTATGCAGGTTAAAATACTGATTGTAACGAATGGCATAAACACTTACTGCTGCTCATTAGAAGATGGCAATTACAAAATTTTAGAGGATATTCCTGACTATAAAGAATTGATGGGAGCATGAGTCATCCGCTTATATATCTCGATTATAACGCGACCACTCCGGTTGATAAAAGGGTGTTGGAGGCCATGCTTCCTTACTTTTCTGAAAGGTTTGGTAATGCAGCAAGTAAAACACATGCTGCAGGGTGGACAGCCAGTCGTGCAGTTGATGAAGCCCGCAAGCAGGTTGCAGATATGATAGGCTGCGATGCCCAGGAAATTATTTTTACGTCTGGTGCAACAGAGAGCATTAACCTTGCGATTAAAGGAGTATACGCAGCTTATGCAAGCAAAGGCAAGCATATTATAACTTATGCTACTGAGCATAAAGCTGTTTTGGATACTTGTGCATATCTTGAAGAATTGGGTGCTGAAATAGAATATCTACCTATCAATCAGGATGGGCTGCCCGACTTGCAATTACTGGAGAAATCTATCAGGAGCGATACTATTTTGGTGTGTGCTATGTTTGCCAATAATGAAACTGGCGTAGTCTTTCCAATTAATAAAATAGCAGATACAGTTCATTCTAAGAAAAGTATTTTGTTTTGCGATGCTACACAGGCTGTGGGTAAAATGATAGTGGATGTAAATGATGAAGGGATTGATCTAATGTGTTTATCTGCACATAAATTTTACGGCCCAAAAGGGGTGGGAGCATTGTATGTTAGAAGGAAAGATCCGAGGGTATCGCTCATCCCTTTAATACATGGCGGAGGCCATGAGCGTGGTTTACGGTCAGGCACATTAAATGTGCCGGGCATTGTTGGCTTAGGTAAAGCTTGTAGCATCGCAGTAGACGAAATGTGGAACGATGCAGAGAAATCATCCAGGCTTCGAACCTTATTGGAACAAAGCTTGATTGATTTGGGGAATGTTTTTATAAATGGCAATATGAAAGACCGTTTGGCACATGTTACTAACCTTGCCATTGGTGGAATAAAAGCCGAAAGGCTTATCACTCAGGTACCCAATATTGCTCTTGCTATGGGCTCGGCTTGTACCTCAGCTTTGCCGGAACCATCACATGTATTAAAGGCCATGGGCAGAGAGGCAATGGCAGAATCTTCTGTGCGTTTCAGTTTGGGTAAATACACAACGCAGGAAGAAATTGAAACCGCAATTAAAGAAATAAGTGCAGCGGTGAAGAAGTTGAGGACAGCCCCAAACCCCTAAAGGGGCTTTGAAAGAAGCGCTTCGTATATCTGAAATCGTTAATCGTTATTCTTAAATCCGGAAGCCCCTTTAGGGGTTTGGGGCATAAGATATTTATTTAACCACTCCTTTAGCATCCACCTGATGCTTTGCCAGTGTGCGCATAGCAAATAGTAAAGAGAGAAGACAAATAAAAGCTCCCATAAAAAATGGAGCGCCGGGCAAATAAAGCGGAGTACCCGCTCGGGTAAAGAAATTGAACAGGCCTCCCATGAGCATAGGCCCAAATATGGAAGTAAGGCTTACAAGCCCGGTTAGCCCTCCTTGTAATTCGCCCTGTGCGTTGGCCGGAACTTTTTCTGACATAATACCCTGTAGGGCGGGGCCTGCAATTCCACCCATGGCATAAGGAACAATAAATGCAAACATCATCCACGATTGATTGGCAAGACCGAACAGGAACAAGCCAATGGTATAGAGTATGAGGCCGGCGTAAACCGATCTTTTCTGCCCTATCTTAGGAATAACAATGCGTATTAGTCCACCTTGCACACCTCCTACTATAAGCCCTACAAATGCAAGAGAGTATCCAACTGTATCCTCATTCCATTTAAATTTAAGCATAGTAAAATAGGTCCATGTAGATTGTACAGAATGAGCAGCCACATAAATACAAAGTATAGATGCAACCATGCCTAATACAACAGGGTATTTACTAAGCTGCTTTAACGATCCTATAGGATTAGCGCGTTTCCAATCAAACTTGCGTCGATTTTCAGGAGCTAATGATTCAGGCAGAATAAAGAATCCGTAAAGAGTATTTAATAGACTGCAACCGGCAGCCACTAAAAAAGGCAATCGTGGTGAAATCTTTCCTAATATGCCGCCTGCCATGGGGCCAATAATAAAGCCTAATCCAAAAGCCACACCTATCATACCAAAATTCTGGGCTCGTTTTTCGGGGGTACTTATATCTGCAATATATGCAGTTGCGGTGGTAAAGCTTGCACCCATCATGCCTGCAACCACCCTTGTTGCAAATAGCCACCATATAGTGGGTGCATAAGCCATCACTAAATAATCAAGTCCGAAGCCCAACAATGAAAGAAGCAAAACAGGGCGCCTGCCATACCTGTCACTTAAGCCGCCCATTACAGGTGAAAACAAAAACTGCATAATAGCAAATGCCGAAACCAGCCACGAGCCCCAAAGTGCAGCCTGACTAAGGTCACCCTGAATAAGTTGTGAAATAAGCTTAGGGAAAACAGGAATAATTATTCCTAACCCAGTTACATCTAATAACAGGGTAACGAAAATAAATCCTAATGCTGCTTTTCTGTTTCCGATCATACAATGGCTGATGAATGTCAAAAATACATGTTTTATCTTTATACTGCCTCAAATGTGTTTAGCCCCAAACCCCTAAAGGAGCTTTGAACGCAGTACTTCGTAAATCTAAAATCGTTAATCGTTATTCTTAAATCAGGAAGCCCCTTTAGGGGTTTGGGGCTGAATATTTATGTACTTTAGCTTCATGAAAAACTCCCGCACGTCCTCTCTCATTGTTCTAATAAGTATTTTTTTCTTTTGGGGATTTGTTGCAGCATCCAATGGTATTCTCATTCCTCTTTTTAAAGAAATATTTCACCTCACTCAGTTTAAGTCGCAGTTAGTAGATCTCTCATTCTACGCAGCTTATTTCTTTGGTTCTATAATATATTTTGTGGTAAGTTACTACCATGATCCCATGCAAAAGATAGGTTATAAAAAAGGACTAATAATTGGATTGCTTATTTCTGCAGTGGGTGCAATTGGTTTTATTCCCGCCGCTAACATGCAATCGTATCCAATGTTTCTTTCCTGTATGTTTATCATTGGATTAGGGTTTACACTGCAACAAATTGTAGCTAATCCATATGTAATTGCATTGGGAAATCCTTCTACAGGTTCTCACAGACTTAACCTCGCCGGCGGTATAAATTCATTTGGCACCACAATTGGTCCAGTACTTTTAAGTCTTGCCCTGTTTGGCCAGATTAGTAGTTCTTATGCTCCGCCTGCAGACATTACTTTGGTTAAAATACCCTCCATGATATTGTGTGGTATGTTCCTGCTTTCTGCAACTGTATTAGGCTTTTCTTCATTGCCTCCTATTACTGCCCAGGAAAAATCTGAAAAAGGTCCGGATACTTTGCCACACCGACAAATAGGCATAGGTCTGTTTGTTATAAGAAAGGCCACGGCCTTGCAGTATCCTCAGTTAACGCTGGGCATGCTTGCTATTTTCTTTTATGTGGGGGTAGAGGTGACCATACAGAGTAATATGGGTGCATTGTTGAAATTACCAGAAATAAAGGGACTTTCAGCAAGCCAGATATCTCCATACATATCGTTGTATTGGGGCAGTTTAATGATAGGAAGATGGAGAGGGTCCGTTACAGTTTTCAATTTAAGAAGTACTAAACGCATTATTGCGATGACCATTATTCCCATTGTTGCCTTTGCAGTTATTTGCGGAGTAAATTATATACGTACCAATGATATATCAGATTACAAATTTTATGTACCCTATCTTATTCTAGCCATTATAGCCTTTTTCATAAGTGGAGAAAAACCCGCAAGAACACTTATTTTGTTTAGCAGTATTGCCGCTTGTATGATGTTGGTAGGGTTATTTACTACAGGTAATCTTGCGCTATTTTCATTTATTAGTGGAGGTTTATTTTGTTCGGTAATGTGGCCATGCATTTTCTCTCTTGCTATTGCAGGTCTTGGTAAATACACCACACAAGGTTCATCTTTGCTGATTATGATGATACTTGGCGGTGCGCTCATTCCTCCCCTGCAAGGAAGGATAGTTGATCTTTACGGAGCTCACGTGTCTTATTGGGTTCCTGTTTTTTGTTTTGCCTACCTTGCTTTTTATGGATGGAAGGTGAGACATGTTTTTAAGAAGCAAGGCATGGATGCAGACAGTATTGTTATGGAAGAAGCGCCCACCGACCTCCCTCAAGTGGGTGAGGCAAACACCATTTGAATTATGAAAGAACACCTAACACAATTTTTACGTTACGAACAATGGGCCAATAAAACCATATTGGATGCGCTAAAGCAGCTGTTGGTAGTCGATGAGAAAACACTCGACATAATGGCTCATATTTTACTTGCCCAGGCAGTGTGGTATACACGCATGGTAGGCCAGCCATCCCCAAAGATATGGGACAAGAAAACCCTGGATGAGCTTTATAAAATGTGGGAGGAGAATAATAGGGCTTTGGATATGTATTTTGACAAATTATCAGAAAAGGATTTTTTTCAAAATATAGAGTATAAAAATTCAAAAGGGGATTCTTTCCATAATATGGTAAAGGATATTGTAACTCATCAATTCAACCATTCTACGTATCACAGGGGACAAATAGTAGAAAGGCTAAAAGGGAAACTACCCCAAATGCCCGTTACGGATTTCATTGCTTTTTTACGAAAATGAAAAGAATTCTAAAGTCATTTTTATTTTGTGCGGCTCTATTTTTCTTTTGCAATTCCATTGCGCAAAGACATCAAAAAAATATATTATATAAAATACTTAAAACTGAAAAAGACGACACCAACAAAGTAAATACTCTTTATCAGTTAGCACAAACACTTACTATTACTTCTCAGTTTTCTAAAGCAGATTCGATTGCGAATACGGAACTCAAGCTCGCATTCAAGTTACACTACTATAAAGGGATTGCAGATGCTTATGCTAATCTGGGAAATAACCGTTTTTATTTGGCAGATCTCCCTAACGGAATAGATTATTATTTAAAAGAAAGGACACTAAGTGACTCTATAAAATATATAAAGGGGTTAGCTAATTCGTACAGCGGTATGGGCGAGATACACATAGAACAAAGCGATGATAAAGTGGCAATGGAAGAGTGCATGAAGGCCCTGAGTTTATATAAAAATACCAATGATTCTGATGGAACAGCAAATGTCGAAAATGATATAGGGGAGCTTTATATACACAACAAACAAGATTCAATGTCGAGAGTATATCTTTTAGCTTCCTATAACATATTTGAGCACCTGCATGATACTGCGCGTATGGAATATCCGCTTATGGACCTTGGGCATATTTGTAATACCGAAGGAAATTATAATGATGCTTTAGCGTATTTTACTACTGCGGGTAAATACGAACAAATAAGCGGAGACCTGGATGGTTTGTCTGAGTGTTTAATAAATATGGCCGAAGTTTATTTAAAGATGGGGAAAGGTACAGAAGCTATTCAATTTGGCAAAAAAAGCCTTGATGTTGCGTTAAAGATCTATTCTGTTTCTGATATTGGAGTAGCCGAAAGAATGTTAAGTACAATCTATTTGCAAATAGGAGATCCGGCAAAAGCATTGGAATATTTTAAGATGTATGCTTCCTTACGGGATAGTGCATATGGGCCTGAAAGTATTAAAAAGGCAATAGATCTTGAGAAAAATTATGAATTTAAAATGAAACAGGATCTTGAAAAAGCTCAGCAGGATAAAAAAGAGGTTATGGAGCAAGCTGAAGTAAAGAAAAGGAACATTATGCTTGGCGCAATTGGGGTAGTCCTTTTATTAGTTATGATCTTTTTGGTGATTCTTTTTAATCGTTTTAAAATTACCGAGCGCCAAAAAAAGATCATTGGAGAAAAGAACAAAGAAATAGTTGACAGCATTAACTATGCTCAAAGGATACAACGATCAATGTTGCCTGATATGAGCAATATCAATAAAGAATTAACCGACAACTTCATTCTGTTTAAGCCAAAGGATATAGTGAGTGGAGATTTTTATTTTTTCACTAAGACTAATTCCAGGCTATATATTGCAGCCGCAGATTGCACAGGACATGGAGTACCGGGCGGATTTATGAGTATGCTTTGTTCGGAAAAGCTTAACGATGCTATTATTTCGGGTCCTGATGTGGGAACGATGTTAAACCTGGTAAACAGGAAAGTAAAAACAACGTTGCACCAATCCAAAGATCAATCTTCATCCAGAGATGGTATGGATATAGCATTATGCGCCATTGAAGGCAATCAGGTTTCTTATGCAGGAGCTAACAGGCCCCTATGGATCATTCGTAAAGACAGGACAGATATAGAAGAAATAAAACCAACAAAAGTTTCTATCGGCGGCTTTACAGAAGATGAACAGGTATTTGAATCGCACAAGGTAGAGTTAAACAAGGGTGATACATTCTATATTTTCTCCGATGGTTATGCAGACCAGTTTGGAGGAGAAAAAGGTAAAAAGCTCACCATCAAAAAGTTCAGGGAAAAATTATTAAGTATTTGCACTATGCCCATGAACAGGCAATATGAGGAATTGAACAACTATATAGAAGCTTGGAAAGAAAGAAACGAACAAGTGGATGATATTCTTGTTATTGGTGTGAGGGTATAAAATTATTTACATAGGCGCCACAAAGTGCAGGAAAAATCCACTTTGACCAAGCCTGTTAAATGAATACTCTAAACGGAATACAAGGTCGTAATAGGTTACAAAATCTAAGCCAAAGCCATTTCCCCAAATTGCTTCATTGGCCAAAAAATCATTTACTACATAAGGATCTGCAGCGGTAACATATCCCCAGTCAGAAAAAGCAGTAAGGTATAAAGAGAAGTAGGCCTTGTTAAATTGGTTTATACCCAATCTGGGTATAATTATCGAGGGCACATCCACTATCTGGAATTTGATCTCATTTTTAACCAATGCGTAATTATTCCCATCTACCACATATAATTCATATCCCCTTACAAAATCCTTGGAGTAGCCGAGTGCATCCTGCAAGCTATAGGGTTGTGCGCCATTTTGCGAAACCTTACCGGCTAACTCGGCAGAATAATAAAAACGCGGAGCTAAATTCCAATACTTATGGAAAGAAGCCTTTACATAAAATAAATTAAAAGGCTTATTATCGATAGGTAATCCAATACCATATTCAGTAAGGCCGATATAAAATAAATATCCCTTAAGTGGGTAAGGAGCAAAGTCGCGAACATCTCGCTTGAAAGAGTATTTCACTTCAGGAAAGGTGGCTTGGCTTTGATTAAAAGGCAGGTAATCGTAGGTAAGTTTAGAAATAGTATCCGCTATTTTATTATATAATATATCGGCCTCAAAAGTGTGGGTATTATAAAAGCCCTGCCTTAGAGTATAGTCAACTGTTCCGGTATATTGGGTTCTAAGCACTTGTGCCGGATCGTCGAGATACGTAAGAACATCGTTGATAGATGTATATGGAATTTCATGGTTAACCGAATAATTGAAATTAAACGTTAAGCCACCCGCTTGTTTTTTTGTAAGATAAGGTATGATGTATGTTCCGCCAAATTGTTGCGTATAGCCAAACTGCGCACGTAATTTTAATATCTGTTTTTGCCCGAATAGATTAGAATATTCTAAATATGCCCCGTAATCAAGTTTGTCGAGGCGATGATGGTCTTGCGTCCACCAGGTATTAATATTCCTTTCTTCCACTCTGGCAATAGGCACCGGGAATAAATACCAGCGTTCCTGCACTTGTATCATCACATCCAGTTCCCCGCTTGCAAGCCTTATGGTATCTATTTGCACAAAATGGAAAAGAGAAGTGTTCTTAAGGTTGTTTTTTGATCGTTCTGCCAAAAAGAGCCACTGTGACGCTATGATAGTATCTCCCTTTTTAAAAGTCAGCTCGCGAAATATAATGGGCGGTTTTGTTATGTCATTGCCTTGTACAAGAACATCACCTATTACAAATCTTTTGATGGTGTCTTTGCGTTGGGCGTAAACCGTAGTAAAGCAAAATAAAGACGCTAATGAGATTAAATAAATGCGTGCGTAAAAACCCATTAACCGTTTAAATGTTGAGGTAATGCATCAAAGCATCGTAGCGTTCCTGCAAATTTTTATCGTTGTCGTTTTGGGAAAAATAGGCCTTAACATGGTAACCAAAGCGTTCAAATGTCTGGATTACCGGGGCCGTATTTTGCAGGTTTATTTTTATCGTAATATCTAGTTCGGTAGAGTCTGTATGGGGCGTTAAAAACAGGCTGAGTATTTTTGCACTGTTGCTTTCTGCTATCTGCGCTATTTGCGAAAGAGAATAATCGCGTTCATGCAGTTCCAGTACAATAAGGCTTCCGGGTTCCTGTGCAGCGGTGAGTGAGGAGAAATAATTTAACAACTGTGTAGGTGTTATCACCCCGATATAATGCTCTTTTGCATCTAATACCGGTATAACGGAAACCTTTAATAATGCATAAAGCTTAAGTACATCGTAGGCATGCTGGTATTCGAATACAAAAGGTTTAATAAAAGATTTTCTCAGCTTACCTATGTTGTCAGTGGCATTGTTCATATCCAGTATATCTGTATCCGATATAAGACCCACATAATTGGTTTTTTCTATCACCGGCAGATGGGAAACCTTAAAGTCATCCATCCACTCCAATGCTTTTTTGCCGTCATCGCTCACCTTAAGTGGCGGAACATCATTACTTATGAGGTCTTTGGCTAACATACTTTATCGCTTTCTAACATTTCAAAGCTAAGCATTTTACTAATATTGATTGTTCTAAAAAAAAGCTCTCACCTGGGCGTTGCCTGTATTTACAATTGCAGAGCCCTCGCTGGCCCGCCCATTGTATGAAAGACTTAGCTGGATATTGGTGGAGAGATTGCACTGGTATGCTATACTCCAGGTATAGTTATTGCCGATGTTAAGGCCTTGAAGCATTTCCAGGCCGAGTGGAGTGGCGGCTTCTCCGTCAAATGCAATTCTTACATAATTTATAGTAGATAAAAGACTGCCTTTTTTAAGCACATTGTATTTAACCTCAACTCCATAGTTTCCTTGTATACAAGTTCCCCCTCCCAGGGTGGGGGCATTGTTTTTGTCGGTATATGTAAAAAGTATTGCTGTGCGAAAGCTGGTGCTTGGCTGGAAGGTTAGCTTTGGCTGTATTTCGTAATATGTAATGTAAAAATTACTGGTTGTAAAGTACTGCGATGAACCAATATCATCCCCCAGTTTTCCTTCTCCTTCAAAAGTCCATTTTGTAGTAAAGTTAAAACGTCCGTGCAGCTGTTGGTATAATGTTTCCCTACTTTGTGCACCATCTTCCTCCAGGATAGTTTTATTAATGTTGTCGCTATACGTATAATCGAGGCCATAAACTGTATTAAGTTGGTTGAAGAAAACAGTGTTGCGCAAAGAAGAATTGAGTCCTACTATATTGGTGTCTTTCGACTGTTGCAGGAAAGGATTGTATGCTTCTAAAGGATTTGATTCAGTTGTTTTGCGGTCAATGTGTAAAGCCAGTTGCTCTGAAAAACGGGAGATGAACTTCCGCATACCTTTTTTTGTAGCCCATATGGCGGCAGGTCTAAGGTTAAAGGTTTCAGTAAAACCGCTGCTGTATGTTTTTATATATTGATCTGTAGGAGTGTAAACCTTTATATAATCTGCTTCGTCAGGGAAGGGAGCCGGATAAAATTCATTCAATTCTTTAACTCCGTCATTATTAAAATCGGTCCATGCATATACGCCCTGCCCTTGCGCCACTTGTACGTAGGTATACGATTCTTTAGGTTGCAGGCCTTCACCAGCCTGGTAAAAAGTGGTGCTTGTAATAAGATTATGTACCAGGTTAAAATCATATTGTGCCTGGCCAACCAGTGCATTTGCAGGTTGCTGCCCTATGGCCAGAACAGTATCAAATACATTTAATATATGGTAGGTAACATTCGCTTTAAAGCGGCTTTTGGGATTTTTAAGCAATGCAACATCCATAGAAATATTGCGTGAGAACATAGATTTTAAAAGTTCATCTGATCGGGCGCCGTAGTCAGTTCTTTCCTGGTAATTAATCCCGTAGCTGTTTTTAGCACTGTCCCCATGACGTATAAAAACGTTCCACTGCACAAACTGAAATGTATTGGCCTGTTGGAAAAAGGTAGAAGTGGTGTTAATAATACTATCTGTTTGCCGTGAGCGGAACACATCTCTCTCCGAGCTTTCTCCTGCGCCCACCACCCAAAAGAACAGTTTGTGCGACAATGTTGCTGCCTCCTTGTAGTACTTGCTCGTAGTAGTAGTAGCTTTTGTATCGAGCAAAGAGCCATTAAATGTTCCTGTAAAGCCTGCTTCTTTAATTTTGACTTGAGCATTCTGCATGATGCCGGTGTACAGGGTACCTTCCGTAAAGGATTGGAAATTATACCCGAACAGGTCTCTTTTGTTCTGCAGTGTTAAGCCGGCATTGGTAAGGTTCTGATTGCCAAATATGGTATCGCTTGTGCGGTTCCAGTCTCTGTCAAACTCAACAGGGCGGTAACGTTCTATGGGCGAAAAATATTGTTGCACACCTTCATAACCAACGTCACTTATCAGTTTCCAAACATTGCCTTTGTTGGCAGCGCTGTCGGCAAGGTAATCTATATGATGCAATGTTACTTTGCCTGCATATCCAACATCCTGGTCTTTATCTAAGGTAGAAAAAGTATTAACATCATTATTGGTTAAAGCGCCTTGGGCAGTTACTGTGGTATGCGGATCAATTTTATAAGACCCTCCTAAAGTTACCATCTGTTTTTTCTTTGGTGTGATGAGTAAAACAATAGGCTGGTAGTTTCCCTGGTGTACACCATTCAATGGAGCTACCCACTTATACACGCTTCCGTTAGCTGCAGATGCCACCTGAATGTAATCACCTTGTCCTTGCACCACCTGTGAAAAGCTTAACCTAAAGTGGGCCCTGGTAGAATCGGTACAATAAACATAGGCAAGGTAAACAGCGCTGCTCGCTGTAGTATCCACCTTTCTATAAAGCACCTCTGTATTATCCCAGGGCACACTATCTACGCCCGGTACAACTGCCTTTTGAATACTATCGCCTATACCTGCCAGAAACTGCTCCTGCTGTGGCGATAATGTTTGGTTTAGCTGCTGGTTCTTGGCATCTTGTTCCGAATAAATGTTGAAATGGAGATCGAGCTTGTTGTAATGATATTCGGTTGATTCATGTATTAATGAGCGCAGGTAGGTTTGATCGCTGTACTGAAAATCCACCACAATACGTGAATTCTGAGTGATGAGATGCTTGGCAGTAAATGTTATTTGTGCAGCATTGTAATCTATTATGTAATCATTATTTTGCCCACGCTGCAATAATTGCCCATCAAGAAATACACTTTCAGTACCTGAGAGTACTACAATATATAATTCACCATTCGAACCTTTAAGGAGATATGGCCCCAGGTTACCATCAATAGGCGTTATTTGGTCATCTGCAAACTTGCCTTTTGATATAGCGCCTGCCAGGCTTACCTTTAATGTCCCGGCCTTTGCGCTATCCTTGTTAGGCTGTGTAAAAAAACGTGCAGATGCCATGCCGCCCTCAGCCTTCTTATAGAACTTCATAAAGTAGTCGTCACCCGGCGAGGTTAATTCATAATCTCCTGCAATAAGGCTGGCATTTTGGTTATATAGTTTTACAAATACTTTGTCGAAATCCTGCAACTGCTGGGTATTGCCTTCTGGTTGTATAGGCAGGTTATTATCTGTGGCAGCCACCAGCACGTTTACATTATTACTTAGCTTGCCTGCCAGCTGAAGATTAAGGTTGGAATTGACGCTTAAACTCTGGCTGTTGCCAAAGGTTATGCCTCTGGATATGCTTCCGCTTTTACTAAGTGTACCCATGTCAAACGGATCGTTTGAATTATTTGTAGGCACCTGGTAGTAATATGCCTGCTGCTGGGCATAGGTTGTAGGATGCACCACCGACCTGTCCTTATGCTGCATGGTTTTAGAAAAGGCATAGGGAAAGGTTCTGTAGCTAATATAAATGCTATCCGGATGGATATCGAGCCTTTTAAGCTCTTTTTGGTTTAATACCATCCTTGCATTCACGGCATCTATCCAATATAATGAGGTATCGAGTGCTTTTACTTTGTCATATTTAATGGAGATAGTCCCCGGTATTATACTCAGTGTATCAATCGATAAAGTGTCTGTCATCTGCTTAAAAGCGATAACCCTTTTCCGCAGGTTATTTAGCTGTTGAGCTATCCCCTGCGTACAAATAAGTGTAATACATCCCAATAAAATGAGAGCAGGTTTCCTCACAAACGCAAAAAATACGAATATCGTAAATAACGCAGAATTTCTACATTTGTTGGGTTTAAGAGAGGTTTGATATGAAAAAGATTTTACATACAATGTAAATGGCATCCGGTCGGCTTTTAGGGGAGGTATTTTATAGTGATTTTAGCATTATTTGGGGCTGCTCTTCCTCACCGCTCGCCGTAATTACCTAAACTCGCATCATCTCAACTAACCCGTGTCGTTACTTTCCCTATGAAATACCTACATTAGCAGTATGGTAAGGATTAATTCAGAATTTCTACTTTTGTTGGGTATATGGGACTCATGATATGAAAAAGATAATTACATACAATGTAAATGGCATCCGGTCGGCACTGTCCAAGGGATGGCTTGACTGGATCAAGGCAGTTAATCCTGATATTATTTGCTTGCAGGAGATAAAAGCAAATAAGGAACAACTTAACCTGGATGAGTTTGATCTGGCGGGTTACCATAATTATTGGTTCTCGGCACAGAAAAAGGGATACAGCGGTGTGGCGATACTGACTAAAACCGAACCTGACCATGTAGAGTATGGATGTGGCTTTCACGACGAGGAAGGCAGGGTGATAAGAGCGGATTTTGGCAAGGTATCGGTTATAAGTGTATACATGCCTTCTGGAACTTCGGGTGACGAAAGGCAGGCCTTTAAAATGCAGTGGTTGGCTAAGTTTCAGGCATATATCGACAAACTTAAAATCACACGTAAGGAGCTTATTATTTGCGGAGATTACAATATCTGCCATAAAGAGATAGATATTCATAATCCTAAAACGAATGCCAATTCGTCCGGATTTCTACCTGAAGAAAGGGAATGGATAGATAGCTTTATGAAAAGTGGCTTTACGGACTCTTTCAGGCACTTTAACAGCGATCCTCACCAATACACCTGGTGGAGCTTCCGGTCCAATGCCAGAGCCAAAAACCTGGGTTGGAGAATAGATTATCAATTGGTGAGTCATTCCCTAAACGAAAGGCTTAAAAACGTAATTATTTCGCCTGATGCAAAGCATTCTGACCACTGTCCGGTAATACTTGATGTAGATTTTTAGTTGCTAGTCGAATAATTTTTTTTATTTTTGGTTTTTGTACTTTTACAGGTATTACTAAATAACTGCGTTATAAACGGTTTTATATTATGAATAGGAGACTTATCCCTGTAATTTTTTTAAGCATTTTAATTGTCGGATCCATTGGTTGCGGCGGTGGCCACCAAGGGCAAAACGAGCATCAGGCTAAAGGCGGTGTGTATTATGGCGGGGCTTTTCGTATAAATGAAGTTGCCGGTATTCGTAGTTTGTTCCCCTTAGACATTACTGAACTTATTGAATCGAATATAGACAACCAGATATTTGAAGGCCTGGTTAAACTATCCCCTAAGGATCTTTCGATACTTCCCAGCCTGGCTGAGAAATGGACCCATAACGATAGCGCTACTTTATGGACTTTTTACATCCGTAAAGGTGTAAAGTACCAGGATGATCCTTGTTTTCAGGGCGGCAAAGGAAGAGAAATAAACGCCAACGATTTTAAATATTGCTTTGATCAGTTGTGCTCTGCATCTGCGCAAAACTCCCAATACCAAATGACGTTTAAAGGTATGGTTGAGGGAGCTGACGAATGCTACCAATTAACATCAAATAATAAACCATTGCCTGTGGGAGGAGTTTCAGGCGTTAAGGTTATAGATGATTATACTATTCAGTTAAAATTGGTGCGTCCTACTCCGGGGCTTCTTAACATCCTAACTCTTGCAGGTTGCTGGTTGTATCCTAAAGAAGCGATTCAGAAGTATGGTAAAGAAATTCGTATTCACTGTGTTGGCACAGGCCCTTTTATGGTTAAGGATCTGCAGGAAGATCAAGCTATAGTATTGGTTCGTAACACACATTACTGGGATGTAGATGAAAATGGCAACCAGCTTCCTTATCTGGATGCTGTTAAATTCACATTCGTAAAGGAAAAGAAGTCCGAGTTGCTGGAATTTCAGCAAGACAATCTTGAAATGATGTTTCAATTGCCAATTGAGATCATTCCACAAATATTAGGTGATCTTACAAGTTCTGCAACAAACAAGGTTGACTATAGCTTACAGGCATGCCCTGCACTGTTAACTTATTTCTATGGCTTCCAGACGCAGAACAAACTAATGTCTAATAAATACCTGCGCCAGGCTTTAAACTATGCAGTTGACCGCGATAAGATTGTAACCTATACCTTACAAGGTGAAGGCATACCAGGCGACTACGGTCTTGTACCTCCTATGCCAGGATATGATTATAAAAATATAAAGGGATATACTTTTAACCCGGATAAAGCGAAAGAACTGCTTGCAAAAGCAGGATACCCGGGTGGTAAAGGCTTACCTGAAATTACACTGCAAACAAATCCTGATGGTGGAAACAGGAACGTTCAGATAGCAGAAGTAATGAAGAAGATGCTGGAAGAAAACCTGGGGATAAGCGTTAAGATAGATCAAGTTCCATTCCCTCAGCACCTCGATTCTTATGAAAGGGGCAAAGTGCCTATTTTCAGGCAAGGATGGAGCGCGGATTATCCAGATCCTCAAACATTCTTAAGTCTGTTATATGGACACAATGTGCCTAAGGATTCTAACGAAAGAGCTTATGGTAATCCGATGCGATATAAGAGTGCCCATTTTGATTCTATATATACCAAGGCGCTTGTTACAGTTAATGATACAGAAAGGATGAAATTATACGAAGAAGCTGACCAGGCTGCCCTGGATGATGCTCCTTATCTTTGCATTTTTTATGATGAAAACTATTACTTGCTCCATAATTACGTTAAGAATTTTTATGGCAATGCAATGGACTATCGCGATTTGAGCAAGGTATATCTTATTCCTCCTGACAAAAGAGCTCCTGTTCAGAGTGCTCCTGCTGCTCAGTAAGGTTATAAAAATTGTGTGCTGTTTTTGAATAAGCGCTGCGAGATGAGCTTAATGATCAAATAAATTACGTGTTATGCCGATACTGATTTTTTTTCTTGCGCACTGGTTCCTTTCTTTGTTCTGCCAAACATTTTTTGAGCATAGATACGGCTCCCATAAAATGTTCACTATGAGCAAAGGATGGGAGAAATTCTTCTATTTTATGACCTTTCTCACACAAGGTTCATCGTTTTTAAATCCGCGTGCTTATGCCATCATGCACCGCATGCATCATGCATTTAGCGATACAGAAAAGGATCCTCATTCTCCTCATTTTTTTAGTGATGTTTGGACGATGATGATACAAACCAAAGACATGTACGTAGCCTATGCAACCCATAAGATAGAACCTGAAGAAGCATTCAGAGGTGGATATCCTGAGTGGCCAGCACTTGATAAATTTGCAGACAGGTGGAGTGTACGTTTAGCTTTTGCCGCGGGATACATTGCTTTTTACGTTGCTTTTGCTCCGTCTTATTGGTGGTTCTTATTGCTTCCTATAGAGTTCTTGATGGGACCTGTGCAAGGAGCAATAGTAAACTGGTGCGGCCACAAGTATGGCTATTCTAATTTTGATAATCAGGATAAGTCGAAGAACACATTGCCCTGGGATCTGATTTTGTTGGGTGAATTGTTTCAAAACAATCATCACAAAAGCGCAAACAGCCCTAATTTTGCTAAAAAGTGGTTTGAAATAGATCCTACTTATCCTGTAGTAATGGCATTCCATTATTTGGGAATAATCAAGCTTAGAAAGTTACCTGTTAAGCAGGAATTAAAGAAGGCTGCCTGATCCTTTAGGGCTTTCGACTAAACTCAGCTTTTATAAATATCCTGTTCACCTGGTAGGTGATGAATTCAAATCTCCAAAAGCCTTTATAATACTTGGATGAGCTTTCGTAATAAAGGATATCTCCATTATTGTCCTTTAGTTCTTTCGTCATTTTTGCATCCAAATTAAATTGAGCCGCATCTTCATCACTCAATTTTTTAAGGCCCAAAAGCGAATCTGTGATTATAGAAAGGAAGTGATGTATTTCTTTTTTCTTGGAATTAAAGTTTAGCACAAGCCGATTGCATAAATAGTTTAACTGAAACTGCAGGGGTGGAGGGCCATTGGGAAGAAAACCCTTGTGCACAGTATCTTCCTCATTTTTTTTAAGACTCTCATCGTTAAGTACAAAGGCGTAGTCAAAGTCTTTTCGGTTAGATAAGTAGATGATAGTATTAGGCAAAGAAACCTCACAACCGCAGGTCCATCTGTGCATTCGCACAGTAAGGCCAAGTTCAGCATCTTTTATTTCACGTGTTCCTGTAAAGCCATTCATGGTATCGGGCTTATAGTATTTGCGCAATACCCTTGTAGATTTATAGAGATAATAAGTAGTGTCGGAATATAATAGCTGGCTTTCCTGACCGTAATCGGGCACTAAATATTTATAATTATTCATGATCAGATTCATAATAAGGTTGTAATACCTTATGGAATCATTTTCACAAGTATGTTTAGTAACAACAACGTTATTGTTGCTGCAACTACTAAGCAAGATTAAAGATAAGAATAGAAGGAATAAATATTTTCGCATTGCTATGAAAACGGGCAGCGAAGTAAAAGGTTTCCCTCTAAAACTGTGTTAAGCTAATGTTAAACTTCAGGAATTTGGAGTTTCTCCACCATTCTTCTTAAGAGCTTCCTCCGTGATCTTCTTCAGAGTGATAAGTTCACGCATTTTATCTTTGGCTTCTCCGGCAGGGCTTCCCAAGTATGACTTGCCACCTTCTAATGATTTACTGGGTGCAGATTGTCCTAACAATACGGCTCCTTTGCCAATATGTATATTGCTGGGTACGCCTACCTGTCCCCAGAGGGTGACATTGTCTTCTATGGTAACGCAACCCGCTATGCCCACCTGTGCAGCAAAAAGGCACATCTTTCCTATTTGAGTATCATGTCCTACATGTACCTGGTTATCTAATTTAGAGCCTGCACCAATTCGTGTAACATCCGATACGCCTCTGTCTATGGTGCAGCAGGTACCTAACTCAACATCGTCCTCAATTACAACTACACCGCAGGTTAACATCTTATCAAACTTCTCTGGTCTGCGTTTATAATAAAATGCATCTCCGCCAATTACGCTGTTGGCGTGTATTACCACGCGGTTGCCTATTTGGGTATTATCGTAAATACAAACGTTGGGATGAATAACACAATCGTCACCAATCACTACATTGTTACCCACAAATGCACCGGGCATAACAATAGTGTTCTTGCCTATTTTGGCGGTATCGCTTATTGGTTTTAAAGAATAATTTACCGGGCTAAAGTGCTTTACAAGCTTATTGTAGGCTGTAAACGGGTCATCTGCAAATATCAAAGCCTTACCAGCAGGGCAGGGTACTTTTTTATTGATAAGAACCGTAGTAGCATTTGACTGGAGGGCTTTATCGTAATATTTAGGATGATCCACAAAAACAATATCACCTTTCACTACACGATGGATTTCATTGAGGCCAGTTATAAGGTGCTTTGGGCTGCCATCGTATTCTGTGCCCAATAGCTTTGCTATCTGTTCAAGGGTCTGTGGCGGGTTTATCTTCATGGCTGCAAAAGTAAGAAACAATTGAAAGTTGAGAGTTGAAAATGGAAAATTAACCACATTCAACCATAGAATTGTCAATTTTCAACTCTCCATTCTACATTTGCTTAATATATCTATCTTTGCCGCCCACCAATTTATGCGGACGTGGCGGAATTGGTATACGCGCTGGTCTTAGGAACCAGTGCCGCAAGGCTTATGGGTTCGAGTCCCTTCGTCCGCACCATAGCAGAGCGAAGAAACAGTGTAAGAAATTTTAGGATGGTATTTCACTGTTTCTTCGCCCTGTTTCTAATTAGTTCCAAATAGTATATTTGCCTGTAACACGTTTACACTATCATAGAATCAAAAAAAGGGAAAGATGAAAGCCTTAGAGTTAAGAAAGCCAGAGAAAAATATAGGTAAATCATTTACACTGTTGTTGTGCTTTATTGCAAGTGGTGTATTTGCCCAGTTTGTGTCGCCATTCTCTAATATAGTCGATAGCGAAGGAATACTAGTTCATGATACTATAACAAGGCATATATATTTTGATGCCTCAGGTGGCGGTGATGCACTTTTTTTCCAATCATTATCAGCGGCCGGAAGGGTGCAGGCTAAGTTTAAAATTACGGAAGGATTTGACGGAATGATGGGTGTAGATGTAGGAGGCACTATTTTAAAAAATGAAAATTCCGACTCAGTACCTTTATCAAGCATTTACTTTCCCGAAGCAGCTAGCACATCTTTTATAGGAGCAGTAGAAGCTAAATTCTTCAGGATCGGTAGCAATTTCTCAATATGGGTGAGAGGCGACCTGTCATTAGAACAAAGAGATATTGTCGATAATAATTCAATGGATTCTACCGTACATAATTTTACTATTATAAACTATGATGCCGGCCTTAAATTTAAATGGGAATATCCTAAGGAAAAAGCAGTCATAAGCGAGAGTTTTTTGTATGAACAAATAGAAATAGATGATAACACCGGCAATAATTTCGATGTTGTTTTCGGCGATAATCCGGCCAAAAAGCAATTGCCAACTTTATTCAGGGGTTTTTGCACCATTACTCAATTATCAGTGCATGATATAGGCATTTATTTAAGAACCTTTTCTGATGGTGGAAATACTACAAATCTATCTTATATGGTAGGAGTAACGCTTACGATTAATTTGCAGCATGACGCCTGCCCTTGTAATTAGAGAGCGAAGAAACAGCGCTACGGATTTCAGGATTATATTTTAACTGTTTCTCCGCACTCTTTCTGTTTCTAAAATTTCCTACCTTCGCAATTCATTTAAACCAAGCTCATGGATATAGTAAAAGAAAGCATTGACGAGACTAATGCAGTTATTAAAGTTAAGGTAACCCCGGCAGACTATAAACCTGCCGTAGAAAAGTCTATTAAAGACTACCAAAAAAAGGCCAGCATCCCAGGATTTCGCCCCGGTATGGTACCTGTTTCGGTTATCAACCAGCGCTTTGGCAAGTCTATATTGGCCGAGGAGGTAAACCATATCCTTTCCCATTCTCTGCAAAAATACATTACCGATAATAAACTTCGCATTGTAGGCGAACCCTTGCCCAAGACCAATAATATTGACCTACAGCCTGATAAGGAATTTGAATTCGCTTTTGAAGTAGGGTTGGTACCTGATTTTAAAATACCTCTTTCAGCGGAAAATAAATTTACCCTTTACCAGGTAGCTGCAGAAGAATCTTTGGTAGATGAATACATTGAGGAAATGCGTCTCCGTTTTGGAAACCTTACCCATCCTCCTGTATCTGAAAATGAAGATATACTGATAGGTGATTTTGTTGAACTGGATGCAAATGGAGAAGTATTACCAGGTGGTATTCTTAAATCCTCTGCCATCAATCTTAAAAAATCACCTGCTGATAAAAAAGAAAAATTCCTTGGCAAAAAAGAAGGCGAAGTGCTTACCCTTACCATGGATGAGGTTACTAAGGATACTAATGAAATTGCTGCACTTTTGGATATTCCCAAAGAAAAAGCTGCTGAGCTAAAGTCATCTTTTAGATTTAACATTAAGCATGTGCACCGTATTATACCCGCCGATGTTAACCAGGAATGGTGGGACAGGATATTTGGCCCGGGCAAAGTAAATAATGTAGAAGATTTCAGGAAGAAGATAAAGGAAGAGTTAGTGAATATGTATGGTCCGCAAGCAGATCGCAAGTTGCAAAACGAAATGGTGGAACACCTGATGAAGAATACCACCATAACCATGCCCGAAACCTTTCTTAAAAAATGGCTTAACCTTGTGCGCAAGGATAAGCAACCTCTTGATGAAGCACAAGCAAACATGGAATTTGAGGTTTATGCGCAATCGTTGAAGTGGAGGCTTGTAGAAGACAAGATAATGAAGGACAATAACTTAACTGTGACCCAGCAAGAGGTAATGGACTATACCCATGCTTTGGTTCATGGTTACTTAGGCCAGCAAGCTAATGAGGCACAGGTATCTGAGACTACCAAAAGGATATTGCAGGACGAAAAAGAAGTAAATCGTATATATGAACGTCTTTATGACATGAAGCTGACAGACTTGATGAAAAAGACGTTTACTATTGAAAATAAGGAAGTAAGCCGTAGCGAGTTTGAAAAGCTGATGGAAGGGGTGAAATAGATTTAAGATTTGGGAAGTTAGATTTAAGGGTAAATACACATTAAAAAAACAAATTAACTTTAAGTCTTATTTCATAAATCTGAAATCTTAAATAATTTTTAATTCTTAAATAACTAAATATGTTTAAACAAGATGAATTCCGCAAGTATGCTGTAAATCATTATGGTATAAGCGGATCGAATTACGATAGGTATGCTTCCTATATCAACAAAAGGAATGTAACATCTGTCATCTCTAATTATATATCGCCAACCATTATCGAAGAACGTCAGTTGAACGTTGCCCAGATGGACGTGTTCTCACGTCTTATGATGGACAGGATCATCTTTTTGGGTGTTCCTATCGATGATTATGTTGCCAATATTATCCAGGCACAAATGCTCTTTTTAGAATCTGCGGATGCTAAAAAAGACATTTCAGTTTACCTTAACACACCGGGTGGCTCTGTATATGCCGGCTTAGGTATTTACGATACCATGCAATATATTACCCCCGATGTGGCTACTATCTGTACGGGTATGGCCGCTTCTATGGGCGCTGTGTTAATGTGTGCAGGCACTAAAAAGAAAAGAACTGCATTACCTCACGCACGTGTGATGATTCACCAACCTATGGGCGGTGCAGAAGGACAAGCTTCGGATATTGAAATTACAGCAAAGGAGATCATGAAGTTGAAGAAGGAACTTTATGATATCATTGCAAAGCATTCCGGACAAACCTATGATAAGGTATATGCGGATAGCGACAGGGACTACTGGATGACCGCACAAGAAGCCAAAGAATATGGCATGCTTGATGAGGTGCTGGTAAGATCTAAGTAAATTCTAAGAATATAGAATACTGGAGACAGAATTCAGAAGAGCTTCCTGCTGGGAGCTTTTCTTCTTTATGGCTGTGTGGTTGGGCTAAAGCCCATATTACACTCTAATGGTTCTCCCCGACTTAAAAGTCGGGGCAATTTAATTGCCACGACCTTCAGGTCGTGGTTGGGTAGTGAAAATAGAGGAATGGGCTTTAGCCCAAAAGGCAGGCATGTTTGTTCAGCCCCAAACCCCTAAAGGGGCTTTGAAGTAAATAGCAAGTCTTCCTTCACTTCTTAAATCATCATTCGTTAATCGATATTCGTAATTTGGAAAGCCCCTTTAGGGGTTTGGGGCAAATGGCATATCTTTGTATCAAATGAGCAAAAAGGGAAGAGTTTTGGTAGCAATGAGCGGTGGGGTAGATAGCTCCGTTGCTGCTTTAATGCTGCACGAACAAGGCTATGAGGTTATTGGCATAACCATGAAGACATGGGACTATGCTTCTTCAGGTGGGAATAAAAAAGAAACGGGTTGTTGCAGCCTCGATTCTATTAACGATGCCCGCCAAATGGCTGTCAAGCTTGGCTTTCCGCATTATATCCTCGATCTTAGAAATGAGTTTGGAGAAAGCATCATCAACAATTTTGTAGATGAATACATTGCAGGCAGAACGCCTAACCCCTGCATACTTTGCAATACCTATATTAAGTGGGAAGCTCTGCTGAAAAGGGCAGACATGCTGGAATGTGAATTTATTGCCACAGGCCATTATGCCAAGGTAAGGAAGGAAAATGACCGATATGTTGTTTCACGCGGATTAGATGATACCAAGGATCAATCATATGTTTTATGGGGCCTTACGCAAGATAGCCTTGCTCGCACCATGTACCCATTGGGTACCTACAAAAAGCCTGAAATACGTAAAATAGCATTAGATAGTGGCTTTGAAGAGCTTGCTAAAAAGAGCGAGAGCTACGAAATATGCTTTATACCCGATAACGACTATCGTTCCTTTTTAAAAAGAAGAGTGGATGGGCTGGAAGAAAAGGTAAATGATGGGGATTTTGTGCTGACTGACGGCACCGTAATAGGAAAGCACAGAGGATATCCATTTTACACCATTGGGCAGCGTAAAGGGCTCGAAATAGCCTTGGGCGAACCTATGTTTGTCACCGAGGTAAACCCCAGAACCAATGTAGTTACATTGGGCACCAAAGAAGAACTGCAAAAACAAGCTATGACTGTCGGCAGATATAACCTTATTAAGTATGATAAGCTACCCCCAGATATGACTGCTCACACTAAAATACGATATAAAGACCCTGGCGCTCCGGCAACTATAAACCAGGAAGGTGATAAGATATATGTGAACTTCCACAGGAATGTTATAGCTATTACCCCAGGCCAATCTGCTGTGTTTTACGAAGGAGATGATCTGATCGGAGGAGGATTTATTGAGTTGAGGACTTCGTAATAATGTTGAATTTTGAATTATCTCAGCAAAGCCACATTGCCTTTCTTTTCGATAATTTTGCCATCGAACATAGTTGCACTTAGATAATAAACATAAGTACCTGTATTCAAAGGCTGGCCCTTATATGTTCCATTCCATCCATTGTTTATATTCTCACTTTCAAATACTTTGTTTCCCCAACGGTCATAGATTATAAAATCAATACTTTTAATTGAATTTCCTTTTATATAAAGTACATCATTTTCTCCATCTCCATTTGGCGAAAATGCATTTGGTACAAATACATTATCCGGTAAATTTATATGCAAAGAATCTTCTGACATGCAACCTAAGCTATTTGAAATTAGTACATAATATTCAGATGTACTGGTTGGGCTTGCTGTTGGATTCTGACAAGTATCACAACTTAAATTTGTAGAGGGAAACCATTGATATTTGCTTGCTGTATTTACTGCTAATGGTACTGACTGACCATATGATATGGATTCATTACAACAAGCATTGGCAGTAAAACTACTGCAACAACTTTGCCACTGAGCTACCATAGAGCCATCCTTGTAAAGGAGAGTGTCGGCCCCAAATACAACATTGCTGTCAGATAGGGCACCTGCTATATAAATATCTTTTGTACTTGCGTCTACGCACATTCCCAATATGTTCGGGCCAGCAAATACTGAACCACATGAAACGTTTCCAGATGTGTCGAAATGCGTAATTACCGATACCGACGCGAGGTACCTGTTATAGTAAAAAGTGTCGTTTGCAAATTTTACGATGTAGTGATTATAATTTATGAGATCGCCTGTACCAAATAAAAAATATCCTCCTCCATTTTCTTGGCCATCACTTGCAACTGCAATACCAGCCCAACTACTTATAGGATCAATGGGGATTGGCTGCTCCGCCCATGTAACATTACCGTCAGGATTATATCTTACTAGGTACCCCGAGCCTGAATAACTTGTCGGTAGTATAGTTGTTCCGAAAATAACGCTATCAATGGATCCACCAGCCAAATAAATATAACCCTTGGCATCTACAGCTATTCTATAAGAATATGAATTAGATATGTTATTTACTTGTGTGGCCTGTTTTGCCCAGAGCACATTACCATTCGGATCATATTTTACCAAATAAGAGTCTTGTGAATAAGGGTTGCTAACAAGGGTAGTGGTCCCAAAAGTCACGCTGTCGGTAAAGAAACCTGTTAGGTAAGCATTACCGAAAGCATCGGTAGCAACGCAAGAAGCCCAGCCACCACTAGTATAATTGTGTGCTATACCCTGCTTAACCCACAATAAATTGCCATTTTCATCAAACTTGGTAATAAACATATCTCCCCACGGATAATTAAATGAACATATTAATGTATTAGACCCGAACGAAACTGTATCATGAAAATATCCAGCCATAAAAATATTGCCACTGGCATCTGTAGTCACTGAAAGTGGATTTATAAAGCATGAATTACTGGCCTGTGTAGTATGCCATTCCCACAAAATATCTCCCGAAGAATTATATTTCAATAAATAGCCACTACTGGTTGAAGATGAAGAAATGATACTTCCAAAATTAGTGTTACCTTCAAACGTTCCTGACACGAGAACATTACCTGATTTGTCTACAGTAACCGCGGTACCAGACCCAAAACCATCGTTGGGGAGGTGGGTACTTTGCTTAGCCCATACAACACTTCCTGATGAATTATACTTGACTAAAAACATATCAGAAATAAAAGAAGAATACTGAGTTTTTAACATAAACGGCCCAAATGAAACTGTATCACTGAACCCACCTACAGTATATATATTGCCTACATTATCGCTACTTATACATGAAGAACTATGATAAATTGCTGCGCTATAGTTAGACGGAATTATGCCTTGCTTACCCCATATCCAATTTTGGGCAGAAAGCGAAGAAACAGAATAAATTAAAAGGTAACCAACAAAACATATTCTTTTCATTGTGGTTGAATCGTGTAGCTCAAACTTACTAAATATTATTCCACTCTATCTTTTACAAAATAATTGCGAAGCAATTATTTTGTAAACTTTTGCTCATTATGTGCTCTTAATCGTAAAATCATGATTATCAGCCTAATCATGATTTGCTATTGTATTTCGCTGTATTTAACAATGGAACCCTCGCCAATAAAGGGGTTCAAGAGCCCATTTGTTGTTAATTTCATTGATATTAAAACAGACAAAAAAGCGTTAAAAAGTGTATAAAAGGTGGGGTATCGTCCTCTTTCCCTGTTCCTCTGTGGTCTCCCCTCGAGGGGAGACATGGACTAATGTTTTTCCAATCCAACCTTCTCCTCGAGGGGAAGGCAGGGATGGGGCAATATGGATACGACCCTGAAACGAGTTCAGGGTGACGATTGGCTCCAATCTTTGTGCCCTTTGTGTGGCTGTATCTTTTTGTCCTTTGTGGTTAAATGCCCTGTTATTCTTAAATTTGTATACATGAAGAGGTTATTCTTAGTTTTAACCAGTGGAGTTTTAGCAGCAATGCTGTTAATCGTCTCATGTAAAAAGGATGTTTCTATTCCTCCTCCATTGAATGAAGGCTATGACTACTTCCCAAACAACGTAGGGCATTACGTGATTTATAATGTAGATTCACTTGTGCTGAATACTTT
>Ga0206878_10157_pt1 | contig 29617 bp, 21 predicted proteins | sample Alteio_BWOrgCont_8_FD_152621 | JGI IMG/M metagenome (GOLD analysis project Ga0206878, IMG submission 152621) | Enriched cells from forest soil in Barre Woods Harvard Forest LTER site, Petersham, Massachusetts, United States -... | ecosystem: Environmental > Terrestrial > Soil > Temperate forest >... | reverse complement strand
TTTTGTCAAAATATGTATATTTTGACATTTTGGAGATTATGATGTTACGTAAAATTGGGTTAACTGTACTTTTTGCCACTGGTTTATTCAGTGCCAGCACATTCTCAGCAACAGAACAAACATTCAGCATAGCCTCAACTTATGATTTTACATTGCCACCTAATGTGCCACAAGTGTTCAATAACATATTTTTTTGGGCCGTTGATGCAAAATGCAGCATTAGTAGCACTAGTGATAGCAACCTTTTTTCGTTTACCGTACTGCGTAAAGCCGGATCACTAAACGGCATTCCTCTGTCACAAGGCGATGCAATGGTACTAGTTGTTCATCCGGGAGATATGATTCACATTACTGCAGAATCTGGCGGACGCGTTGAATTAACAAACCATGGTGAGACTACGATTAAGGCTAGTTGTTCGAGTGGGAAATAGGAATTTAGGGGCGACAAGGGCGAGCGCCGCTCGCCCCTACAACACATACAAAACCCCGTACAATTTAATGCTCTCGTGTTGATGAAAACTCTATTTTAGGATAACGCTCTTGGGCCATGGCTAAATTAACCTTCGTTGGTGCAAGATACATGAGCGTATCGCTGCCATCTAATGCCAAATAATCAAATGCCTTGTTACGAAACTCATCCATTATCTTATCATCATCAGCATACACCCATCGTGCACAGGAAACACTCACCGGTTCATAAACGCAATCCACTTTATATTCATGCCGTAATCGGTGAGCAACCACGTCAAATTGCAATACACCCACGGCTCCCAATATCAATTGATTGCTGTTTAATGGTCTGAATACCTGTGTTGCACCCTCTTCAGACAGTTCAATCAATCCTTTGATGAGCGCTTTGCTTTTTAAAGGATCTTTTAAACGAACCAAACGATACAATTCAGGCGCAAAATTGGGAATTCCGGTAAATTTCAAGGTCTCGCCTTGAGTAAACGTATCACCAATTCGAATCGTGCCATGATTATGCAAGCCAATTATATCTCCCGCAAGAGCTATCTCAGTCTGTGTGCGATCGCCTGCCATGAACGTCAATGCATTGGCGATTTGAACCTCTTTATCCAAACGCAAGTGACTGAGTTTCATGCCTTTTTTATATGTACCCGAACAAATTCTTAAAAACGCGATACGATCGCGATGTTTTGGATCCATGTTCGCCTGAATTTTAAAAACAAACCCTGTAAACGCCTCTTCATGTGGTTCAACGATACGAGTTTGTGTTGCCCGCGGCATGGGTGCTGGCGCGTAATGCGCAAAGTCATCCAATAATTCTTTGATACCAAAATTATTAATGGCCGAACCAAAATATACCGGCGTCAATTTTCCAGACAAATAATCATCCAGATTAAATTCATGTGAGGCACCTTTAACCAGACTAATTTCCTCTCGTAACTCTCGCGCCGTATCACCCAGTAATTCATCCAACTGAGGATTGTCCAATCCCTTGATCTGCACTGCGTCTTGCTTCTGTGTGTTTTTCCCGGATTGATACAGATAAACCATATCTTGATAAAGATGATAAATACCTTTAAATCGTTTACCCATGCCAACAGGCCATGTCACCGGTGCGCATTGGATGCCCAGTACCGTTTCAACTTCATCCAATAAATCGATAGGCTCTCGTCCTTCACGATCCAATTTATTAATAAACGTCATGATAGGTGTATCACGAAGGCGGCAAACCTCCATCAATTTAACGGTTCTATCCTCAACCCCTTTTGCTACGTCAATAACCATCAAGGCAGAATCAACGGCTGTTAAAGTACGATAGGTATCTTCCGAAAAATCCTCATGACCAGGTGTGTCAAGCAAATTCATAACGTGATCATTATGAACAAACTGCATAACAGATGTCGTGATTGAAATGCCCCGTTCTTTCTCCATCTCCATCCAGTCAGACGTTGCATGCCGAGTTGCCTTACGTCCTTTTACGGTTCCTGCTAACTGAATGGCGCCTCCGAACAACAACAGTTTTTCAGTGACCGTAGTTTTTCCCGCATCAGGGTGAGAAATGATGGCGAATGTGCGCCGCTTGGTAAAATCTTTAACAAAATCGGACATGGTTAATACCTAATAATAAGCTGGATAAGTGCATTTTAAGTGAAATGGTCTTAACAAACAAACATATAGGTAGTATCATTCAGCTATTGAGCCAGATGGATATTATTTGACATGAAGCCAGCGACAAAACCGGACTTGTGGGAGTCTCTCAACGCCCATGCCAACTCTCTTGAAGTATGCAACGTTCCTAATGAAATATCTCAAACAAAATTTTTTAACGTCTCTGCATGCGATATTAATCTCGATTATTCAAATCAATGCATCACCCCTGAAACGGTTGACCTATTGCTTGCACTTGCAAATGCATCCGACCTACAGGAAAAAATTAGTGCGCTGATGCGTGGTGATAAAATCAATTTGAGTGAAAACAGGCCGGCATTACACACTGCATTACGAGCATCAGGGGATATTCCTGTTTTGGTTGATGGCAACGATGTGATGCCTGCTGTAATTCAAACCCGAAATACAATACAACAGATTTCTGAGCAGATAAGAAGTAAAAAATGGCTGGGCTTTACCGGAAAACCGATTACAAACATTGTTAATATTGGTATTGGTGGTTCTGACTTAGGCCCTCGCTTTTGCCTGAAGGCTTTCGCTGATATAACCTCGCCAGATTTAAGCTATCATTTTATTTCAGACGTTGATCCCAATGGGTTTAAAAATGCAGTAGCTACGCTGCATCCAGACAGCACGCTATTCATTATTGCATCCAAATCGTTTACTACCGAGGAAACTTTATTTAATGCTAACCAGGCTGTCGCGTGGATTGGCGGTCAACAACGTCTGGCACAGCATTGCATTGCCGTCACTGCGAATATTGAAAAAGCACAACAATTTGGGATACAAACCATATTACCTATTTGGGACTGGGTCGGCGGTCGATATTCATTATGTTCATCCATTAATTTAATCACCGCAATTGCTCTTGGATTTGAAGCCTTTAGCCAAATGCTGGCTGGTGCTAACAGCATGGATGTTCATTTCCGAGATGCTGACTTTAAAAATAATTTACCTGTTATTTCAGCGCTAATGGGTGTATGGAATAATAATTTTTTACACAGACAAAGTTTACTGATCCTGACTTATGCACAACAGCTCGAACACTTTATACCCTATATCCAGCAGCTGGATATGGAAAGCAATGGCAAAGGCATTGATAACCAGGGAAATCGGGTTCATCACTCAACCGGCCCATTGATATGGGGTGGCTTGGGAAATCAGGCGCAACACAGTTATTATCAACTACTTTGCCAAGGCACTCACAAGATGGCTGCAGATTTCATTACTGTAAACACGTTTGATGGACAGCTTATAAATGAGATGTGCCTTGATAAAATACGGGTATTAACCTCCGGTGTGGATGAAAAGGACAATCCTAATGGTTATATTCCAGGAAAACTTCCACTAAATCATATCCGCATCAAAGACTGCTCCCCGTTTACTATGGGCGCGTTGATTGCGCTCTACGAACACAAAATATTCGTTCAGAGTGTGATTTGGAATATCAACCCGTTTGATCAACCCGGAGTGGAAAGCGCGAAACGGGGTAGACGGATTAAGGACGTTTGCGAAGGTGTTTTGTAGGGTGGTTTTCCTTCTCCCTCTGGGAGAAGGTGCCCGGCAGGATCGCAACACATTATTGCGCAGTTCCTTATACCCCCTCATCCGCCCTATCGGGCACCTTCTCCCAGAGGGAGAAGGAAAAACCTAACCCATTACTTCTTCAACACTTAAAATGTCACTTAATGCAGCAGCGATTTTCTTCTGATCTGTAAATGATAAATAAGGATGCATGGGAATGCTCAGCACACGGCGTGCAGCATGTTCTGTATTTGGAAATTGGCGTGAGCCAGGATAAAGTTTCTTGAAAATGGGCTGTTCGTGGAGTCCAGCTGGATAATGTACTGCCGTAGGGATCCCTCTCTTTTTAAGCTCCTCTTGCAACATATCACGATCGTCTGTTTCAAACGTGTATTGCGCAAAAACACTGGTATTATGCGATTTAATCGTTGGCTTTTTAATGCTTTCAGGTAACAACTGCTGATAACGATCAGCAACTTGCTGGCGTAATTCAATTTCTTCCGGGAAAATGACCAGTTTTTCTAATAAAAATCCTGCCTGAATAGTATCAAATCGACCATTAATTCCCAAACGAGTATGATGGTAACGTTTGGACTGTCCGTGTAGACGGATTTCATCCATTCGTGTTGCCAATTCTGAATCATTGGTGAAACAGGCGCCGCCATCCCCATAACAACCCAATGGCTTTGATGGGAAAAAGCTGGTACAGGCAATCGTGGTTAAGCCGCATGACTGTCGACCTTTATATGTTGCACCAAAACTCTGCGCTGCATCTTCGATAACAGGCAGGTTGTATTGTTTAGCAATCTCATTGATTTCATCATAATCTGCGCATTGTCCATATAAGCTAACAGGCATAATGGCTTTGGTTTTTTTAGTAATAGCCGCTTCAATGGACGCAGCATTTATATTATAAGTATCACGATCAATGTCAACAAATACGGGTGTAGCGCCTAATAATGCAATGACTTCTGCAGTTGCAAAAAAACTAAAAGGCGTGGTAATCACTTCATCGCCCGCACCAATATCCAATGCCATCAAAGCAATTAACAACGCATCTGTACCACTAGCAACAGCCAATGCATGCTTAACCCCAACAAATTTCGCCAACGCCCCTTCTAGCTCAGCAACTTCAGGACCCATAATGTAAGCACCATGATCTAATATCGCTTTAAACCGAGCAAAAAGGCGATCCTCGATGCGCTGAGACTGCGTTTTTAGATCGATAAATTGCATGGGAATGTCCTTGAAAAGAATAAGATAGGGTAAAAAATTATCGCGATTTTAACAATCATGGCTTAATTAGTCAAACCAACCCGTAGCGGGAGAGTAATTTTACAAAATGATGCAACGGTGCCTTTTAGGTTCTATCGTGTTGGTTATCGGATTAGGCGCTGAATTAACAGCAAAACGCGGTTCTGGAGGCCAGAAACCAAGCCGCTTATCTAACCTGAAATTAGAAGACCCTTGAAATGTTTTTGTAATTAAAGGTGATTGATTTTGTAGTAACTGAGCAAAAATGGGGGAACAACTGGATACATCCTTTTCCATCCAATCAATGTGCTCTTCTTTGAATAATTCAGGTCTTTTTCGGGCGAGAGTAGTCAATGTTTTTACATCCCCATTATGCATTAATTGGAGTTGATCATTTTCATCAAATAAATCATCTCGACTCTCAGCCAAGCGATATGGAAAATATTGTTTATCTCCTTGTAATAAATGTTTAACATCTTCTTTTTCAAAGAGATGACTACAATGATCCATAAGATAATTAACAATATCACCCAACGTATCAATCGAAATATCGGCAGAAAACAAGAGATGAATATGCTCTCTATTTAAAAATAAATAAAATAAAGTGACTAACTGTTGGATTATACCTTTATGTTTTGTGTTTAAAAAATTCATAAGAATTTTATTTAGATCATTAGATTTAAAAAGATTCTCATAATGCTTAGTAAGCATCAGAAAAACAAAGTTAGAACAAGAATAAGGCATTAAATTTGCGTTATTTTCACTGAGCAGAAGAGTATGTATTTTCGAAAAATATGGCAAAAACAATATCGGCTTATTAAGAGTTAACCAGTGAATTACTTCAAATTGCAAAATTGATATAGGAAGCATGTTAAGTAACGGGTTCATTAAATCTGAAACCAATTCTGAATCAAATAAATCGGGTCTATTTAAAAAAAACAAATTAAAAATAGGCATTATTATTGCGCAATGCATTCGTTCAATACAGTTTATGTTATTATTGAAAATAGATTTTTCAAGTTCATCCATTATTTTTAAGAACATATTGATATGTTCTTTAGTTAATAATGAATATAGCTTGTTCTTAATTAGTCCCAAAAAAAATATCAAACAACTATAGGTACGAAGATGTTGTTCTTGACTACTTAAATTATTTTCAACATCATGATCAAAAAATATATCAAAATAACCTACCATAGAAATAAGCAAGTTGACTGCAACTACAAGCTGACTCGGCTTATTCGTGGCGAAAAGATTTAGTATTTGTTTAACATCTTGAAATACGACCAATTCGGTCTTGTTGGCTCTAGCAAATAGATAGTAGTTTTCCAAAATTATGCATATATTAATTCGACATGTTTCACTTTGATGACTCAATAACGTAATAAGCTTTTGAATAACTCTTTGAGTGAACAGGGCGTTGCATACATCTGTTAGTTTAATTAAAAAAGGCGTCATTTGTTGAGGATATGCATCGAATCTTTGAAGTAACTGATATAAATCAAGCGTATTAAAAAAATCAGGTGATCTGGTCGCTATACTGTTTAACAAACCAGACCAAGCATGGGCATGATACTTAGACATAATAGGCGTGGTTATAAGCACACTCAAGGATAACTGGCATAAAATAGATTCTGGGTTCGGCATATGTTCAATTAAAATACCCAGCTCTAACCATGAATGCATTGGCTCAGCATCAGTATGCTGGGTAGCATAATCATTTCCTATGCTCAAAGGTTTTTTGAGCAATGATTGAATATATGCCTCATCAAATAAATCACCTCTTACTTTGATGAGCTCTGCTAATTGCTGTGCATAAGCAAACGGTATCCGTCCAAGATGGGCTTTAGTAAAAGAATTTTTATGTCGATCAATTAAAACCGATAAACTGTTGTATTTAAAATTTATTAATGAGTTTGAATACATCTTGTCAAAATCTAATTCGTAATCAGAAATGACTCGTAAAAACAAACTGAATGTCTTATCCAACCAAGTCTCACCATAGTACTTTCGATTCAAGTTACAAAAGCTTATTCGTGCTTCTGCATTTAATAAAGGTAATAAACCAGCGGCACACTCTATTTGATACCCAGAAAGACAAGATAAATTTTTTAAATAGTTTAGATCCTCATCACTAATTTTTTGATTCAACTGAATATCAATGCTGATTTCAAGTGCTTTTATTTTTGGAAAAAGATTAATGGGAAGGTAATTATTATTGGCATTATTAATACTGGTTTTAAAAAATTCTAAAAGGGTTGTGTTACCACCACCCAGCTGCTTTTGCGTTAATCCGATGGGGCGCTTAAGCAATTGAGAAAAAGAGTATTTATAAATTGCATCCCATGCTTTACTGGCCGAATCTTTATCAGATATATTTGAAAATAAACAATACAGTTTAATGAAATATAATTGTTTAGATATTAAATTATACTGCGCACTCTCAGGAAGATACGATAAAATAATTTTCATTAAAGGATTATTGTACAAAAGTATTGGTGGAAATTGGGTCATGCTGTGTTCCGTCATTTTATTTGCTCAATTATACAACAGAAAAAGTTTGTATTCAACTCAATAACTAATTTGTGGTAACTCCCTAGGGGTTGTTGACATTTGCTCTGTCGAAGCCCGACGTCCCGCGGCCTTATCATTACCCACATCTTTGGTAGGGCACTGAACTGCCCCCTCTCCCCAACCCTCTCCCGCGAAGAAGTTCGGTTTTCTTGCCAACTTCATGTCGCGTGAGAGGGGGCAGATCGTGCTAATTGATTCAACTCAGTGCACAGACATCATACTTCAATACCATAATTAAAACTTAAGATTGTGCCCGCGCGCAGTATAGCATTTTACGTGTAATGGTATTAGCTGCATAATGATAAAGATCGATTTCGCGCTTCCTCAGGGCGAACGAATCTTGGAGTATATAGAAACCTTGTTCAGGAGTTATTTATGACTAAACTTTCAAAACTACACAAAAAACTGTATCGCTCGCGAAGGGAAAGAATGATTGCCGGTGTCTGTGGGGGATTGGCCATTTATTTTGACATGGATCCGACCTGGATGAGGTTGATTTTTGTCATCTTTCTTTTAATGGGTGGCTCAGCCTTGTTAGTGTATTTAATTATGTGGGTCGTTGTTCCTTTGGAGTGAACCCATGCATTGCTGTTAGAAAATCACGTAGCGCGTTGGCTGGATTGGGCGCGCGCGTTATGGGTCTGCCAACCACCAGATAATCGCTACCTGCCAGTAGGGCCATTTCAGGTGTAACGATGCGTGCCTGATCGTCCTGTGTGTCGCTATGTCTTCGAATGCCTGGGGTAATTGAAAGAAAATCAGCACCGCAGGCAGCCTTTATCATGGGCACTTCCAAAGCCGAACTCACTACGCCGTCACAGCCCCCCTCTTGAGCAAGCCGTGCTAGAGCACAAACATGATCTTGCAATGAGACGTTAATATCCATTGCTGGTAAATCGGCAGCATGCGTACTGGTTAGTACAGTTACAGCAACAAGCAACGGTCGTTTAACGCCGTAAAGCTCGGTAGCCTTTCTGGCTGCCTGCATCATTTGTAATCCACCTGTAGCATGCAGTGTTAGCATCCAGATGCCATTGTCAGCAGCCACAGCACATGCGCGTGCAACGGTGTTGGGGATGTCGTGAAATTTCAGATCCAGGAAAATTTTGAATTGTTTGTTTACCAAAGTACGGACAAAGTCCAATCCCAGTAAAGTAAACATCTCGCTTCCGACTTTGAGTGCGCATTGATTTGGGTCAAGTTGATCTACCAGCGCCAATGCTGCGGAGATATTGTCAAAATCAAGTGCAACGATCAATTTTATTGGTGGGCTCATGTGCGTTATCACAGTCTAGTCCCCTTCCAATCCATGTATGGGTTTTACGCGTCCCCATTGCTTGCAACTGGGGCAATGCCAATGCAACAGCTTTCCACTATAACCGCAGTGGCCACAACGATAGATTGGTTTATTTTCCAAAAACTTACTGGTAATGGCGTACAACATTTGCAATTGATCACGGACTTTGCCATGCGCTGATTCCAAATGCCAGTAAATCAATCGGTTCAGTCCTCGTATCGAGGGATGTCGACTCAGTTGGCTTGAGACAAAATCAATAGCGAAATCCACGCTTTTTTCACGGCTTAAGTATTCTGCTATCACAAAAATCACTGATGCGCGCGGGTGCTCGGGCAATGTTTGCTCTAAATAATCGATGCATTCATCCATTGCATCCAGTTCGCGGTAGCAGTGCACCAACGGTTCGATAATTTCATTTAAAAACTCAGCATCCTGTTCAGGGACATGTTTAAGCGCACGTATGGCCTGTTTATATCGACCGTTTTTCATCTCAAAGCTGGCCATCATCAGACTGGCGCGCACTGATTGCCTGTCAACGGTCAATGCCTGTTTAATTGCAATGGGTACTTTTTCATGCGCACTATTTTTTAAGGCATGATTGGCCATTTCGCAATAATAATGTGCGGCTTGAGTGTGCATACTGTTTCCAGTGGACACTTCCAGTTTTTTAATCACGTCAAGGGCTTTTTCCCAAGCTTTTTCCTGTTGGTAAATGGCTAGCAATCCATGCAGGCTACTGACTTCTCTGGCACCACCCAACTCAACGACTTCCAGAAAAATACGTTCAGCGCGATCAAAAACGCCTGCACTCATATAATCTTGGCCTAATGCCATCAATGCTTCTTTGCGTTGCAACAAACTGAGTTGTGGTCTGGCGATCAAGTTTTGATGTATTCTTATCGCGCGATCCACCTCACCACGACGGCGAAATAAACTCCCTAAAGCCAGATGCGTTTCAACGGTTTCGCTATCGACCTCTAGTAGTTTAATAAATACATCGACGGCTTTATCTGGCTGCTCATTCAATAGGTAATTTAAACCAACAACGTATTCACGAGATAAGTGATTATTGGTGTTTTTTTCTTTGAGAGAATTGTTATGTGTGCCTATCCACCAGCCAGAATATGCGGCTACAGGCAATAAAAGCGGCCATAATTCAATCATTCTTTTTAATCCTGCAGCGGTATGGCACGTAAGTTCCTGATTTCTTTTTCAGTGAGCTTTAATTGGTTTTTAATTCTACGATGTTCTGCTTTAAGACGCCAATATCGGCTCATAAATAAAATAAGCCCCATAAATACACCAATACCTAATGTCAGAACGATCAATACAGAAATCGGCATATGAAACGTTGTAAAGTAAGCATTGATTTGCACAGACTTAGCATTCAACCCGGCAAAGCTTACACCGACCAGGATCAGTAACAAATAAATAATTGTCATTACAATTCGCATGTAAGATCTCCTTTAAATTAAAAAAAGGTAACTGCTCACACGCCGCACGTCATCCTGAGCGCGTCTTTTTGCGCGAAGGATCTCCGTCATGTGGCATTATGCTAACGTCAGGGGATCCCTCGCTGCGCTCGGGATGACGTATGAGCAGATACAAAAAAAGCGTAGATAACTACGCTTTTTTAAATAATTTTCAATGTAGCCCGCCACTCTTGCGGGCTACTTAAAACTACTCGCTATCTTTGTTACCCATTTTTTCTTTCAACAAATCACCCAAGGTCATTGTACCCAGTGTGTTTGCAGGTGCTTCAGTGCCGCGCGAGTATTTTTTAATCGCATCAGCATGCTCTTGGGCATCTTTGGCTTTGACTGACAGTGTTATCGAACGATTTTTTCTGTCTACGTTGAGGATTTTTGCTTCAATTTCTTCACCAACTTTAACGATTGTTGATGCATCTTCAACTTTGTCGTCAGACAAATCGCTTGCACGAATGGTTCCGAACACATCTTCAGCTAATTCAACTGTAACAGTTTTTGCTTCAACGGCGGTAACCTTGCCTTTTACAACAGCACCCTTCGTGAACTCTTCAGCGAATGCGCTAAAGTTATCACCTTCCAGTTGTTTCAAGCCTAGGGAAATGCGTTCGCGTTCAGCATCAATCGCCAGAATAACGGCTTCAAGTTCTTGACCTTTCTTGAATTGTTTAACGGCTTCTTCACCAGCAACAGTCCAGGAAATGTCAGACAAATGAACCAAACCATCAATCTCACCATCCAGACCAATAAAGATACCAAAGTCAGTAATGGAACGAATCTTTCCGCTAACTTTTTGACCTTTGCTGTGCAATTGTGAGAAATTCTGCCATGGATTGCCAACGCATTGTTTCATACCTAAAGATATGCGACGACGATCTTGATCGATTTCAAGTACCATCACGTCAACAACATCGCCTAAAGAGACAACCTTGCTTGGGTGAACGTTCTTGTTAGTCCAGTCCATTTCAGACATGTGAACTAAACCTTCAACGCCTTCTTCGATTTCAACAAAACAGCCGTAGTCAGTAATGTTAGTCACTTTTCCTGACAGACGTTTGTTAACTGGATAACGTTCAACTAAATCAACCCAAGGATCATTGCCCAGTTGCTTCATACCCAATGACACGCGATTTCGTTCGCTGTCAAAACTTAATACTTTAACGTTTACGTCTTGTCCTACTGTCAACAATTCACTGGGGTGTTTAACACGTTTCCAGGAAATGTCAGTAATATGTAATAGACCATCGATGCCGCCTAAATCAATGAATGCACCGTAATCGGTCAGATTTTTCACGACGCCACTCAGAACCTGGCCATCATGCAAGGAGTCAAGCAGTTCCTGTCTGTCAGCACTACTTTCTTCTTCAACGACCGCACGACGTGAAACAACGATGTTGTTACGTTTGATGTCCATTTTGATAACTTTGAATTCAAGCTCTTTACCTTCGAGGTAAGATGGATCACGAACAGGTCTGACATCAACCAGTGAGCCCGGTAGAAATGCACGAATAGTACCAATTTCAACCGTAAAGCCGCCTTTAACCTTGCCTGAAATAAGTCCTGTGACTGTATCATTATTTTCATAAGATTTAGACAGTTTACGCCATGACTCCTGACGTTTTGCTTTTTCTCTTGATAATAGTGTTTCACCATGACCGTCTTCAACTGAATCGAGGGCTACTTCGACCGTGTCGCCAACGCTGATTTCCAGCTCGCCATTTTTATCGTGAAATTCCTCAATAGGTACAATACCTTCGGATTTTAATCCGGCATTCAGGGTCACGTAGTCATCGTCAATACCGATAACCAAGGCAGGAATAATGGCACCGGGATAGAATTGCGCACCGATGATGCTTTGCTCAAATAGCTCTTTAAAACTTTCAGACATGTTATTAAACTCTTTAGTAAGTTAATGGAAGCAAGGACTCCGCCCGCTTTCCCCCTATAAATCCAAACGATCAACCAATTGTAGTACTTTATTAAACACTTGTACAATCGTTAATCCGGTTGTATCAATCTGCACGGCATCCTGTGCAGGCTTCAATGGCGCGTGTTCACGTGAAGTATCACGTGTATCACGTTTAGCCAGTTCTTCAACAACTTGCGTGAGCCTAGCATCATTTCCACTGTCTTTCAACTGTAAATAACGACGCCTTGCCCGTTCCTCCGCAGAAGCATACAAATATATCTTTAAAATGGCATCGGGAAAAACCACAGTTCCCATATCACGGCCATCGGTCACCAGTCCTGGCAAGGTAGCAAATGCGCGTTGACGGGCTAATAATGCAGCCCTGACTTCAGGGATGATCGCGATTTTAGATGCCTCTTGTCCACATCGCTCTGTTCGGATGGCATCACTAATGTCTTCTTCATCAAGCAATACGAGACCACCCACAACAAACCTTAAATTAAGCGTATGCGCAAGGGACACGATTTTTTCAACGTCGCTAAAATCAATCGCTCGCTTCCTTGCCGCAAAAGCCAACACGCGGTAAATAGCGCCACTATCTAAAAAATGCCATCCTAACTGTTCGGCCAGCATGTGACAAAGCGTACCTTTACCTGTCCCACTCGGACCATCCAGGGTAATGACTGGGGCGTTTATTTCAGAGTTCATTTTTTACTACTCTTATTGACATATTAATTTGGTTTGCAAGAGACACAAATGCGGGGAAGGACGTATCAACATTTTGACAATCCCTGATAGTAACGGGCGCTGTCGCAACCGCGCCGGCAATTGCGAAGGCCATTGCAATTCGATGGTCATGGTGGCTATCAACCACCCCACCCTGTAGTGTTCCGCCTCGAATGAAAATACCATCATCCAGCGCTTTTGCTTCAATACCCAGGCGGACCAAACCATCAACCATAGCGCCAATACGATCACTTTCCTTGCAGCGCAGTTCCTTGGCTCCATGCAATAGAGTTTGTCCTTCGGCGCAAGCAGCAGCAATAAACAGTACGGGAAATTCATCAATTGCAGCGGGAACAATGGATTCAGGAATAATGATCCCCTGCAACTTTGCATGGCGAACCAGTAGATCTGCAATGGGTTCTTCACCACATTGACGTCGATTGCTGATAGTTATATTCGCACCCATGCGCTTTAAAATATGCAAAATCCCGGTGCGTGTGGGATTGACTCCTACATTTTTAATCAGCAACTCCGAATGGGGAATCAGTGTTGCGGCTACAATCAAAAACGCTGCCGATGAAATATCACCAGGCACGGTAATATCAGTACCCTGACACTCATTCGCCGCATTGATGGTAATAACATTATTTTTTTGTCGAACAGGATAGGAGAAGCTCGCTAACATGCGCTCGGTATGATCACGTGTCAAGCCTGGCTCAATCACACACGTTTCCCCACTGGCATACATGCCTGCCAGCAATATACAGGACTTAACTTGGGCACTAGCTTCCGGCATTTTATACGTGATGCCATGCAGCGATTGCCCCCCACGAATCAACAGTGGTGGTCGGCCTTCTGATGCGGTTACATCTGCACCCATCTCCATCAATGGTCGCCTTATGCGTTCCATCGGTCGTTTTTTTAGACTGTCATCACCGGTTAATTCACTGTCAAACGATTGAGCTGACAATAACCCGGCAAGCAATCGCATGCTAGTACCTGAATTTCCGCAGTCCAAGGTCAGATCTCGACGTCGGGCAATTGTCGAGGGTTTTTGCAAGCCATGTTTACCGACCCCATGAATGACCACATCATGACCATCGGGTCTTTCAATGCGGACACCCATAGACTCAAAGGCATGCAAGGTTGCCAAACAATCCTCTCCATCAAGAAAACCATGGACAGTGGTTATGCCTTGGGCAATTGCACCGAGCATGATGGCACGATGCGAAATAGATTTATCACCTGGCACGGTGATATCACCTTGCAATAATTCTACGGGACTGCTGATAAAATGGTATGTCATGCAGCAAAATCCTTATATGGCTTCGATTTCATCTCCACCTGACTCTTGTTCATCCTGAATATCCTCGATATCCGGACCATCCTGAATATCTTCAATACGTTGCATACCGACCACGTGCTCTCCCGCGGCCACATTAATCAAGCGTACACCTTGAGTATTTCGCCCAATAATCGACAGCTCAGACACTTTGAAACGCACTAACGTGCCTTGATCGGTAATTAACATGGCTTCATCTGTATCGGTAACCTGCACAGCACGAACCACCTTGCCATTGCGTTCGTTCACTTGAATCGAGATAACACCTTGACCACCGCGACCTGTGATTCGGTATTCTTCAATATCAGTCCGTTTGCCATAGCCTAATTCGGTCGCAGTCAGAATAGTTCCGCCTGGGCTCACCACCACAAGCGAGATAACCGATTGCTCTTCAGCAAGCCGAACCCCCCGCACACCACGAGCAGTTCGACCCGTGGATCGAATCAGGTTTTCATCAAAACGAATCACTTTGCCCGCATCAGAAAACAGCATAATATCTTTAGAGCCATCGGTGATATCCACACCCACCAATCGATCATTTTCATCTAAATCAATCGCGATTATACCGTTACTGCGTGGTCGACCGAATGCAGTCAACGGCACTTTTTTAACTGTACCAAATTTGGTTGCCATGAATACGAAATAATTATCAAGGTATTCGCGCACCGGTAACATCGCAGTAATGGCCTCGCTCTCAGCCAGCGGCAAAATATTGATGATCGGTTTGCCACGTGAAATACGGCTTGCCAATGGCAATTGATAGGCTTTTAACCAATACAATTTACCATGATTTGAAAAACACAACAGTGTGTCATGCGTGCTGGCAATAACCAGGCGCTCAACAAAATCTTCATCTTTAACATGCGTTGCCGATTTGCCTTTCCCACCGCGTCGCTGTGCTTGGTAGGCCGAAATAGGTTGATATTTTACATATCCCTGATGAGATAATGTAACGACCACATCTTCTTCAGTAATCAAATCTTCAATGGTTAAATCTTCTTGTGAAGCCATAATTTCAGTTCGTCGAACATCGCCAAATTGCGCTTTTATTTCAACGAGCTCATCACGAATCACTTGCATCAAGCGTTCTGGTGATGCCAGAATATCCAACAATTCTTTGATAACACCCAGTAATTGCTCAAATTCATTCAGTATTTTGTCCTGCTCGAGTCCTGTCAAACGATGCAGACGCAGTTCAAGAATGGCTTGTGCCTGTACAGGGGACAAGCGATACCCTTCATCACTCAAACCAAACGAATCCGGCAAATCATCTGGACGACACGCATCACCACCGGTATTTTCCAGCATCGCTTTGACCAAACCCGCTTGCCACAGACGATCTAACAACCCATCTTTTGCTTCTTGAGGAGTAGCGGAGTGTTTGATCAGGGCTATCATTTCATCAATATTTGCCAGAGCAATGCCTAATCCTTCCAGTATATGAGCTCGATTACGTGCTTTTTTCAAATCAAAAATACAACGACGCGTAACCACTTCGCGACGATGTTTAATAAAGTAATCTAAAATTTGTTTTAAATTCAGGGTTCGCGGCTGGCCATCAACGAGAGCCACCATATTAATACCGAACACATTTTGCATTTGTGTGTGAGCATATAGATTATTCAGCAACACTTCGGCCATTTCGCCACGTTTAAGCTCAATAACAACCCGCATGCCTTCACGATCCGACTCATCACGTAAACCAGAAATACCTTCCAATTTTTTATCACGCACAAGCTCTGCAATTTTCTCAACAAGACGTGCTTTATTTACCTGATAAGGAAGCTCATGAATGATGATGGCTTGCCGACCCGTGCTTTCATCGGTTTCAACCTCCGTTCGAGCACGAATTGAAATACGCCCACGACCGGTACGGTAAGCTTGAATAATACCCGCACGACCATTGATGATTGCGGCAGTTGGGAAGTCAGGCCCTGGAACAATGGCCATTAGATCATCGATTGTTAAATCAGGATCATCAACCAGCGCGAGGCAGGCATTCACGATTTCAGTTAAATTATGGGGTGGAATATTTGTGGCCATGCCCACCGCGATTCCTGAAGAGCCATTCACCAACAAATTAGGTATTCTGGCCGGCAACACCATGGGTGCAAATTCCGTGCCGTCATAGTTTGGAGCAAAATCAACGGTTTCTTTTTCCAAATCTGCCAGCAAAGCATGAGCCAGTTTTGACATCCTGATTTCGGTATAACGCATTGCAGCTGGCGAATCACCATCAACTGAACCAAAGTTACCCTGACCATCAACCAGCATATAGCGCATGGAAAAATCCTGCGCCATACGAACAATCGTATCGTATACCGCTGTGTCACCATGTGGATGGTATTTACCGATGACATCACCCACTACACGCGCCGATTTTTTATAGGGCTTGTTCCAGTCATTACCCAATTCGCTCATAGCAAACAGCACGCGCCGATGCACTGGTTTTAAACCATCACGCACATCCGGCAACGCACGCCCGACAATAACGCTCATCGCATAATCGAGGTAAGATTGCTTTAACTCATCTTCAATATTAACGGGTAAAATTTCTTTAGCTAAGTAAACCATGATTAGAACATGTCCTTATGCAAGGATTGAAATAGAATTAGTACAACAGCATACCACATGAGGGAATTTAAATGAATCAGATGAGATATCTTTGGAAGAAAAAATCTAACGCCCCACGTCATCCCTTGCTATAGTCATCTTCTTGAAAAAAAAATCAATCTATCACACAATGATTCACATCATTTACTTACACTATTGATCACGGAGCGTTGTCATGCCGAAGACCCACATCACACTTGTTGGAAACACAGAGTCGGGGAAAACCCGATTGTTGTCTGCTCTCTTGGGAACGCACGAAGATTACGACGTTAGATTTTATTATACCATAGTTGCTGTACATAACACCTTGGTAAAAACCCTCCCGGATGGTAAAGAAAAACACTATACCATCTGTGATACTGGAGGGGTGTTGCGATTCAGAAGTCTGATGACTACGTACTTACGCGATGCGTCAACAGGCTATATCTTTCTTGATTTAAATAAAGAGATACCAGCGCTTACCGCAGAGCTGGATGAATGGATTGAGTTATTGCACACATACCATGTTTTCGATGAGAAAATTGTTTTGGTTGGAACAAAACGCAGTAAGTCCGACCCTGAACAACCTGAAAAAATAGAGGCTTTGCAAAGCCTCGCCCGAGCGCGCAATATTTGTAAGAAAATATATTTAACCCATGCTTGGGATATTAATTCAACGAATCGTGAAGATGAGAAAAATGCATTTTTAACGATGACTGCACTGGATCATCTCCCCAGGAATACACCAGAATATTATCAAGCAGCGAAGGAAATAGTTGAGCTCGAGGTGCGCCTTGAATCGATGAATCTTGAGGAGAGAGGCCTTTATTTTAGTAGTCTATCGCAAAGCGCTCTGCTTTCGTGCGTGTGGTCTGTATTAAGAATGCAGGGTAATGATTATTTAGATGCATTATCCTGTAAGCAAATTGAAGCGTATATGCAACCTCTTTCCCTCGATACGATTCGCAGGTTTAGTAGAGGATTAAGTCAGGAAAAAATACGGACTGTATTTGATGAGATTTCAAACGAAGCGTTACAGAGCATCCAACTTACTGCGGATGATCTGACGAATATTTCTCCATACATGCATGCTGCGCGATTTAAGTTTTGTGCAAATCAATTTTTTACAGACCAGTCGCATCGCAATTTAATCGATGCCTTGCATACCAAGAATTCGATCATACAATTGGTTGTTTTTGATTGTCTCGTTGAACGGAGTAAAAATCGCCTGCTTGATCCATCGGACTTACAAATGTTCCTTGAAAAGTTAGGTGGTCTATGTGGGTTTGACTATGGATTATTAAAAGTGAAGTACAATGATATCTATCGGTGCATCATAGACCAGCTTTTAGAATCGCCGTCATCCACTGAAACTGATTTGTTCCGACATATAAATTCCAGCCACGTTTTGACGTATTTACGCCCTTTATCTGAGCATATAACCCAATTCAAACAAATAATCACGCGAATAAGCAAAAACAAGCTCTCTAGTACGCTTGCAAGGCTTTCGCAAGAAGAAGTGCGCGCCTATTTTGATACATCTTCAAATGAAGAACTCGATTCCAGACTGTCTCTTGTTTTACCTGCATTAGATCGCAGCTATCATTTTATAGACTGTATTCCTAATGAAGAACTCGATTCCAGACCGTCTCTTGTTTTACCTGCATTAGATCGCAGCTATCATTTTATAGACTGTATTCCTCTAGAGCGCGTTCTAACGTACATCAAACCGCTAACAAAGGATATGAGACGATTTAATCAAATTTTTTCTGCCTCCAGTGATATTCGAGTGAGGCAATTATTTGAGAACATCTCAGACAATGAGCTCTTGGCGATGGTAAGGAGTGTTGATGATCTGAATGCACTGGCCTTGAGTATTCATTCTTATGGCGTCAATCGTTTTCTCCAAAAATTTCCTTTTAAAGAGTGGATAAATGCTTTAGACAATCAAAAAACCTCTCGAGGCGGTCTGTTTAAAACACAGGAAAAGATGCCAGCTATAAAATTTAATGAGCAAGTATTAAAAAACATTACGCACGATCAAGCAACTTTTGTATTAAAACGCATACAAATAGAGGATGCTGAGTTAGGCTTGTTAGATGAACACCAGATATCCATGTATAAGGATGTTGAAAAAGTACGCAGTGCATTCACGAATCATCAACTCATCTATTTAAGTGCTTATTACGCAGAAAAAACACATGAATCAAATAGTGCCCGCTATAAATCCAAAATAGATCAGCTCATCCATACGATACAACAGCGCATCAAAAAAGGCGATTTTTTATTAACGGACTATGAAGAGCTGTTCGCTCAAAATCAGAGACATGACTTTTTAACTCCCGAGATCCAAACAAGCATTCAAAGTGCACAACAAGCGTTACAAATGCATGGGACTCAAAGTTGCTGTCTTGTCATGTAGGGCTGCTAGCCGGGACGACACGATGTCTTAACGATGTCGCACGATAACGCAACACTGGTGTGTTATACTACCGCACCGCTCTGATCCGGCATACCCATGCACACATACGAACAAACTGCTGCCATTTATATTGCAAACCCCGAATTCCTTTCCGAACTCCGCCAGGAGTTAGGCGATGTTACCCATGTTATTAACGATTTGGTTTTTTCTTCACATAAAAAACTCGATGTTTGCTTCGCGCGTGATATTTGGCTGGAGCCGCACATTGTAAAATTTCAATCAATCTCAGAAGCTGTAAAAATTCTTCGTCAGGCCGGAAAATTTTGGTATCTACATCCAGTGTCTCATTCAGGACGGTCAAAATTAATTGAAGAGCAATTACGTAAATACGGATCATTAACGCGTAATTTTCCTATGGAAACGGACATTCCATCCATAGGCGGTTTTTGTCTCCTCGATAAAAACACCTTAGTTTACAGTGCTACACGCTCGAAGAAATGGCCGCAAGGTCAATGCCTGTTTATTGAAGACAAAATAAACCCGCCGAACCGTGCCTATTTAAAATTATGGGAAGCCATTACCTTGTTGGAAAAACAACCCCAACCCGGTGAGACAGCGCTGGATTTAGGGGCTTCACCGGGTGGTTGGACATACGTAATGCAGTCATTGGGTACAACGGTAACAGCCGTCGACAAGGCCTTACTCGATCCCAAAATTGGCAATCTGCCCCGTGTGCATTTTTTACAACAAAGCGCCTTTGCACTGGAGCCCGCCACATTGGAGCAAACTTACGACTGGGTATTATCCGACATCGCCTGCTACCCAGAGCGCGCCCTGACATTGATCAAGAAATGGATAGACTCAGGCAAAGCCAAACAAATGATTTTTACTATTAAACTGCAAGGTGATATTGACCTAAACATCATTAAACAATTTCAAGCCATACCCAACTCCCGGATCATCCATATGTTTTATAACAAACATGAGGTCACGTTTTTTTACCCGGGATTTAGTTACAAGCAATAAATCGATTCAGTTGCCCTGCCAAATAAAATGGTAACGACAACAATCGATATGACAGTTCATTCTGATTAGGTATTTTTATCTTTTCATCTAAAATACTGGGCATGTCCGCATTAAACCTCACAGCAAAAGACCAATGTTTTTCATGAATAAAATAATGCAATGATTTTAATCGCCCGGTTTTTCCAGCTTTTACTTCTATAGGAATCAGTTGATTTTCATATTGCCACACATAGTCCAATTCAGCAGAAGCCTGGGCTTGTTCCCGAACCCAATAGTATAGCTCTGGCATTTGATAGGTTGGAAATAATTGAAACAACGTTTGACCAATAAATTGTTCGGCAAGACTGCCTCGATTAATCCATGCCCAATCGGGAGCATTAATAATAGATAAATGACTCAACCCCAATGCAGTGCAAAGAAGCCCTGTATCGAGAAAAATGGCCTTAAAAACTTTATTATCAATCTGCGCTCCCAACGGCAACCCATTAGAATGACTATGATAAACAAGGTGAATCACTTTAGCCAAACTCAAATAATCCAAGGCTTCTTTAACCAACAATGATTTACTGTCAGGATCCAGATGAGAATATTTTATTTTTTGCCCCATTAAACTGGGTATGGTTTTAAAAACACGCCGAAGAAGCGGTATTTGTTTTGCTCGACCGTACTTATGAAAATCATCTTGATAACTTTGTAAAATATTTTGCTTGATGTTGTCAACTTCCTGAAAATCATGGTGTTCAGCGTAATGCGCAACCGCTTCCGGCATTCCTCCGATCAACCAATATTCTTTAATCAATTCCAGACAACGATGGTGAATAGGGATTGGAATGGAGTCCATGAGTGAAACGGATTGAATCCACTTCAACAAAACCTCTTCACCCTGCGCCCTTAGAAAGTCTTCAAAAGAAATCGGGCTCAAATGAAAATATTCAATTCGTCCAACAGGCACTGAAAACTCAGGTTCAACCAATACAAACTCGAGCAATGATCCTGCAGCTATCACAGGCAACTCCGGACATTCTTCATAAAAATACCGCAGCACTTCAATAAGGTGAGGAGTTGCCTGAATTTCATCCAAAAACAGGATCGCGGTTTCAGGATTAATTATTTGTTTAAAGTGAAGACTTAAATGGTTCAAAATAACTACGGGGTCTTTACTTTTGAAAAAATCCGCATGTTCCGGATACCGTTCAAAATTAAGCTCAAAACAGAATCGTCCGCTTAACTTGGCAACTTGACGCACAAGACTGGATTTTCCAACCTGCCTTGCACCACGAATAATGAGAGGTTTTCGCCCGGCTTTGTTGAGCCAGTTCAAGAGTAAATCCGTTTCAGATCGGTGGATTTGCATGACACCCCAAAAATACAGGTTGTTTTAGACTATATATAGACATTATAAGGCCTTGTTTTTATAGGTCAAGTATTTTTATAGGGGTATCATGGCTCTGGATTTTGGACAAACCGCGATCTAATACGAGCCCGAGTCCGTGGGCGTGACCGAGCCCGCCCGAACCCGATCAATCTGATTTTTGAGCCAATTTTGTCAGCATCATGATGATTCGAAAGGCGATACAGCATACAACAATCCATTGTGTTTAAGCATCGCAATAAAAATTGACTGCTGGAATGAGGTTATTATGAAGGGCAAAAAGGGTACCAAATTATCTGATTACCCATTACGATTGCTGCGCGTTCAGGCTTGTAAAGCATCGGGTGAGTTGCTATTCAAGCGGCCACAGTGGTTGACAGCCGCAGGCAAAAGACGCATGGAATTATCATTGTCTGATATTTTCAACAGTTACCGTCAATGCTTTGATAATGATCGCATAATCAGAGAGTTTTTGCTAAAAAGAAAGGCAGGTCGGGTTCGGGCGGGCTCGGTCACGCCCACGGACTCGGGCTCGTATTAGATCGCGGCTTGTCAACAGCCCCTAGAGGTTTGGATTTGAAAAACATGGCAATATTCTTACGTGACAACGCTTCTCGATAACTAATAGTAACCACTTTATCAACAGGTTCCTGATTTTCATATAATTTATACGTACCCAATACCATTAGTAATGCACATGTGGCCATTGCCGATGAAAACATTATAGAACTTGAGCCAGATGCAATATCCAAATCTGTCGCAATGAGCATACCTGCAAGCCCTGTAAGAGCTGCACTTTTATAAAACAACTTATTTGCGGATTCGCTTTGATGTTCGGAATAATCTGGTAATGGATTATCAAGGTTACTTTCCAACCTAGATTGGTGCATTAGCGAAAATAGTGTTAGAGCATCGCCAAACTGATTTTGTTTGCAACATGAGTTTACAATTTCGAACAACTGATCTTGTATTTCGAGAGTATGATTAGCAATAAAGTATTCCTGCAGTGAGGTAAACTCTCTTAACAATGCAATATTTTCATTACTTTTCAAGAACTCAACCAGGGTTATATTGTTCATGAGGTGATTTATGAAATTATTATCCCCTAATAATTTAGACCATAAATGTTTATCTCGAACATCGAAATTGGTTAACAGCAGATTAAACCACAAGTTTTCTTGCACTGGCGCAGGTAATAAATGATAAATCGTTTGGTTGTTGATATTTACCTGTCGTATAATTAACCAACTCATATCAATGGATACGCCTTTTTTTAATTTATCTATATCCATTTCAATTTGCTGATTTATCAAATCCAGGGGTAAATGTTCGTTTAATAATTGTGGCCTATCCGTTATCGCTAAAAACCAAAAGATACCCGGTAGCAGGTTGTTATCTATCGATTGCATCGAAGCAATATTTAACAGGCAACTATCCTGCTCAACTAGCCATGATATAAATTCATGATTTCCTTCAGAAACTATAATATTATTAAAATGCAAATATTGTTGTAATGAACTGACTGTTGAACGGATTTTTATTATGGCTTCTGACTCCTTACTTAATGATTGTTGTTCTTCATAATCATAAACAATCACACTTTGATGCAATTTTTTTATACGATAGCCTTTAAACCAACGTTGCATTAGATCTGGATTTGTATTGAAAATTTCGGTTACTTTTCTTTTTTCAATAGGCAACCATTTTTGTTGTAGATCATAAATTTGTTCATCACTAAATTGAGCATCAGGATCCTGACATAGGATTTCAAATGCTTTGAAATACCGATTAGAATGTCTATCACTATTTTTATAGCAACCAGAACGCAAAGACTTTTTATCGTAAATTGCACAAAAAAATTCCAGAGAAATGTCTGATATGTAGTTAATCCAAAAAGCATCATTCCAGTGATAAAAATCCATTAACAATGCCGCATTAGTCGCCAGGAGGCTATGATCATACGTTTTTGATACATGGTATAAAGTATTCGATAAAATCGATACGTCTATTTCAGCAATATCTTCCATCTTGGGCGAATAGATAGTTGTGTGATCCGTTAACCGTGCGACAAATGCTTTATAATGGACGTGTTTACTTTTTAATTTTTCATTACGGTAAATATGTTCTTGATTATTTATATCTTTTTCAATAATCGTCTCTATGTCATAACCATTTAAACGATTTGTCTCTTCTGGTGAATTAAGAATATAGAGCAAAAAATCATGACTTTTCTCACAACCATATGTAATCTCATTGTGATCAAAATAAAATGGACGCTCGCTTTTAAAAAAACGTTCCAGTAGCTTGGGATACGCCAATAAGATATCAATAAGGTATCGTTGAACGTACAGAAACTGAAACTTATGGATACATTGCGAATTTACAACCTGAGTAGCAACATTTTGATCGTTTAACGCTAATTGATGCAACTCAAATATATCCAGAAGTTCTAATTGCGATAAACTATACTGACCATTTCCTGATTGTATTATTTGATAATTATCATATAACCGTTTCAATTGCTCATTGGATTCAAGCAGCAAATCAAATGCCTGACAGCTACCACGATCTTTCAAATGACGATCATATATTTCGTGCAAGCAAGTACCACTTACCATGGGATGCCCATATCTATATAAAAGATTTTTTGTAAGCTCATCACTACTGGCTATTAAAAGCAGTACGTTATAATCATTCTTTAGAAGTTTTACTACATCAACAGATAAAAAGAAAGAAGAATATAAAAACACTCTGGTTTCACTGCATGCCAATATTTGATAAGCAAAAGATGTGTGCTTCAAGGCCAAGCGCATGAGGTCATATTCAGAAAATCTTTTTAATTGAGCAATATTTTTTACCAGGGCTAAAGCCACAAACTCATGGTTCTCTGCTAAGTTAAATAATTCAGTATTACCCATATCCGCAGCTTTTATGCCTGCGCTAGCGATATCATTTGTATTGTTTCTTTGCACAATACTTGTACTTGCAGAAAGGTGGGTATGGCGAGTCGTGTTAAATATCATTGAGCCTTGCTCATCTTTTTGGCTATCCTGCTTTTCTTGCGAAGATGAAGATCTCGTTTGGACTAAGCGATGAGTAAGACTATCTATATCATATTGAGCTTTGGTTTCTTCATCCATTAGTATTTCATATGCTGCAGCCAGAATTTTAAATTGTTCCGGATCGCCATGTTTATCAGGATGGTGTTTTAATGCTAAATGGTAATAGGCTTTTTTTATTTCCTGAGTCGTTGCTTCAGAAGATAAGTTTAAAATGGCATAATAATCAATTTTTGCATCATAGGTTAACATGACTTACTCCACCACAAAATCAGCATAACGTCCTTTGAAATCTCTAATCTTCGTTGTGTCCGAGAAATACAAAATTCGTGTTGCAATTTTCTCAATAAAATACCGGTTATGGCTAACAAAAATCAGCGTTCCGGTATATGCCGCCAGTGCTTTAGCCAGCACTTCAATGGTTTCAATATCCATGTGATTAGTTGGCTCATCAAGAATCAAAACATTAGGTGATTCCAGAATCACTTTTGCCAATAACAATCGTGCGGACTCACCACCGCTCAGTGCCAGAATATCTTTGTCCACTTCGTCTTTAACAAATAACATCTGCCCCAGTACTTTACGAACTTGCTGCTCAGTACTACCGCTAGATAAATCGTTTAACCAGTTAAATGCACTGATGGATGTATTTAACTGTTCATGATGATCCTGTGAGAAATAACTGATGCGTACTTCGTTTCCCCAAGTTATATCACCTTCATCACGCTCAATCAAATCAATCAATATTTTGACTAAAGTGGATTTACCACGACCATTCACACCCATGATGGCCACTTTATCGCCGCGATTTATTTCCAGATTGAATTTTTTGAATAGTTGCTTGTCTTCATACGCTTTGCTCAACCCTTCAATTTTGCATGCCTGCTTGCCTGAAGGCCGCTTCGGGACAAAATTAAAGCTCGGGGCTATTCTGGATGAATTGACGAGATCAGGGATTTTAATTTTCTCAATCATCTTCATTCTTGATTTAGCTTGGCCTGCTTTAGACGCTTTGGCTTTGAACCGGTCAACAAATTTCTGCATGTGCGCGACTTTATCTTCCGCACTCTTTTTTTCCACCAGTTTTTGCTCTTGAACCAATTGTTTTTCCGACAAAAATCGTTCGTAATTGCCTCGATATTGCCTGATTTCGCCATAGTCCAAATCAAGAATGAAATCCGCCAGGTTATCAATAAATTCCTTATCATGGGAAATAAAGATAACCAATCCTTCAAATTCATGTTTCAAAAACTTTTCCAGCCATTGAATAGAGATAATGTCCAAATGGTTAGTTGGCTCATCCAGGAGCAGAATTGATGGATTTTGAAAGAGTGTTTGTGCGAGTAACACACGTAATTTATACCCGCCTGACAAACTTTTCAAAGGTTGTGTATGGTAGTCTACAGCAATACCCAACCCGGTTAATATGCGCTCAATATCAATCGGTGCATTGTAACCATTATAATGAAAAATGGTTTCTTCCAATTCTGCAAAACGGTAACCGGTCTTGTCATCCCACTCCTCCAATGCCAGCAAGCCTTCTTTTTCTTGCAATGCGTCCCATAATGCGGGCTTTCCCTGCATAACGATGTCAGCGACAGGCGTGTTTTCATAACGAAACTGATCTTGCTTCAACCAACCAATGGATGCATCTTTGGGAATGATAATTTCGCCATCACTTTTTTCTTCTTCACCCGTAATGAGTTTAAAAAACGTTGATTTACCACAACCGTTTGCACCCACCAACGCATAGGAGTTACCCGGAAGAAGATTTAAATTGACATCATAAAAAAGTAAATTATCGCCAAACGTCATTCCCAGCTGGTTTAATGTAATCATGCCGCACCTCATGGTTGTGCTAATTTTTAGCACATAGTATAACACATTAAACACCATCCTTGTCTTTTTTTTCAATTGGCTCTAAGATAAATGATATTATTTCCGTCGTACGAAAAACTAGGAGTCTGCATGACAAAAAAAACTGCTCAACTAAACATACCAGGACAGGCTCCAATTGATCTGCCAATGTACAGTCCGACACTAGGGAATGATGTGATTGATATTGGTCAACTCGGTTCGCATGATTTTTTTACCTACGATCCAGGATTTATGTCTACTGCGTCCTGTGAATCAAAAATCACCTATATTGATGGTGATAAAGGTATTCTGCTTTATCGAGGATATCCCATTGAACAATTGGCTGATAAAAAGGATTTTCTGGATATCTGTTATTTGCTATTGAATGGTGATTTGCCTGATGCCAAAGAAAAAATCGCATTTACCAGCTTAATTAACAACCATACCATGGTGCATCAACAAGTGTATCAATTTTTGAATGGTTTTCGACGAGACGCCCATCCCATGGCGATTATGGTGGGTATTGTGGGAGCATTATCTGCGTTTTATCATGACTCCATGGACTTGAACAAACAGGAAGATCGTTACACTTCATCCATTCGTCTCATAGCGAAAATGCCTACGATTGCGGCCATGAGTTATAAATACTCTGTTGGTCAACCTTATATGTATCCCCAAAACAGCATGTCGTATGCAGAAAATTTTCTACATATGATGTTTGGTATGCCTTCAGAAAAATATGTTCCAAACCCCATTATTGTCAGCGCGATGGATACAATTTTTACTCTTCATGCTGATCACGAACAAAATGCTTCAACCTCCACGGTACGTCTTGCAGGTTCTACAGGTGCTAATCCATTTGCGTGCATATCAGCAGGCATTAGCGCACTATGGGGTCCAGCACACGGTGGTGCCAACGAAGCCTGCCTGAACATGCTGCAAGAAATTGGTGATGTCAGCCAGATCGAACATTACATCAAACGCGCCAAAGATAAAAATGATTCATTTCGTTTAATGGGATTTGGCCATCGTGTTTACAAAAGTTATGACCCACGCGCCAAGGTCATGCGCGAAACCTGCCACAAAGTACTTAAAGCTGTTGGTGCGCAGAATGAACCCTTGTTCAAACTGGCAATGGAATTAGAGCGCATTGCATTGGAAGATCCTTATTTCATCGAGAAAAAACTATATCCAAACGTTGATTTTTACTCTGGACTGACCTTGAGCGCGATTGGGATCCCTACAAATATGTTCACTGTGATTTTTGCTTTGGCTCGTACTATAGGCTGGATGTCGCATTGGATGGAAATGGTAGCCTCCAACTCTAAAATTGGCAGACCACGCCAGCTTTATACTGGTGAAAAAGAACGGGATGTTGTTTGAGGTAGCTACTCGCTCCGCAGCAAGGAACGGCCACATTTGGCGCATCTTGGACGAAAATCTTACCGTTTTCCGAGCGTCAATATCACCCTCCGAGCAGTTACGTTTGAGGAACTGATACATGGATCGTGTCTTCGATGTTGTTATCATTGGTGGTGGGATTAATGGCTGCGGTTGCGCTGCTGATGCGGCTCTGCGAGGATTGTCTGTGCTGCTGGTTGAACAGGATGACCTGGCTTCGAAAACATCATCCAGCAGCAGCAAACTGATTCATGGTGGTTTACGGTATCTGGAATACCTTGATTTCAAACTGGTCAAAAAAGCCCTGAATGAACGTCAAATGCTATTAAAACTGGCACCCCATTTGGTCCATCCCTTACCCATCGTTCTTCCACACGAAAAAAACATGCGCCCAGCGTGGTTATTGCGTATTGGCCTCTTTCTGTATGACCACCTCAGTCGTATAAACAGACTGCCCAAAAGCACATTTATTCATCGTACAGCACATTCACCCTGGTTTACCCCGTTAGTGGATCGTTTAAATAAAGGATTTCTTTTCTACGATTGCGTGACCGATGATGCGCGTCTCACAATAGCCAGTGCATTGCAAGCCAAAGAACACGGCGCCACAATCATGACGCAAACCAGGCTAATCAAGGCAGAAACAAATGAAAATCTATGGCAGTTAACATTGCAGACCGCATCATCCAGTCCTTTCCAAGTAATGGCCAGAACAGTCATTAATGCTGCTGGACCCTGGGTTGAACCGGTGAATCAGTTATTACACATTCCGTTGCAACACACCATGTCGCTCATTAAGGGTAGCCATGTTGTGGTACACAAACTTTATGAAGGCGACCACGCTTATTTGTTGCAACATGATGATCAACGTGTTGTGTTCGTAATCCCCTACCACGGTCATACCATGATTGGCACTACAGATGTTCCTTTTACGGGTAAACTGGATGATGTTAGCATTGAAGCCAGCGAAATTGATTATTTATTTGCTTTGCTAGGCCGCTATTTCAATAAACAATTACATCAAAGCGACATCATCAACACATGGAGTGGTGTACGACCCTTGTTATCAGCCAAGGGTAAGCAGTCCTCCGCACTCAGCCGAGATTATACCTATCATTTCTCAAGCCACCCTGCTCCATCGATTACCATATACGGTGGAAAAATTACCACTTACCGCCAACTAGCTAATGACGCAATCAATCAATTACGCGCTGTATTTCCAGATCTATCAGACTCATCAACCAAAATCACCCCATTACCCGGCGCCATGTATGGATCGATGACATTCAAAGAATATCAACATCACGCAAGGGATAAATACTATTGGCTGGATGAAAACACCCTTCTCCGCTATCTGAACAGTTATGGCACCCGAACTGAAATATTATTGGATGGATGCAAGGACATGGCCGCTCTTGGATTCTGTTTCGCCGAGACGCTATATCAGGTTGAGGTGAATTATCTTATGCGTGAGGAGTGGGCTAAAACCTGTGAGGATATCCTGTGGCGACGGACAAAACTTGGGTTGAGAATGGATGCAGATGGTCAATATTTCCTGGCAAACTATATACTGGACTTCTAAATAACCATTTCTTATCCGCTTGGTTTTATTCATTTTTTATGTTGCCATTTGTGAGGT
>Ga0206878_10147_pt2 | contig 29694 bp, 31 predicted proteins | sample Alteio_BWOrgCont_8_FD_152621 | JGI IMG/M metagenome (GOLD analysis project Ga0206878, IMG submission 152621) | Enriched cells from forest soil in Barre Woods Harvard Forest LTER site, Petersham, Massachusetts, United States -... | ecosystem: Environmental > Terrestrial > Soil > Temperate forest >... | reverse complement strand
ATCAGATAATGCAGATCCCGCTTCTCCACCAAAATGGCTAGATAATCTCAGTAACAACATGGGCGCAATAAAATAAAACATCACCGCCATGTTGCGCATAGCTGCAATCGCTTCATTTTTTCCTAATGGATCCAGAACACTTCGCTCAATAAATCCAACCAAATGCCAGAGGTATGGTAGAAAAATTGTCATGATAAATAATCCGCAGAGACTGCCTAACGCTTTGGGATTACAGCCGCTAAACGATAAAATCACCGGTGTTAAAATAATCAAAAAGAAATACAGAAACGCTTGCATGACGGGTAAGGTTTGCATAATGGCTTCACGTTTTAGAGGAGTTGATGTCCATTGACTGGCATTCACGAGTGCATGCGTGATGTTGCCGCCGATTGCGCCATTGCTGTTTGAGACGAGATTTTTAACACTGTTGGCTTGTACATCACGACTGTCATTCAGCAACATTTTGGCAATGTAATCTTCTGAGCTGAGATTAGAGCCCCATGCTTTGGGATGTTTGAATTTATAATCACGGACTCGATCCAGAACCGCGGATGAATTTAAATGACTATCAAATACGCTGGCATTATTAGTTACTCCAACCAGATCATTGCGTAATTTTCCCCACCATTGTTTACAGCTTGGGTAGCCATGTTCAGGCAGGTGTTCCGGTGCAATATCGCCACGTTTGGCAGCGCTTTGCAAGTTGCTGTTGGGAGCCTCTTTAAATGCAAATCCTGGCACAGGTTGGCGTGCATAAATCTTTCCATAATAAAGCGTTTGAAAGACTTTTGAACCCATCCACTTCAAATCCTCTTCACCGCCAAAATGGCTTAAAGTGTCTTTGATTTGCGTCGTGTTGTGGGGTTCTGATTCATAGCGATTGCGGGCTTCGAGGAAACATTGTCGATGAAATTTCAGAGCTTGTTCGCGCACATCATCGGGCAAATAAGTGGATACCAAATCACCTTCGATGGCCTGAAGGCTATCAGTGCATCCGGTGACTTTCATTAGTCCATAGGTGAAGCTGGACATGTAGTTTTGCAAAATGGCAAAGCCGATGGGAATTTTGACATTGTTGGTAATGACATCGGCAAAGGCTTCATCATATGTGGTGCCGGTGTCACGCAGAGTGGATACTTTTGTTGAATCGCTTTTCACACCACACATGGGTTTGAAATTCAGGGCTTTTTCTTCAAGTGGTACGCAGGGATAAAGAAATAAACCACAAATCAGGAACGTGATAGCCAGTTCATATAAAAATGTATTCAATGCATGTTCCGCAGCATGGTGAGAGGCGCCAGCAGGTGCCAGTACGTTTTTTAAGAACCGAAAGCCAACCATGAGAAAACCAAGGTATATAACGCCTGTTTGCCATAGGGCGTTGAAGATGATTTCGTACTGCTGCCACCCCAACCATGTGGTGTAGAGAGATAACGGGCTAAATACGACCATATCAGACTCCTTTTACGTGGGAAGGTTTGGAGTAAACCGCACCGTTTTTGACGTGAGCCTGTTCACTGTCTTCACCGGGTAGATTTTTGGCGAGGTCATTGTTGTGTAAATCCATCAGCATAGTGAGTGTTTCATTCATCATTTTTTTACGCACATTACTTTCAAAGGCTAGTGAATGAATGTCGTCATCGAGTTTTTTCAGAGCGAAACGCACCATGTTTGAGGCCGCTTTCAGATTTTGTACTTCCTGAACCTGAAAACCGGCTTGTAAAATCCGACGCATCATCATGGCTTGATCTAACATGTTTTGAGTCGCTATTTCTTCGGCCAATTTTGAAACAGTGAGGATTTGTTCCTCGCGTGGCATGTGTTGAATAGTGATAATGATTTCATCGGTGATCAGCAGGTTCGAAGCACTCAGCAGTTTAAGTTTTTCCTCGGTGAGCGGCCATTCTTTATCAACGAGTTTCCACAAGGCTTTGGCAATGTTGTTGGTGCAGGTATTGCTGCTGTCGCAACTTTGCAACAGGGCTGATAATCCAATGCCGGCCTTTGCATCATGTTTTGACTCATCTGATTTTTGATTGCTGGTACTGACATGAATATCACCCAATACTTTAACAGCCCATTCAGCGGCAATGACGGGTGTTTTCCAGTTTCGAGTCATGGGCGTTTTGTCGGTGGGAGTAGTGATGCTGTCGAGAGGTGTTCGGTGGAGCAGGATGTTATAACCGGCAATTACCACGTCATTAATGACTTTAATCGGGCGCTGAAACTTACCACCCGCATTACCGCTCTGGTGCCCAATCCATGGCAAGCCATATTCTTCACGTTTTTGGGCAATGGTTTTGGCGGTTTCGGTGATATCAACATTATCAGTGCGGGCGCGTTTGGCCGCATCCAGCCAGCCCTGACTATCGGAAACAGACAACAATCCATCCAGTGGTGCTTGACCATCTTCTAATGAACGTTTTACTTCCTGACAATCCTTAACTTTCAGTGCAAACTCATTCTGTGCACCGGCAGCGGCATTTTGCAGGACGTTGTACAATGCTGGCATAGCTTGTTGCAGTTTATACATGGGATAACCTGCAACTGAGCCTTTTAAATTATCAATGATGCCACCGGGGATATTGATGACGGATTTACGCATATCCTGGAATGTGTTGGTGATGGAAACCACCGGATTGAATCCACTGCATGTAAATCCCATTCCGCCGTCGACATTGCCGCCAATGGTGATGACCTGATCTTTGTTGACGGGAGGGATGTAGAGATTTGATGAACCGCCAAGCTTATAATAGTAATCTGATTCATTGGGCATGAATGAATCGGCAAGGACGGCGGTGGATGTTAAAGCTACAAGAAGTGACACGATGATTTTCATAATATTCCCCTAACGTTTTTGAGGTTGACCCACTTGTGGATGTGATAATTTCTTCAGAAGCTTTCCTTTATGCGGGATACAACCGCGATATTTCCGCCAGACTACAAATACATAATTACCATTGCCTTCCTTGTCATCTTTGATGCCATAATCATTTGGATCACCCGGTATTACGTTTCTATTGATGGGATATATTTCCTGCCAAATGGTGTTTTTCTCTTTAGGGTCGTAAGTCACATTGGCAACAACGCAATTTTTGCCGCATGAATTACTGGTGCTTTTTGTTACATGTGGGCTGTTGTGGTTGGTGACGATATCAACCGCATGAAGGGCTGCAACAACAGATGCGCGAAAACGGGATGGCTGGGTGACACGCATTAATCGTGGAGCTTCATGCCCCCATGAACCAATGTCGTGATTGATTAATAGATGAGGGTGCAGTGCCATGTAAGGGATTTCACCCATTTCTGTTCTGTCCATTACGGCATCAGCTTCACTGAGATAATAAGGCATTCCGAAATGTGTTTCGGGTTTATGTGACAGGTATGGAATGCGATAAAACACCGCAGGACTTCCAATGACATCAACAACCCGAGTACGTTCATCGTTTAAATGCATGCTGGATATCTGGTTTGAATCATCGCCAAAACCAAGAGGGAATCCAGTTGCTTTCATATAAACCTGTTGGTAAAGCGATCGATTAGCGGCATTTTCAAAAATCATTCCTGCTTCAATCCACGGGTTTTCTTCAGGTTTATTGGAGACAGTGACAATTAAATCTGGCAAATATTGTTCGACTGAAAGGGTGGTCAGTATTTTAGGAACGATTTTACCGTCGAGCCAAGTGCACATTCCGATGACTTTGTAATGGCTGTTGTCGAGCATTTTACTTAAGACGCGTACTGTCATTTGCAGGGTATTGATAGCTTGGGGTGGTTTTGTGCTTTCGGCGTGAAGTATTGGGCAAAGCAACGTCATCCCGAGTGCAACGAGGGATCTCCCGCGCATTAGGAGATCCCTCACTGCGTTCGGGATGACGTGGAGGCCGCTCGGGATGACGTGGAAGCGACTCGGGATGACGAGTAGGAATTTATTCATCATAAAAACAACTCTCCGTCATCTGCCGTTGAGCTTTACTCTCCAATCGTTCGGCAATTATTTCCGCTGCTTTCAACACGTCATATTGTAGCTCCAGTGCATAACGCTCAGCCTTTTCTGCTTTTTCATTAAGTAGCAGTGCAAGTACATAGCGTGGTGGAATCACGCGAAATAATCCTTGGTACCGTGAACCCAAAAGCACGGCTTCGGCATACAGCCCTTTCTGTGAATCAATATCACGAATAAGCGTTTCCTGTTGTGGGGTGAGTTGTTTGAATTGTTTGATATCTGCCAGTTCATTTTCATCAAGCCCCAACGCAATCCATGTTTCAATCAGGGATAGAATTTTAGTGGCTTTTGCTGAACTCATATCCGCAATGTTTTGCGTGATCGGAACCAGCCATAACCCAAGTTTTCGGGCGACTTTGGCAATGAGCGTTGCATAAGACACAATGACATCGATTTCAAATTGCAAATGGGCTTCATCAATGATTAAAAACATGGGGCGTTTATCATTTTGCGTGCGCTCCGCCATGGCCATGATCCGTGGAAGCAGTGACACCATAACCAGTGCGAGTTTGCCTTTATCATCTTTGATGGCACTGATATCGATATGGAAAATATCAAAGTCATCTAAAGGCTCAGTCGGAACATTAAAAAATCGTGATTTGGCACCGTTGATGACATAACTTTTAAGCCGATCTGCCATGTCTTGTATTCGGTCTTTTTTACGTGGAACAGTCTCGACAACAAGACGACGTTCAAAAGCCTGATGCACATGTTCAGTGAGCATTTGAGGAATCCCAAGGTTAGTGGAGTGAATGATGGCGTCGCTCAGGACTTCAATTAATATCGTTTCATCAGCAAGGGTGAAGGTTTCTTCTTCACGTGAGTTGGCTTCGGTAATCATGGTTCGCAATGCCAGTGTCAATTCGGCAAGATAGCTGCGTGATTCTTCATTGCAGGCAAGTTCTTCACTGGTGGCTTTTTGAGATTGATTCAGTTTTAGCTGGTTGAGTTTTTCAGCGAGCTTGGCTGCGTTTATTTCTGTCATGTTTTCACTGATTTCAGAAATGGCTTTGTAAGCATCACAAAATGGATTGAGCGGTACGGCTTTATCTTTTTGATTAGATAGCAATAGTTGGCTGGTTTTTTTGCCATGCATTTTGCTATGTACCAATAGGCGATCAAATGAATTCCCCATTTCAAATAATACGATGCGGGCATTTTTAACCGCCATTAACGAATTAATCATCCAGCCAATCAACACGGATTTTCCACCGCCGGAATTGGCAAACAATGCCATATGTGAGTTCTGGCTAATAAAATCGTTATGCAGTAAATCAAATAACACAGGCTCGCCCAGTCGATTAAAAAAAGTGAAACAGGGCAGATGCCGTGCGCCTTGATTACGGCCATATACGGGTAGAAGTGCTGCCAGTTCTGAGGCATACATCAAGCGATCAAAGCGAAGATATTGACGCGCGAACGTTGGCACAAAATTAAAGGGCAGGGCGTTTAAATAACTGTTGAGTGGATGCAAGTCATATTGAGAATCAATCAACGGCATTTTTGCTTCATAAAACAAATCCTTTAATGCTTTTTCGATGGTGATAGCGTGCTCGTCTGTTTCAGCTCGATAATAAACGGCTTGATTGACCCAAAATAACCGATTACCCATGGCGAGTTCATCGCGAGCGGTTTTGATGTCATCACGAACCTGTTGCGGTTTAAGGCTGGTGCCAATAATGCCTTTTTCAAGACGGAGTAAATGCGCATCCAGTGCTTCTTCATTACTGAATGTGACCTGAATGGTATACAGTGATCCTTCGGGTAGCCTGTCTAATAAAGCATAGCGGTGCTTGGGGTTGGCCTGCGCACGTTCACGTGATAACAGGCCAATGTCTGGTGATTCTTTGAGGCCATCAACATAAAGAACGCGATGTTTCAAACCATCAAAGATAAATCCCTTGTCATCACTTTCAGGGGGTGTGAAAAAGATGTTTTGATTGAGATTGAATCCGGCAGGCGCGCAGTCTTTTGAATAAGGGAATTGTGTCAACAAGCTTTCAACATGTCCTTCAGCCATTGAAGGGCATGGATTAAACCAGCGAACCCACCATTGATAATAATCTTTTCCAGTCAATCGTTTGAGCTCTAAACCCGGTGATCTGAGTTTACTTTCAATTTGACCCAGCACATCCTGATGTTCTGTAAACGCCTTTTCGCGTGTGGTTTCAAGTTGCTGGTAACGGCGATAAAAAAGCACACGTACACGCCGTATTCGTCCACGAAAGGGCGCATCGGTTTTGGGATCCAGAAACAACCCTTCAGGCCGAGACATCTTGGTAAATAAATCGCCGAGTCTTGCCAGATAATCTTGTGTGAAAGCAGTTTCGGCGATATCAGGTTCGATGTTTCTTGCAATGTGATTCAGCACAGGTTTGAGCGAATAATCGTCGTTCACATACATTTGCATGACCCAAGGATCTTCGCGATGCAGGGGCACAACGTTTGCAAAGGTGTCGCGTATTTTACTGAATACTGCTTCCAGATGTTCGGTGGATGTTGCTTCTGCTGGGATACTTGCCAGTTCAAACCCTGAGGCGAGGCTGATACCATCGGATAATAGAAATAAGTTATGTTCGTCGCAGAAATCGACTACAGAGAGTTGATCAGGTAGTGAGGGATTGTGATCGGCATAGCCATTCTTTATGGCTTGCTCTTTAACGGCACGAGGATTGACTGTACCCAATAACCAGTTGAATATTTGTTTCATGTATTACCTCTTTTGTCATTGCGCTCGCAAAGACGGTTAATAAACCTCTGACGCCAATGCAAACTGATTCTGCTTATAAAGAAAAAATCCCGTCGAATACCCCGGTTTCAAAAGCTGTTCATCCCCAATTAATGCCACATGTGGGAAAACATAAATTGGAACCTGCGGGTTATCCAATGGCTTGAACAACTGGTTAATCTCATTGCTAGCATCACGCGTGTAACCTGCATAATTCACCTGTTTTGTCGGCAGTTTCACTGACCAGCGTTGAACCGGTTCGTTTATGCTTTGTTGGTAGATTTGACTTACGGTCAACCCACCTTCAGGAATAGTGCCCGATGAAACCGTTTTGGAAGCACAAGCAGTTAAGAACAATGCGCTACCGAAGACTAAAATCGTGTGTATTGCGTTGTGTGTTGCCATAATCTAGTACTCTCCCGTTTTGTTCTTTATCAATGTTGATGGTTTGGGTTAAATGAAATGAAACCTGATTTGGGCGGTTGCCAACGCTTGCGGGAACAAACACCATGTCAAAGCTGCCTTGAATGCGTTTTTCTAACCAGTCACTGGCTTTGACTGAGCCTTCTGCTAGTGCACCGCCAAGGGCATATTTTCCAAAGGAACCTGTGGGTGTAGTGGTAGATCCCTGCATGCTTGCCATGGTTGTTGTTTGCCATTGCGAAATAGCAGTACCAATGCCTTGAACACCACCAGCCCCCATCATCGCGGCAAGAACTCGTGGTGCATTGGTAACGTATTTTCCTTTGATGCAAGGGTTGCCATAGGGGGTTGTGAGATACCCCAAACTCTCGTTATTGATCATTTCGGCAGTCCCATTCATTTGCTCTTTGCCAACGGTGACAAAATGCCCGTCATCAAAAACAAATAGTGCCGACGTGGCATAAGCGCGAACGCAACTGATGTTATCGAGGAATGAACCGACACCGATGGCGTAACCATTGATTTTCATGCCGGAAATGTTGAGTGGGAGTGGAACGCCATTGGCCGCCATTAAATCACCACGACTGATGATGGCTGAGAAAGGAAAGAGAGGTTGCATCAACTTACCTTCACTGGGTACCTCGCCGATCAAGGATGATAACAGGGTCGTGTGGCCTAAATCTGATCCAGCTGGAATGGTGTAATAGGGTATGGTTTCATGCTTTTTGTTATGCGGCTTGGGTAAAGCCATGGGTTTGGGTTTGGGTTTGAGTCGCTCCCAATAGGCGTTTTCTGACAGGTTGTTTTCCTGTTTCATTAACAGTTTGTCGATGTCATGAATACCATTGTCCTTTGATGAGCTGGTGCTGTTCCCATTTTGCAAGCGAGATTCTTTCAACTGGTTTAGTTCGTCTTTTAAGGCTTGAATTGCGTTGGTGAACTCTGAATTTTCTTCAGATGAATTCGAAGTGTTTTTTTCAGGTTTTCGTCGTTCAAGCCGTTCAAGTTTCCTGTCTGTTTCTTGCAGTCGTGCTGCAACGTCACGGATATTGTCATTAAATTGACTGGCAATGGCCTCATTTAGATTGTTCGGATCTGTGGTGGTAGCAGGTGGTTTGCTTTCACCATGATTTATTAATATGAGGACTACCACACAAACCACAGCAGCACAGAGCACTTTCAAACCGGTATTTTTTGTCATCGTATAAACTCCCGACTGCCCTGCAAAGCTTCATTAAAAGGACGATCGGATACTAAAAATACAGTAGTGGTTTTGTCTCGACCTGTTAACGTGTTGCCAGGGTAGAACGTTGCAGTTTGCCAATTACCGAGGATTCGGCGCGGATCCAGTATCACCTCCTGCTTAAGTTGATTTTCAAGCTCAATAGCCGTTACGTAAAAATCACCACCATGCCAGGAAATCAGCGGACGTGCGCTAACACTGGCACCATAGATCAAATTAATATTGCGACGGGTTTGCATCGGCGTTCGGCTTACACCTTCTGGTATGACCAGCAAACGTTCTGGCGAATACAAGGATTGAATCGCAAAGCGAGTCAGGGTAATTGCATTAAGATCAAGGTTATTTTTGTTGTCCTCAGTGATTTGTTGAGGGGAGTCTGCTTTTTCCAATAGAACGTCAATCGGATCTGTGACAGTGATGTTGTCATCAGCAGATAATGACAAAATAATGACTTCTCCTTGTGGCATGAGTTGAATCAACAGTCTTTGGTTGTTGAATGACTCTTTTGCTTTCAGGTACACGGCATCTTGTACTTTAAGCACAGATAGTTTGTCACCTGCTTCACTTTCAATGACTTGCACCGCTTGCGGGAAACGTATCAAGCGATCCTGATTTAACGGCAGGGTTAGATGAATAGGGGTTTTATCCCAGATAACGTGTTCGGTATTGGTTGCAAATACTGGAGCACTGATCAATGACAGAATCACCAACGCCGTCTTTGCGAACGTTGAGTTAAACAGCTTCATGTTTTTCCTCCTCTAACGGTGTTGCAAGCAAATCTTGCACGAGATGTTCCGGCGTGGTGTAACCATCCAAAACCAATTGAAATGGATTTTGCAGGCGCGACATAGTGACCTTGACCACGCGCAAGTGATAATCGACCACTTTATCCGTGATCACCATTTGGCTTGCATCATTCAAACGTTGAGTAATACGCAAGACCACGTGAACATCCCATGCATTGTGACCAATGGGTTTAACATCTTCATCATGCATAAATTGATACAGGCTGGCGATTTGGATTCGGTTAAAGATCTGCGTGTCTTTATACGTGGTCAGCATTTTTTCCATGAGTTGTTGATGATGCGGAGAGAAGTAATAGCGATAACTATGTATATTTTTTGAAAACTCATGACTACCTGATTTTGACCATGTGTTTAACGAGGGCAACAAGGTAGCGACAAATCCCTGTACGTATTCGTTAGATATATCGCCGTCTTTGATCAGCCCACCATTTGATGCCATGGCTGGTGTAAGCCAAAATTCATAGTGTTTTGGCAGCGTGGATAATGTGATAATCAGGCCAATGACAATGACGGTTTGAGTCATGACAAATGACAATAGCAGCCGATTTATCAAACTGAGTTGGTCTATTTTTTTCCAATATTTAAACATGTGATGACCTCATGATTCTTGATTTTTGCCAACGTCCCGCGTGACGCAAATAAGGCGATTGCCGAAGTCCAAAACGAGCGAATAATAAAATGGTTTTTTTCATCAAATACCCATGCGGCTTGCCGCGTTTGATGCGAGCAATGCGCTTTGGGCAGGTGGTGATCGAAAAAACAAAGCCCACCAGAAATCCGACACATCCAAAGGCCACGGGAAAATCAATACATGCCCCAATCAAAATAAAGATCAGGGCGGTTATTGGCGTGCAGGTCAGCACAATCCAAAATAATTCACGCAGGCTTAATCCTTTGTAAACCTCATGGTCATGTGACAGGTTTCTGGAAGACGGATGGTTCATGATTGGCCTTAGTACCCCGTCATCCCGAACGTAGTGAGGGATCTCCTTGAATCATGGAGTTCCCTCACTACTTTCGGGATGACGTAGAAAGTTAAATTTTGAATTTCGTAATCATCGAATACCCGACGTATCCCGCAACAATGCTGATGGTGAGATAGGTAATCCCCATCACCGCGAACGTACCAAACGCCACCATTGAACCTTCACTTTTCTTTGATTCTTCAATGCCATGTTGAATCGTGGTAATGAATTTGATAAAGCTCATCACAGCCGCGATAAACATCAACAAACCCAAGCCCTGACGGACGTAATTACCTGTCACAGACATCATGCTTTTACTGCCATCGCCGATATTGTCCGCGTCAGATATCTTCGGAAACCAATTATCGGCGAAGATTGCAGGTGCATAATTTAAACTAACGAGACACAACCCGGCTTTTTGAGACCACTGCTTTAACTTTTTCATAACTAATTCCCCTTAACGATTAAACAAAGAATGAACACACAAATACCAACCGCAATACGAATCAACCGAGAACCCATACGCAATAAAAAATTGTCCTGCGCACGTTCTTCGCTATCCATAAAGTGATTGATTGACCACATCATCGCGATGATTACCAACATCATGGCGACAAAGCGAATACTGCCTGAGAAGGTTTTGACAGAAATGCCGCCAGCAGCCTGAGCAAAACTTGCAGCGAAGTTTTTGGCGATTTCTGTCTTGCCCATCGTTACTTCCCTATAAAATCGAGTGCCAATGGCCGAATGGTTTTAGGCGCAATCACGGGTTTATTGATGTATTCGATTAACGCGTTACGAATACTCAGTAAGTCACCTCGAAGTCCTTCGTGACGCTTGCCGTCAGCACCATCAAAGGCATCAATGTGCAGAGTAATGCGTGCGTTGGGTTCGATTTCCTCTTTGGCTTCATCCAATAGTGGCGTTATGGCATTAATTTGGTTGATGATTCGCACCAGGGTTTGATTCAGTGCTTCATCGCTGGCATGAGATGTCAGAGTTGTACATGCGATTATCAACATCAAAATAAAACGTTTCATGACATGATTCCTTATAAATACTTTTTAAACCGGCTTGCCGTCACCGACACCATTACACTTAGCAACAAACTGACTGGTATCAACATCACTGCCGGTGTAATACTCACCGGAATAACAAGCCACAAGCCAAGCAATACAACCAACAGCCGTTTAAACAAGCGATTGAGTTGATGAAAAACATAAGACGATTCACGACCCAGTGAAGCCGTACGAATCGCACGTTGATTAAGACCATCAATAAGACCGGCAGTCATGGTCAGCAGAAATAACGGAATTGCCGCCAAAAGGATGGTGAGTTTGATTAATATGATTTGAGACGTTAGAACCACGAGCTGCCAGAGCTGTTCTGCGGTTTGCAATCCATCATTGGCGAGTTGCATAAATTCTGAGTTAGGATCAGGAAGGGCATTACTGATTGCCTGTATTTTGTTCGCGATCCCTACGTCCCGCGGCTCGTCCGCGGGATCCGGAAATCTCGTGCCAGAGCGAAATCCATGGATCCCGCGAACAAGTCGTGGGACGTCGAAGCTAATTGCTGCACGTTGTCGGCTATATAATTGTTCCAATCGATGTTGAGCAGTTTCAAACCCCAAACGCATCCACAATGACATTGCCCAACCTAATAAAATGAGCCAAGCCAACATGACTACGGTGATCAATTTGAAAATCAGTTTTTTAGAGTAGGTGCGAGATTGCATTTTTACTGCCATACAACCCCCTCATTCATCATCAATGGATAATGTTGGGCATCCAACAAAAGCATTAAGTCATCAACATCGGCTGGCAGTAGTGGCAAATCATGGATGGTTTGGAGTTCTTGCAGCGTTGCCGGGTTTTTAATGTTGGTAATAAAGCCCAGTGCGCGAAGTTCTCGCAATTGTTTGGCATGGTTGTTTAACCACTGTTTGGAAAGCGCATCATCTCCAATAATGAAAATCGGGCTGGAAAATCCTGAAAATGTTACGTTATGGCGTGACACAAAACCTGCGGTGGTTTTGCTCTTAACTGGCAAACGTGAATCCAGTGATTCCTGTAGTTTTAATGATTCCTCAGTAATTCTGTTTTGGTCGACTTGGTAAAATTCCTCCATGCTCGAAATTTTGATTGCATAGCAGGAGGCAATCATCAGTAAACATAGGATCATGGCTAAAGGGCGCATATTAAAATCTCCCCAAGTCAACGACGTTTGACTTGCCATGTTTTGCCAGTAGTAATAAAGGTGTTTCTTTTTTGGGTATCGCTAATGACTGATAATTCAGATCACCGTTATTCAAAATAATTTGGCTGCTGTTCACCAATGCCTGCGGGATTTGATGGCGATTTGCCCAGAGTTGGATGGATGACTCATCACTATCAAGCAACATGATATTCAAACGCGTATTGGGGGTGGTATCGATAGCTTCAATCAATAGCATCAACACCGATTTGACCGCATCATCCGGTTTGATAAAGAAATATAGGGTGTCTCCCTGATTTAATTGCACAGGTTTATGTGCGTAGGGTGAGTAAGGCTTCGGATCAAAATCACCCACCACCGGCACGTTTTCAAACAGCTTGTTATAGGCTTTGTAAAAAGCGTTATTCCATGCAATATTTTTTGAGACTTTCTGTGCTTCTTGTTTTGCCGCTAATTCTGCAAAGTGATTGCGCTCGTCTTCAGTGCGAGCATTAATGCCCAAGATATCCAGCGGAGTTTGACGCAGTCCACGGTAAAAAATACGGCTGCGGTTTTGCATTAATAACACATACCGTTTTTCTTCGTCCTGCGTTAATTCCCAGACAGCAGCCTCATGCAATTGCTGAACGGTCAGTTGTACATTATTCAGTGGCTGATCAGTGGTGATGTCATCGTCATTTTGCAGTAGTCCCGCTTTTGCAAGCGTTTCATCCTGTGTTGCCATGGTGTTTAATCGCGGCGAGCTCAAACCGGGAATGTTTAATTCAGCAAACGCGATCTGACTGGACATCAGTGTAAGTACAAGGCAGATTGGTTTAAGCATGTTGATCTACCTCATCCAATACCATGACCACCCGTTCTTTCTGCCCATTCTCAAATTCAATTTTCTGCTGTCCAAATTCAACGGATAAAACCGTCCATCCAGCTAACGCATCGCTTTTTTCCAATGGAATTGTCTTGAAGTCGTACTCAACACTGGCAACGCTAACTTGTTGAATGCTATCAATGCTGATTACCTTGAAAGGGAGTGCTGTGGAAGGCAGATAGGTAATCGGGTGTTGTTTGCGATCCAGTGAAGTAATAACGGTGTTCATGGCCTCCAGTTTACTGACTAACTGCGTTTGTCCTTCTTTGACGATCTGATTAATTTGATCTGCATCTTTGGATTTTAGTTCTCCAATCAGTGAGGTCAGGCGGTTGAAGTCTTGATTGATTGAGCTGAAATCGATTTTTTCAGCAGGGGCTTTGATCGCCTGTTGAAGCGATCCCAATTCAGACTGGATCTCAATTAACTGTTCATGGACGTGATTTGGCTCATGGCTAAATTTGGGCAGAAGCAGAACAAATGCGACAGCTAATATCATATTCAATAATAACTGCGTTAACCATTTCCACGCACCCCATGTCATCCTGAACGTTACGGTATCAGCAAGCAATTTTTTAATATTCATGATTTCCTCCTTGGAACAAAAGCAGGCTTTAATTTGAAGTTCACTGTCCGCAACACAGGATCATGAACCAGCGTAAATACTTGCTGCCCCGCCAATACTTCCAATCCATCTTTAACCGTTAAGGGTCCAAGATTTCGATCAATTTGGGGCAAGGTCTGGAGCATCACCCTCTGCAAGCTTTCCGGCTGTTGGTCTTTTGCAACAAACGTGAATCCCGAATAGTGCAACCACCACTGAATAGCCTGCCCAATGGTTTTAACATCCTGTGGGAAATGAACCTGCTGCACAGACAATAACGGATTGATTTGAGCAGCCAGAGGTTTGTTATCAACCGTGGCGTACCGATTAATTTGAGTTACATTCGCGCCCTGGGCGGTTAACGCTGACAAGGCGAGGACAGTAATAATCAATGCTTTTGACATCATCATCTCCAAGGCGTTATTCAGGCGTGGTTTCGGGCGTTTCGGTTTTATTCATTGTCATTTGTTTATCCATGCGTTTTTTTAAAAAAATCTCCTTTCGATCTACATCGATATGAGCTGGAGCCTGAATGCCAATAGCAACATGTCCATTAAAAATAAATAAAACCTTGAGCTTGATTTGATCGTCATCGATGAGAATTTCCTCTTTGATTCGCCGAGTAAATACGCGCATATGAAGCTCCTTATGCGCAGGCGCTTTGAACCCGATGGACGCGTGGTCAGTGCCAACGTACAAAATGGTGACTTCAATCTGACCTTGATTGATAATGATTTTTTTACCGGTGCGGCGTGTAAGTATTAGCATTTTTATCTCCTTCGTTAGTTAAACCCATACGTCATCCCGAGCGAAGCGAGGGATCTCCGAAAGTAGGCAACGCACCACATGCAGGAGATCCTTCACTACGTTCAGAATGACGTCAGGACGTCATTTTTTTAAAAGTTCAAGCATGTGTTTAAGGTGTTTCTTTGCGATGTCTTCATTGCCACGCTGAATCGATTTGAGCTCAATAATGCAAGGGTCAACGCGCTTCTGTATGGCACAGCAACAATCCATAAATTCAGGCAAAGTAGGCGGGTAGCCTTTTTTAGTTCGATAAGACAGCAACGCTTCTTTCAGGACTTGGTTATCAAATCGTTTTAAAGCAGTCGACCACTCAAGTTTGGTGATTTCCAGCAACTCCTCGTTCCTATACATGTTCCACCAGATGTAGCCATAAATTGCGGAAAGGCGGAGAAACAAACGCTCAATACGCTTATCAATTACGGTTGTATCTGAGTTAGACGCCATATTCACCCTCGCCGAAGCTGAAATCGGCACCACCTTTGCACGACTCCCAGAAGTCATCGAAGGATGATTTTTTTGCATAAGTTCTTTCATTGTGTGCATGTGATTTCTCCTGTGTAGTAATAGGGATAAGCTCATCATTCCAGCATTGATTGCTCAGCCAGTTAGCCGGATACCGCCAAGCAGGAACCCAATGCCCAGCTTGTTTCAGTGTTTTGTAATGTTGTTTTTGTGTTTCCAGATTAGTCATGATTTGAGAAAACAAAACGTCATCAGGGCTAAGTGTTTGAAACACCTCCCAAGCCTTCGCCTCATACACCTGCTGAGGATAGCTAGACCAAAATCTTTCAAATTTGTTACATAAAAAAATAAAATCAGGATCTGAGTTATGAGGTATGCCGGGTTTTACTGTTTTACACATGTCGGATTTTTGAGACGATTCAGTAAAAGTCATTGCTACAACAGGCTTTTTGTTGTGAGAAATGATGTCTGAAACAGATGTCGGGTTAGTGCCGGGTTTATTTGCAATAGAATTATCCGAACCAGCTAAAAGGCATTTTAAAATCAGATTCTTACTAGTCGACTGAATCTGAATAAGCCCCGCCAACTCAAGCCCTTTAACAACACGCCGCAACTGCTGCTTGCTCGGGCTACCTGATTGAATACCCTGATGCGGCTCAACGTACAAAGCCTCAGATAAAGACTGATAGCTGATTTTACGTTTGATCCCAACGATCAAAGTTGCTCGATCAATGTACGGACGAATCCCGAACAAGTACGTCAGCCGTTGAAGATGCGGCAATCCTGACATCGCCGATAATTCATGTGTGTTGATGAAAAGAAAATCCATGTTTAAACCACCTTTTTCAAAGTGGCCATCTGATATGAACTGGAAGATTCGATATCAAACGGCTTCAATTGATATAAAATAATTACACAATATGTATAATTTATGATTAATTGTAATTGGTGGGTTGGGGGTGTCAATAGGGTTTTAGGGGGTGTTATTAAATGAACGTAAATGAACTGGATTTATACGTCATCCCGAACGCAGTGAGGGATCGCCAGTATTTGGCACGGTGGCAATTTCGGAGATCTTCGGTTTTTATAACGTACAGGGTGATTTGTTCATTTATTTGATTGGTGATTATTTTTTGTTGTTAGTGTACTATGTGGTTGCTGTATGACGTATTTTATCGTTATTTATGATGGAGAAAATCATGTTGAAAATGCTTTTGATTGGATACCTTGTTTCTTTGTTTTTTAAGAGTGACCGAGACAATGATAGATACAGCGACGGATACGATGATGGATATAGCGATAGAGATAGCTATGATTCGGATTATAGGAGTAATTATCGTGATAATTGGTCAGATTAAATGAAAATTATTTGTTTCAATTCATCATACACTTTCATTGATTGAGTGACCTCTTTGCTGAGATGAATTTTAAAATCTTCATTATTCATTTTATTCCCAACCCCACATAAATCTTTGAGCTCCCCTGCTTTGCCCTTCACATCTTCATTTTCACAATCATTGATCAGTGAGCTATATTGCTGTTGTGTAACACTTGGGTATGCATATTGAATTACTTCATAATCAAAAAGATAGTTTTCAATTTCTTTCCTTTTAAGCATTCGCCTATTATTTAATGCGTTAGCGTTGATCCATTGTTCTCTTTGGTCATCAGTGGTTTCAGATCCGTCACTCTGTATGTCTTTATCCTTTAATAGAAGCAACTTAATATCTTTCAACGATTTTGATAATATAATAAGAGTCATTTCAGCGTGTTTATCGGGCTCTGTATTTCCGCCGCTTGAAACAAAAAGGGTGTCGTGAAATTCACTCTCAAAAATATTATTATATACAATTGCGTCTAGACCAGCTTCATTTCCTTTAGAATCAACTTGTTTTCTACCTTCACAATAAACAAGAGTTCGGGGGGCAACTAATCCCGTGAGGTCTTCGAGTGCAGTAGAAAAAATTTTCTTCCAGTTATTACGTGTCGGCTGCATAGGCGTGAGAGTCGTGGCGATATCAAAATCTTGATCTAAAAAATTTATTACTTGGGTTATATCTTTCAAGTCTTCTTGTAATGCTCGCAAAAAACCGATGCTATGCGTTGCTATCCAAAGCTGGCAATTTTCCGGAATAATTTTATTAATTTCAATTAGTAATTTTCTTTGAATTGCTGTGCTCAGGTGTAACTCTGGTTCATCTATACAATAGACCGTATCATCATATTCTTTCTCCCTGATTATTAAATCAATAATGATATCTATTACCTCTTTTTCGCCGGAAGAAAGATTTTCATATGGTATTTTTTCTGATTTTCCTTTGTCAAAAAACAGTTGTCCCTCATTTGGCTTGGTGACGTTTCCAAGAGATGAAATTTTAATGCTTAATACACGTGAAAGAATATTATTCATATGATTAAGTAATTCGCTTTTAACCTGATCACCGGTTTTCTTGCCTATATTAAATTCATCTATCAATATAGAGTAAAGTCTTTCATAATTATCAGAAAGTCTAGCATCCAATTGAATACTAGAATTTGGGCGAGAAGAATCTTCAAAAATATCCTCTTTTTGCTTCAGTTGCGTCATTTGAAGCCTACTTGTGTACCGGTATGCGCTTCGAATTATAAAGGATTTTTTTGTAATTACGTGTTCGACAGGTTGAGTAGTGATTTGTATTGAATTTTGTTCATGATATAGGTTTTCAATATCAGGTGAATGTAAGGATTTGGAGTAATAGGATGCAGGCATAGTACCACGAGTACCGCGGTATTGAGATGCCTTTTTCTCAAAGGCGTCAAAAATGCAGGATTTTCCACAACCATTGGGTCCAACAAGTGCAATGATTTTTTTTGGTTCATCACCAAGGTTTATCGTTAAATCATGAAAGCGTTTAAACGCCTCGACTCGTATTTGTTTTATTTTCATATTACAGCCTTAATCAAAACTTCATTTTTCTAATAATTTCTGAAAAATTCAGATTGCATACTTGACGATTACTGCCTATCTATATGATCTATATCGATATAGAAAAATTTAATTTTTAGCGGCACTGCTGTCGGTACTATTAATAAAAAGAAAAAGTCACATTTTTTTTGTGGTCTTCTCGTTGGTTTGAAATAATCCTGATCCTACAAGATCGGAGCATTAATCTGTATTTTTTAAGTCAGTTCCTGTAGTATACCACTGGTTAGTAAAGTTGTTCTAAAGGAGTGCTGTTCAAGGTGAAGTTCAACGAAGATTCAAGGGTGAAAATACCCACAATCCTGCATTTGATGCGTTTGGGCTATGGCTATCTGTCGCTAAAAGATCCAAAGGTCACGTGGGACGAATCAACAAACATCTTTACAGACATCTTTTTCCAAAGCATCAAGCGCATCAATCCTGCGCTAAATGATCTGGAAGTCAAACAATACCTCTCTGATGTGTCGCTTACTCTTGAAAATGAAGACCTAGGCAAAGCCTTCTATGAAAAACTCATAGATAAATCCGGTGTACGACTCATCGATTTAGAAGACTTTAATAACAACACCTTTAATATTGTCACCGAGCTACCTTATAAAAAAGACGATGATGAATTTCGACCAGATATTATTTTATTGATTAATGGGTTGCCGCTGGCGTTTATAGAAGTGAAGCGGCCAAACAACCGCGACGGTATTTTAGCCGAGCACAAGCGCATACAAACGCGCTTTCAAAACAAGAAGTTTAGAAACTTCGTTAATCTTACACAATTGATGGTGTTCTCCAACAACATGGAGTATGACGATAGCTCGCCCACGCCTATTGAGGGCGCGTTTTATGCTGCCGCGTCCTATAAAAAGCCTGCCTTTAATTATTTTCGAGAAGAGCAGGAATTTGACCTAGGTACGTTACTATCAACGATAGATGATGACGAAGAAACTGCTATACTCAAAGACAATAACCTATTGTGTATAAAACAGGCTCCAGAGTTTGCTAAAAACAAACACCCAGATACCCCCACAAACCGTATTTGTACCTCGTTATTTCAACGTGAGCGCTTAGCCTTTTTACTTGAGTTTGGTTTGGCCTATGTCAAAGACCGCACAGGTATACAAAAGCATATCATGCGCTACCCGCAAATGTTCGCTACTAAAGCCATAGAGCAAAAGCTCGAAGAAGGTGTTAAAAAAGGCATTATTTGGCATACCCAAGGCAGCGGTAAAACAGCACTGGCATACTACAACGTCAAATACCTCTCAAACTACTTTCAAAATAAAAACGTCATCGCCAAGTTTTACTTTATTGTGGATAGGCTTGATTTGCTTATTCAAGCTGGGCGAGAGTTTAAGGCTCGTGGATTAGTCGTACACAATATCGAATCAAGAGAGGCTTTTGCCAGAGACATCAAACAAACCACCGCCATACACAATAACAGCGGCAAAGCCGAAATTACCGTCGTCAATATTCAAAAGTTTAAAGATGATCCCGATGTTATTAAAAACGGCGACTATAACCTCAATATTCAGCGAGTATTCTTTTTAGATGAGGTGCACCGTAGCTATAATCCAAAAGGCAGTTTTTTAGCTAATTTGGAGCAATCCGACCGTAATGCAATCAAGATTGGTTTAACCGGTACGCCGTTATTGGGTGAGGAATACAATTCTAAATTATTGTTTGGTGGTTACATACACAAGTACTACTACAACGCATCCATTAAAGATGGTTATACCCTGCGTTTAATTCGCGAAGATATTGAAACAAGCTATAAACTCAATTTACAAAAAACCCTCGAAGAAATCGAAATTCTCAAAGGTAATACAGATAAAAAGCTAGTTTACGCTCACGAAAAGTTTGTTGAGCCTATGCTGGATTATATCGTCAAAGACTTTGAGCAAGCTCGTATATCTATGAACGACTATACCATCGGCGGCATGGTGGTCTGTGACTCATCTAATCAAGCTAAAATGATGTATGACATCTTTCAAGCGCAATACGCCAAACCAGGATTAGTAGACGATCTGCCAACTTCTTACTTTATGGTCGCCGAACCAAAAGCCACATATAACGCCAAGAAAAAACAAAATAGCCAAGTTACTACCGCCGCCCTGATTCTGCACGATATTGGCACCAAAGATGAGCGCAAACAGTTAGTTGAAAACTTCAAAGAAGGCAAAATCGACTTTCTGTTTGTATTTAACATGCTACTAACCGGCTTCGACGCACCACGTCTTAAAAAGCTTTACATAGGGCGTGTGATTAAAGCTCACAACCTCTTGCAAACCTTAACCCGTGTAAATCGAACTTATCAAAACTTCAAATACGGTTATGTGGTGGACTTTGCAGACATAGAAAGCGAATTTGAGAAAACCAATAAAGATTACTTTAGGGAGTTGCAGTCTGAACTCGGCGATGAAATAGAGCACTATAGCAACCTGTTTAAGTCACAAGAAGAAATCTTAAAAGAAATACAAGAAATCAAAGATGTTTTGTTCCATTTTGACACTAACAATGCCGAAGTATTCTCGGATCAAATTACACAAATCAATTCGCGTGATGAAATGTTAAAAATCACACACGCTTTAAACAACGCTAAGAGCCTGTACAACCTTATACGCTTGTCCGGCGATTTTGAGATGCTTGAAAGGCTGGATTTTAAAACTCTCAATGTATTATTAAAGGAGGCCGATAGACGCCTAGCCCTTATCAACACCAAAGAAGCGCTAGAAAACAATGTTGATACTTCAAATCTGCTTAATGTCGCCCTAGAAGACGTTATCTTCGCCTTTACTAAAGTCAACGAAGAGGAGATGATTCTAGCTGATGAGCTAAAAGATATCCTTCAACGAACACGCGAAGGCCTAGGTGATAATTTCGATCCGCGAGACCCCGAGTTTATTACCCTAAAGGAAGAGCTTGAACGCTTATTTAAAAAGAAGAACCTAAGCGAGGTCACCAAAGAGCAGATGGAAAGCAACATTAAAGCTCTAAACGAGATATATAATCGAGCCAAAGAGCTGGAACGAAAAAACCAGCTATTAAGAGCCAAATACGACAACGACGAAAAATACGCCCGTTTGCACAAACGCCTAATGGCAAAAGACCCCTTAACCGATAGCGAAAGCAAACTTTTTGACGCCCTTAAAGGCTTAAAAACCGAAGTAGACAACCAAATACAGCAAAATGCCAAAATGCTAGACAATGAAAGCTTTGTTGAAAAAATGGTTATGCGTATTGTTGTCGACCAATTTAAAAACAAACAGCATATACCCTTAACTGCTCTTGCAACCAAACGTATCAACGGCTTAATAGTGAAAGAATACATGAACGAATACCATGGTAGGGCGGCATAAAAACGGCTGATCTATCTGATTTCAGACCATTTACCTAGAGAAAGTAATGACTACAACACAGCACTTTGCACAACAAACTAAAAAACTTATCGATGATCTAAAAAGCGTTTGCGCTAATTATGGTCTAGGTAACGACGGCAACGAATTTAAAATCATCACTCAAGTATTTTTGTATAAATTCCTGAACGATAAATTCGTCTATGAAATTAAACAATTAGACGAACGCATCGGCAATGCAGAAAGTTGGGAAGAAGCTCTTAAAGCCCTAAACGGCGATGAATACGAAATGCTAATGATGCAACTAAGCGAAAGCACTGCTCGTATCAGTTCAGACCATTTTATTTCGACGCTATTTGCCAAGCAAAATGAACCAAACTTTGCCGACATTTTCGATACCACCTTAGTTGATATTGCCCGTGATAACAGCGATATCTTCTCAGTGCTCACTGACGGGGGCGAAAAAATTGTCCTATTCGAAAACCTAAGTAAATACGTCACTGATAAACGGGATGATTTTTGTAAAGCGATTGTAAATAAGCTCACAGGCTTTAGCTTTGAACACATCTTTAATGAGAAGTTTGATTTTTACGCCACTATCTTTGAGTACCTGATTAAAGACTACAACACCAACAGCGGTGGAAAATATGCTGAGTACTTTACTCCACACGCGGTGGCCAAAATCATGGCACGTTGTTTAGTGCCAAAAAATGAGGGAAGAGAAATCCAAAATGTGACCTGTTATGATCCCTCGGCAGGCTCCGGCACCTTGTTAATGAATCTTGCCCACGAGATAGGCGAAGACAAATGTACCATCTACTCGCAAGATATCTCGCAGAAATCATCGAGTTTATTGCGTTTGAACCTGATACTTAATGACTTAGTACACTCTATACATAACATAATTAAGGGTAACACCATATTGGATCCATACCATAAAAAAGACAGTGGCGACCTAGAACAGTTTGACTACATCGTTTCGAATCCACCGTTTAAGCTCGACTTTTCCGATTATAGTAAAGATCTAGAAAGTAAAGAAAATCACGACCGTTTTTTTGCTGGTGTACCCAAAGTACCGCCTAAAGAAAAAGAGTCCATGGCAATTTATTTAATGTTTCTACAGCATATTATCTATTCGCTCAAGGCCAAAGGCAAAGCCGCCGTTGTTGTTCCGACAGGGTTTATTACCGCCCAAAGCGGTATTGATAAGAAAATTCGTCAAAAGCTGGTAGATGAAAAAATGCTCGCGGGAGTGGTGAGTATGCCCTCCAACATCTTTGCCAATACAGGCACCAACGTATCGATATTATTTATCGATACGACGAATAAGCAGGACGTGGTATTGATAGACGTCTCAAACCTTGGTGAAACCATCAAAGATGGTAAAAACCAAAAAACCGTGCTTAGTCACGCAGAAGAAGATCTGATAATCAATACTTTTAATAATAAAGAGGCCATTGAGGACTTTTCAGTGGTGGTGAAATATGAGGATATTGCGGCGAAAAATTATTCATTAAGTGCAGGTCAGTATTTTGAGGTGAAGATTGAGTATGTTGAAATTACTCAAGACGAGTTCGATGAAAAAATTAAGGGGTTTGAAGAAAATTTAAATGTATTATTTGAACAGTCTGGCATGCTAGAGAGTAAAATCAAGAATAAATTGAAGGAAATCAAGCATGCTTAAGTTCCTGTTGCAGCGTTTTGATGAAACTAATACTCAGTTTATCGATGGTGATCGTGGTGTAAATTATCCTAATAAATCCGAATTATTACCTAGCGGGGATTGTGTGTTTTTAAGTACAGGCAATGTTACCACTACTGGGTTTAAATTTGATGCGGTTGATTTTATAACGTCAGAAAAAGACCACAAGTTAAGAAAGGGAAAAGCTGCCCGTAATGATGTAATAATGACCACCCGTGGAACAGTTGGAAATGTAGCATTTTATAGTGAGCAAATACCTTACGATAACATTAGGATAAACTCGGGAATGCTCATTGTTCGTCCCGATGCAAACGAATACCTACCTTATTTTTTATATTTGTATTTCAGGTCTGATTTATTTAAGAGGCAATGTTTAACAAATGGTTCTGGGAGCGCACAACCACAACTGCCTATTGGCGCACTGAAAAATATATCCTTACCAAAAATAAGTATTGATATGCAACATAAAATCATTGACACAGTAAAAATAATCGACGAAAAAATAGCCCTAAATAACAAAATCAATACTGAGCTAGAAGCCATGGCCAAGTTTATCTACGACTATTGGTTTGTACAATTCGACTTCCCCGACGCCAACGGTAAGCCCTACAAATCATCGGGGGGAAAAATGGTCTACAACGAAACCTTGAATCGTGAAATTCCTGATGGGTGGGAAACTAAAGAGCTTTCTTCTATATTAAAAAGTAATTATGCCTCAATTGGAAAAAATGACTTATTTGATGAGATTGAATATTTGGATACAGGAAGCTTAACGAAGAATATCGTTGAAGGTACTGAACGAATAAATTCGATAAAAGATAAAGTACCCAGCAGGGCTAAAAGAATCGTTCATAAAAATGATATCTTATATTCTACAGTGAGACCTAACCTATGCCACTATGGAATAGTCAAAAAACCATTGCAGAATATGGTGGCTTCAACCGGATTTGTACAGCTTGCTAGTAAAATAACCTGGATTAGCAACGATTTAATATACACGTTTTTAACATCATCTTGGGTTACGAGTAGATTACATCAAATAGCTGCGTTAGCGGTATCTGCATATCCTTCAATATCGCCAAATAATATTTTGGAGTTAAATATCACTTTACCAAAAGATGAAAAATTAATTGAGCCTATTAATTTGAAATTTGACACAATCTATTCAAAAATTTCACTTAATCAACAAGAAAATCTGGAATTATCAAAGCTTAGAGACTGGCTTCTCCCCATGTTAATGAACGGTCAAGTCATCGTAAATGACGTTAGCATCAGGGGATAAAAAGGACGTTAACGTCATGGCAACACAATATTCAAACCGACAGTTTTTTGGAAAAACACCTAATTTGTATCTGGCCAAACTTTTAGCCGTATAGTTGAGACGCTGGAGGATGATTTTGAGGCGACGGTGCGAGATTCAAAATAGAAATATTAATGGGATTAAGGTAAATGACGTTAATTCTCGCTGAAGTTAGTCAAGATGATGGATTTTTTGTAGCTGATACTTTGTTGAATGACGTGTATTCAATTGATAGGCCTACACTATTCAATGGAGCATTTCATGCGTTGAAAGTGCACATTTTATGTGAAAAGCTTTGTATAGGATTCGCAGGAAATTACGACTTGGGTCTGACTGTTATTAATCAAGTTGGGAATTATTTAGAAAAAAATGAAAAAACAATCGACGATTTATTACTGCCGGTAATATGCTCTTTATATGAAAAGGAGTACAAGTCGCGTGACCTGCAACCGGATGCTTGTGAATTTTTAGTGATGATCATTGCGGAAAGCGGAAATGTGTTAACAAAAATTATAGCTACCCAGTTAGTTTGTGAACATAAGAAAATACACAGAGCATATATCGGCAATAATAGCGCCTATTGTCAACTGCAATCCCTAAGGGAACTCTCTAATGTCCCTGACTGGCAACATATTCAACAACCCGATGGTACCTTTGAAATTATACCTTTTCAAATCTCTGATCTAGAGAAAAATTTTAATGAAATATCAGACGCTATGATAAAAATACCGACACAGATAAAAAAACCTTCAGTTGCAGTTTTGGGTGATAGTGTTATACGGGTAAGAATCGCCAAATCTGGTAATTTTGAATATATGCAGCAAGTGGTGCGAGGATCAAGTGAAGCAGAGAGTAATATTGGAATTTCTCTTTTGACATCAGTTGCTCCAAAATATGGTATTGGTATTTTTTATGAAGCTGGTGGTATTGGCGATCTGTTTATTGCGGGAGATCGTGAACATGTGAGACGAATTAAAGCTTTTACACTCGCGGAGTTTAAAAAAATAGCACATCAAGATTATCAGCTAACGCTTGATGGTGCATGTTGGTAAACTTTGTTGGGCATGTACTAATCTATGAGAGGAAGCAATTTAATTAGTTCTAAAACAGACTGACATTGCTCGCGTCGTGGGTTTGATGTCTCTCTTCTCTCATTGAAGGCCTAAGGGGAAATTGTTATGCATAAAGTTGAACCAGCAACTAAAGATTTTGGCAAAATAAATCAACTTATTCATGACATCGAAGAGAAGTTAACATTTTTTCATCGATTGTTTACTAAAAGTGCTAACGTTGATTATTTTCTTGAAAAAAATATAGCTAAGCGCATTGAGGTTTGTTTGGATACCATTGGCGATACCTTGATGGGGGTTAAAGATTATTTAAATTCAGATATAAAGTATGGCTCTGGGTTTAACTATTTGTGTATCTACGGTGTGCTACAAATGCTATTCGTTCAACAAGATGCGGTTGGGCATCTATATGGATGCTTACGGGACGGTTATGCACCACAAGAAGAGTTAACTCAAATTCGTAATGTACGGAATCTTATAGTAGGGCATCCAACAGATAAAAAAATCAACAAAATTTCTCATTATGCTGAAATTATCAGAATGACACTGGAAAAATACAGTTTTACATCGCTGGTTGAAGATGAAAAAGGAAACTTTGAATCAAAAAATTATGATGTTATAGATCTAATTAAAACTCAGTTTTTTCATGTTAATAATGAGCTGGAAAATATAAAAAAAATTATGGAGGATGATCCTGATATTTGTATGGGCTAAATTATTGTTGTTAGTTATATGTGTTTGGGTTGATATACGATCGTGATCAAGGCTAGGTCACAAGCTCAATGTCTGCCTTCTTGCCTTTTAAATTCCTCAACCACATCACCCCAAAAGCACAAACCACCAACACAATCACCAACAAAGTAGGCGCGGTAGAACTACCCGCCATATCCAAAAGCGTCAAAGACAACAAAGGCGTCAACCCCGCCGATAGACTAGCTGCAGTAGAATACAAAACCGACAAAACTGTACAGCGTAAATTCAAAGGAAACATCTCCGCCAGCATCACCGGCACAGTCGCGTAATATGCACCAGCAGGTATGGATATCAAAGACTGGATCAAAACTAACGCGCTATAGTTCCCGTGAGAAAGCAGGTAGAAGTAGGGCTGGGATAAAAACCAAAACCCAATACTTGCAGCAATCACAATTTTTTCTCGGTTGATTCTATCGGATAGCCTGCCAATGACTGGAAATACACACAGCATCACAATCAAGGAAACTATGTTGGATACAATGATTTGTTGATCCGTGAAGTGCCCGGCGAGATGAGCTTGTATTGGAGCATAAATGTAAATTTGAAACGTTGTGGTCACGCCTAGACAACTTAATGCGAATACATATAAGCATTTTAATTTGTTTGCGCCAATGTACTGGTGACCTTGTTTATATAAGTCTCTGAATTTTGGTTTGGGGTGATTGGCATAATACATCACGTATTCTAGGCTTTCCGGGATGCATAATCTGATGTACAGGCCTATTGATGATCCCAGTAACGCCAAGATGAAGGGGAGGCGCCAGATAGCCCATTCGAGTTCTGGATAGGCTTCTATTAAGCAGGTAACGGCCAGCGTTGTTATGGAGGCTACAAGTAATCCCGCCATCGTGCCGAATGATGCCCAGCTGCCTGAGTAGCCTTTGTGGGAGGCTTCGGCATTTTCTACCAAGTAGGCGGACGAATTAAGGTATTCTGCACCACAGGAGAAACTTTGGATGATTCGTAATAGCAGCAGGATTACCATTGAGGTGGTCCCGATTACACTGTTTGAAGGGATGAAACCGATTAAGGCGGTGGCGATTCCCATGCTTAGAATGGATGCCGCCAGTGTGATTTTTCGTCCGTAGGCATCGGATAGTAATCCTAAAAATATCGCACCAATCGGACGTGCTAGGTAGCCTGCAAAGAACGTGGCGAAGACCATTATTAGTGCTTTGCTCGCATCGCCCATTAAATACTTTGCGAAGTAGACAGATAGCAGTCCACATATGGCCATATCAAAGCCTTCAATCAGGTTTCCCAGCATGCCAGCCAGAATGATGCGAGTTTGGTGCTTCATCTTGTTTATAACCTATTTAATAATTCGGTGCGTGTTGTTAATGTTTCTTTGTCCTCGACGTGATCGAAGAAGAGGATCCCGTTCAAGTGGTCGATTTCATGTTGAACAATGCGGGCTTCAAAGCCGGTTGCGCGTTTTGTTATGGCATTACCTTCCAGATCAAAACCAGAGTACTCGATTTCTGTTGCACGGGGCACTTGTCCCATTAGTTCGCCGGAATTGAGACATCCTTCATATCCCAATTCTTTTTGTTGAGATAAAATTCTCAACGCAGGGTTAATCAATACAGTATCTGGAATCTGTTCTTCAATATTTTGTCGTTTGGTATAAGCGGTTCCAAACACAATGACTCGTTTGCTGACCCCGATTTGTGGGGCAGCAACGCCGACGGCGCATTTTTCTTTCATGATTGCGATCATATCTTGAGCCAGTTGTTTTAACCAGTTTGATTTAAATTCTGATTCAGGAACCGGTTCAGCTTGTTCTCTCAGTGTGGGATTACCTTGTTCAAGTATTCTTTTCATAATGCTCCTTGGTTATTGACGATAAGTCTTAAAGACGGTCTGTTTGTGATATGCGTTTTGTTCTGTTCGGGCAGGGGAATTGCTTTCATAATTTTTTGTAAACAATAGCGTCCCATACATATTAGCTGTTCGATTCGGTTCAATATTTTGTTTTTTATCGTTGCATCTGTTGATTTCAATGCGAATGAGTAAACAACACGGTATTCCTCAAATTTGGAGGGCACAGCGATGCCTATGCTAAACCCGGGTGTTTTCTGTTTGTGAAGATATAGTGTTTCCCGCCAGTCTTTGTGATAGAGCTTTTCCCATATCTGTGCTTCACCTTGTTGGATAAAATCAGAATGATAGCTTCCATCAAATGGCCATATGTTATGTTGGATCAGATTAAATTCAATGGATTTTTGTGATGAAAAAAATAGTAATTCATCCGCTGGGGTAAGTAATGCTATTCCAATATAATCAATTTCAAGATGTCCCAGAACATCATGAAATATTCTGTTAACCGTTCGAAAATGTTGAAACAAAAACGCCTCGGCTTGCGGGTGAAGGGTTATTGTCGTACAGCTTAAATCCATATGGGTAGACTTCTTATGCTATATGGCTTTGTTGTTTCGCTGTTTCATCTTATTTGAAGAAATCGAACCAACGGCCATATCAATTATTTTATGTAACATTTCCTTTGATGTGCTGATCTCTCGTACATCACGGGTCAATTCTAACACAAAATTGCCAAAGTCGTCTGCGTTTTCAGTTTCATTCTTAAATGCAGAGTAACTTTCATTTAATATGTACCGCATCGTATCCTCATCAATCGGTTTAACCTGCTCAGGTTGGTTCTGTTCACCAAATAACAACCATCCCGGTGAGACATTTAAACACGCCGCAATACCTACGACCTTCTCATAATCCGGCAACCCATCTCCGCGAATATAACGCCGACAAATCTGCTCCGAAGCCCCGGCAAACTTTGCAAGCGTGGTGATACATATACCACTAGGCGAGCGTGATGCAGTATGTCCGCTGGATTTCATCGCTTCAATCAGTCGATTTGAAAAAGTTTTTTGCTGTCCCATAGTATTTCCTCAAATGTAATAAAACGAGATTAACATATAAAACAGTATCAATCAATTTCATATCATATGTTTAATATATTTTCGTTATATTTGTGTTGATATTAATATGACTATCGTATTAATATCCATTTCGGATGCCGAAATTCACTTTAAAAAAGTGCGTTGTACTGATTTAACGAGGTTCACAGGAGTTGTACAGATGCAAAATTCAAATATTCAAAACTTATCACAGCAAGTATTCTTTATCACGGATCTGGAAAGAATCATCGGGAGGAATCGTTTGACGCTGAGGCGTTGGTGGATGGAAGGGAAATTTCCAAAACCAATTAAGCTGAATGGCACGACATTGGCTTGGCATTCAGATGTGATCTACGCCTGGATTAATCAGAATCTGAAGATGAGTGTGGCAGTATGAATTAATATTTCGAAATTTTAGCCTTATTCAGAAAGAAAATAACCAACCCATTATATTTAAGGAAGCTAAGTCATGAAGAAAAAATCACCCGTTAGTCTGACGCTCTTGTTGAGTGTCATCAT
>Ga0206878_10013_pt1 | contig 29739 bp, 31 predicted proteins | sample Alteio_BWOrgCont_8_FD_152621 | JGI IMG/M metagenome (GOLD analysis project Ga0206878, IMG submission 152621) | Enriched cells from forest soil in Barre Woods Harvard Forest LTER site, Petersham, Massachusetts, United States -... | ecosystem: Environmental > Terrestrial > Soil > Temperate forest >... | reverse complement strand
GGAACATGCTTGCTGAAGACTGTGATCCAGTTTTTATCGTGAAAGTTACGGGACTTACCCTTGCTGAAGTTAAAGCAATCCAACAAAAAATTATTGAGGATTAAGGGGGCTAGGTTCACAGAAATTAAAATCTTTGACCTTCATAGTAAAGGTGATGTCGATAATATGTTAAGTCAATCGGTTGAAGTAGTCAGGATGAAGGCTGCGTTATAGTTAAACGTATACGATGTATACATCAAGTCAAACATAATAGAATTGAAATATTAGGGGCTGTTGACATTTGCCCTGTCGAAGCCCGACGTCCCGCGGCTTGACCGCGGGATCCAGAAAAGCAGAAGATGCCCGCATAAAACGCAGAGCTATTAATTGACCTTACAATTTGTTTTTGATAACACACCGCCACGATCAATTACTTTCCAACCCATTGATAAATAAGATCAAACTCGTAAAATCACGGTTCCTACACCAAAATAAAACGAGTTTGAAATGGCCAGACTAATGCTCATGCCGTAGTCCCACGGCTTGTCCGCGGGATTGGTCGAAGCTAAGGACAATCATGCGACAACATAGGATTTATGACAAGCCTGATCTTCGTCTTATGGTTGAAGCCATGCTGTATCGTATGCGCGTGGGCTGTCCTTGGAAAGAATAAATGTTAGTCAAGCAATAGTGTCTTCTAATAAAGCATTCAATATGTGGTGAATAGATACTAAATTATAGCCATTTGCGATGCTTGAAATATTTATAAGGTAACCAAGCAGCAAACAATATGGCTCCGATAGAATATAAATAGCCATATTTCCATGACAACTCAGGCATCGTGTGGAAGTTCATTCCATAAATACTGGCTATTAGCGTAGGGGGCAGGAAAATCACAGCAGCAACTGAAAATATTTTTATAATATCATTTTGCTCAATATTAACCATCCCCAATGTAGCATCCAATAAGAAATTTATCTTGCTTGAAAGAAAATTGGCATGGTCGCTAAGCGAAACAATATCCTTGCCCAAGGTTGTTAATCGCAATTGGCCTTCATGATCAATTCTTGAATCGGCTGTTTGCCCAAAAAATGAGATTAAACGATTGAATGTGACTAAACTTTCACGGGCTTTGGTATTCAGATCGCCATTTGCACCAATTTCCTGCATTAGTTGTTGATAGTCCAGTTTCACCGATCTTTTAGTTTGTGGTCGAAAAATGGTTTTTGAATATTCATCCAAACGAGCACCGACAAGTTCCAAAATATCTGCCAGACGATCAATAGTTATATCTAACAGCTCAATCAGCAATGTCACTGCATCACGATGGGTATTGTCGAGTTTTTTCAGTTTAGAGTTAAATAAACTAAATGATTGAGGTTCTATATAACGTATGGTAATGAGCTGCTGCTGTGTTAGAACAAAGGTAACCGGATCAAGTTTGGGTGTAGGTGAATCAGATTGCGCGATCATCGTTGCAGTCATAAAGAGTATATTATTTTCTTTATAAAGACGACTGGATAGTTCGATTTCCACCATTTCTTCACGTGTTGGAATATCTCGACCTATGTGCTGCTCAACTTCATCCTTTTCAGTCCTGGATGGCGATAGTAAATCAATCCAAATGGCGTCTTTAAGCAAGGCTTGATTTTCAATGGTGAGAACTTCTGGTTCAAGCATTTTTCGATCGATGTAGACCAGCATGATAGTCCGTTCCTGTTTGTTTTTTTGTTGGTAACTGCTCACCCATCCGCGTATTGTAGGGGCGAGAGGCGCTCACCCCTACAATACGCTCGCAAAGACGTGTGGGCGAGCGGTTACCTTTTAATTACATATCTGTTGTGTCCAGCAATGATTGTAATTATTACATACTCGTTGATTATAGCAAGATGAGCCGTAAAAGCTCGAGCCATAATATCCGCCGAGAGGAATGCCTATCGTAAATCCATTGCCCCAGCCACCGTTGTAATAGCCACCACCGCCGTGGTAATAGCCACCACCACCATGGTAATAGCCGCCACCGCCATGGTAATAGCCGCCGCCACCGCCGCCATGATATGCACTGCAAGTCGCACTAGCCAATAGGGCAAGAGAAAAAATTAATGTTCGTGGTATATTCCTTTTCAAGTTTGTATTCATGACAGATCCCTCCGATGCACAATATATGCAAATTCTGTTTGCCGTATATACAGTATAGACTAGGTATCAGTATTTTCCACGCAGCATCGCTGAATCGCCTGCTTGATATCCGGGTTTTCCATACCCAATACATGAGCAATTGCATACAAAGGCCAAGAATACACCCGCTCATGTATTGAATAATTTTGAGTTGAAAATCGTATTCCGTGCGAACTGTTTGGATGTTTTTCAAGAAAATAATGCAGGCTTTTAATGGTTCGTCCAAGGCCTGCTTTGACTTCAACAGGGATGACCTCTCCCTTGAGTTGCACAAGATAATCGATCTCGGCTTGTTGTGCGGTGGATTCTTTGTGCCAATAATACAGCGTGTTTTTGCTGTGCGGTTGCCCATAGGCAAGCATTTCCTGCCCTACAAACGCTTCGACCAATGCGCCTTTGTTAATGAATTCTTCCGAAGGATTTAAAAACCACCCAACCAAATCAAGGCCAAGTGCCGATTGCGCTAGGCCTACATCCAATAAAATAGCTCTGTAATCCTGTATATCAGAATGACTTACGTAAACGGTCCTGCTTCCACTGCTGTAAAAAATGGTCAATTATACGCTTCATTTATTTTATTTTTGGTCGAAAACATGTCTTATATTAGACATATTTGGTTGAAATCACAAGATACTATGGAATCAACATGCGAATTTCATCTGGAAATTGAATGGATTTATTTTTTAAATAATCCACCCAGACAATCTTGCATGTACCTTGCGCCATTATTTGATCGTCTTGAAATAGATCATGATCCATCATCAAGCTGGAGCGTCCAAGGCTGTGTAAACTACTGCGCAGGATCAACGTGGCAGGATATATCACCGGTTTCAAAAAAGTACACGCTATATGAACCACCACGGGGCCCGTAGTTTGTAGCAGGTCGAGTTTCAGAGTCTCGAGCCACTCGATGCGAGCTTGTTGGAAATAATCAAAATATCGAACGTTATTGACGTGCCCCAACGCGTCCATGTCTCCCCAGGCAACGTGGACTTCTTTTTCGTGTATGGTCGTTTTATGGTTTGTCATGTGAACGCTTGTTTAGTCTATGTTTTTTAATATTAGCAGAGTTATTGGCAAATGGTTAAAAAATGTAACTGCTCGCAAAGGCGGATAAGTGAGCCGTTACAAAAAAATAATAAAAACCATTCTGTTTAATATTAACTAATTATGATATTACTTAAACATCCAACACTTCAGGGCAGAATCACAATCATGCATAAAATAGTGCACAACGTCTTTCCGTCACTCAGCACAAAAAGCAAACAATCCGCCAACATCAGTGTGATTACTTTTTGGAGCTGCTTTTCAACCTATGCTTTGAATACCATTCTGATTCTTTTTTTAACACGACCGCTGATTGCTCGAGGCTTGGGGTATGACCAGGCCAAAGCGTATGCCTTCATTGGGATCAGTCAGGCTACGGGTTATCTCATGCCTGTTTTGGGTGGTTACATGGCCGATAGCGTACTGGGATTGCGTCGCAGTATTTTACTGGGTAGCGTTCTTCTGGCGCTGGCCTACTTGCTGGTCATGTTGAGTGGATACACTATCCTCACGCATGGTGACTATTTTTTTCTTGCCGCATATGCGCTTATTCCCGCATCCAGCTCACTGTTAATGGGCACCGCGTCCGCCATGGTTTCTCGTATTTATACCAACGATGCCATTCACGCCAAATCAGCCATGACCTTTTATTATATGGCAATCAATGTGGGGGCATTATTGGCTGCCTTGATAGCCCCTTCATTACTGGATAGTCGTTATGGCCCTCTGTCTGTGCTGGCTTTGGTGTTTGTTGGTAAATCCATCGCTGCACTTAATTTTGCATATCGATATGCATTATACGATGATGTCGCATGGGGGAAAGATCAAGCACCCTTGACCCTGACAGCCAAATTCCAGCTGTTCGGCTATTTAATCTCACTTTACCTGTTTACCCTGTTTGCTTATTCACACATCTCGGTTGCGCTCATTGTGGTCTCAGTTGGCTGTAGCCTAGGGATCATCTGGTTTCTAATTAAAACATATCAATTAACAGGAGAATCCCGTTACAAACAATCAGTTGCAGCCTTATTAATCCTTGAGGCCATAGTGTTTTTTGTTATTTATAACCAAATGAATAGCACACTGGTATTATTTGCTCAAAAGAACTCGGATTTGCACTTGCTTGGTTTTTTGATTTCACCGGCACAATATCAAATGCTGAACCCATTATTAATTATTGCAATTGGGTTCCAGCTACCCCGTTTTTATCAGCGTTTTCCGAAATTTTCTATCCCTTGGCAATTCGCCTGCGGTACTTTATTGGCAGGCATTTCGCTACTGTTTATCGCTATCGTTGCGCGTTTTGGCAACGAAGGGATAGTCAATGGGAACTATATTGCCATCACTTATATATTAATCACTCTCGCGGAATTATGGGTGAGCGCAATTGGCTTGAGCATGATTGGCCTATACTGCGACAACAGAGCACTGGGATTTGCGATGGGAACATGGTATTTGGCATCGTCCTTATCCAATACGCTCTCTGGCCGCTTGGCGCATTGGGTAGCTATCCCTAAAAATATCACATCCCCCATACAAAGCTTGGCTATCTACCAACATTATTACCAAAATATGGGGTTTATTGCCTGTTTGTTAGGACTTGCCATGTTATTCGTTGCTTATTATTCGCATCGGGGATTTGAAAAGCGCGGCTTAGTGCTGGTATGATTTAATTAATGTTTCACAGAGGACGTGATGATGGGACGACTAAATCAACAACTTCTTAACGCAGCATACAACGGCGATCAGGCTGAAATTAAAAGGCTACTGAATCAGGGTGCTGAACAAGACGTGAACGATGAGGGATTGACGGCCTTGATGTATACCGTTACACATCACCGCATAAACATGCTAAGCCTGTTCCTGGCAACTGGAGTCGATACCGACACGACAGATAGTAACGGTAGGACCGCATTGATGTTGGCTGCTCGAGATGGGAACATCAAGGCTCTAAGAATACTGTTGAATGCGCGCGCAGACATAGATGCCCAAGACGATAAAGGAAACACGGCCTTGATTATCGCAGTTCAAAAGGAACAAACCGAGATAATCAAACAGCTCCTGGATAATCACGTCAACACTGAAGTTAAAACCCAATGTGGTAACACGGCATTGTTGGTTGCTGTTCAATTTGAGCTTGTCGACATAATACGCATACTATTGGATGCTGGCGCCAAGACAGAAACTCGCAACAAAAACGGTACTACCGCTTTGATCCGTTCTGTTGACTGTACCAATCCAGAAGTCATGAAAATACTCTTGGCTGCTGGTGCAAAGACAGAGGCTCGAGATCGACAAGGTGATACCGCATTGATGTATGCGGTCATAGCCGGCAAAACAGACATCATTCGAATGCTCTTGAAGGCAAAAGCGAATAAAGAGGAATCATTAAAATATGTTCATGGTTCCAAGAAGAATGAGGATCTGATATCCCTGTTAGAAAATTTTGGCACATTTCAAGGTCGACTTAATGATATCAATTATAAAGAACCCATTAAAGCTCGTTTCACTTGTCCTATTTCATTGCAAATAATGGACGACCCCGTATGTCTATCAACCGGAATAGATTATGAACGTAAATCACTTGAAGCGTGGTTTAAACACTGTGAGGATATGGCAACAACGACTATATGTCCCGTTTCAAAAAAAGCAGTTTCTCCAGAGGAACTAAACAATTGCACGAATTTCGCTTTTAAAGAATGCATTGAAGAGTTTGTGGCGGAGCAAGAAGAAAAATACATTAACACTCAAAACGCGGTGGCGGAACAAGAAATAGAAGGCATTAAAACTCAAGAAGCGGTTTCAGGGAGAAGGCTGCACGCCAAAAGCGTACATGGACTATTTGCACCGCGTTCTCCGAATAATCATAGTGTTGCAGCTAATATCGCAGCAAGTACTAACTGGGTTTTGGAAGACATTGATTCTCCTAACCAAAGGCATTAATCCCCGTTATATGTCGCCCTAAAACCAGGGTATGCACATTATCGGTGCCTTCATAGGTAAACACAGATTCCAGATTCAGCATGTGGCGAATCACGTGGTATTCGAGGCTGATGCCATTTGCCCCCAATAAATTTCGGCAAGTACGTGCGATCTTGATGGCTTCACGGGCGGCGTTGCCTTTTGCCAGTGAAATCATGGTGGGATTATCTCGTTGTTGATCTTTCAAACGGCCAATTTGCAAGTTCAGGCACTGGGCTTTAACCATCTCGGTGTACATCTCGGCCAGGTCTTTTTGTATTAACTGAAATGAAGCCAGAGGTTTATCAAATTGCCTGCGTTGAAGCAGATAGTCGTGTGTAATATCAAAACAGGCTCTTGCGGCTCCCATGGCACCCCAGGCAATGCCGTAACGCGCTTGGCTCAAGCAGCCTAATGCAGCACCCAATCCTCGATCGCTGCCGGGTAACAGGTTGTCATCCGGTATAAATACATCTTCAAAAATCAACTCACCCGTAATCGAGGCACGTAGCGACATTTTTAGTTTGATTTCACGACGAGTGAAGCCTTTAAACTCTTTTTCAACAATAAATGCGCGGATCCCGTCGTCCGTTTTAGCCCAAACAATGGCGATGTCTGCGATGGTGGCGTTGGTGATCCACATTTTTGCACCATTCAAACGCCAACCGCCTTTTATTTTTTTAGCGTGGGTACGCATGCTGCCGGGATCAGAACCGGAATCAGGTTCTGTTAAACCAAAACAGCCAATCACATCCCCTGCTGCCATGGAGGGTAAAAATCGCATTTTTTGTGCTTCATTGCCATATTGAAAGATAGGATACATGCATAATGAACTCTGTACCGACACAAAGCTGCGCAGACCGCTGTCGCCTGCTTCAAGCTCCTGGCACACCAAGCCATAAGCTACATATGAGGCCTCAGAGCCGCCGTATTGTGCAGGCAAGGTCAGGCCTAACAAACCAAGATCTGCGGTTTTTTTTATTAATTCAGGGGGAAAAACGCCCTGCTCAAAGGCTTCGGGCATCAGAGGCAGAACATCATGGCTAACAAAACGCGCAATGCTGTCACGGATCATGCGTTCGTCATCAGTTAACTGCTCATCAAGACATAGTAAATCGTCCATTTTTTTCTCCTTCATTTCCAGCGGTAAAGATCTGACCATATCAATGATCTTATCACGAGAAGGAGGCAAAAAAATATTGTTGCATTTATCTAGGGGCTGTTGACATTTGCCCTGCAATGAGGTCGTTCGGCTCTGCTCATAATTTCAATTACTCCATGCTTTTTCTTCAAGCAAAACACATCCATGCGTCGTCACAATCTCAGGCCGAATCTCTCTCTGTTGATTGTCCTCATCCACAAATACGACCGTAGGAATATAAGCCCGACACTGCTCGTCTGCAAGCTGAACAAACGATGCAATGATGATGATATCCCCGGGTGTAACCAAATGTGCCGCAGCGCCATTTACACAAATCTCGGTAGATCTGGATTCGCCTTCAATGGCATAGGTTTCAAATCGCGTTCCAGCCGTTACATTCCAGATGTTGACTGCTTCATTCGGCAGGATATTGGATGCCTCGAGCAGTTCAGGGGAGATAGTAATACTGCCTTCATAGTCCAAATCTGCATGCGTAACACGTGCACGATGAATTTTGGATTTTAACATTCGTCTGTACATCATAGCCTTAATGCGATAATTCAAGTAATGCGAAGTTTATGCGCAATTGGGATGGTTTTCAATGATTTTATTGATTGTTATGTTTAGAGATTGTACCACTGCAGGGAGGTCCCTCGCTTCGCTCAGGATGACGTGGGGAGTCGGGATGACGTGGGGAGTCGGGATTACTTGTGTAGTTATCGTGTGTCAGTTGCGTTCGCGAGGAACGCAACCAGACTCACTCAGAATAAATTAAGCATTAGACGTGTTGACTAGATAACTTCAACTTCTTCAGCTTGTGGACCTTTTTGACCTTGTCCAGCTTTAAACATTACAGCGGCACCTTCTTGCAGTGTTTTGAAACCACCACCTTGAATGGCACTAAAGTGAACAAAGTAATCTTTGCCATTGCATTCAATAAAGCCAAAGCCTTTGCCCTCGTTAAACCATTTAACGGTACCACGTACTTTCTCTGCCATTTTTACTGCTCCTCAATTACTATTAGAAACTATTACTATTAAAATTTTACCGTGATAGTTTTATCCTGTCCAGACCACGATGTCAAGCACTTTATGACGTTACTCTTTAATAATATAATCACAGCCTTCATGCGGACAAACAATTTGCCGGCCTGATCGCTTGGTCTCCTTGACCGTAAGTATTGGCCAGGCGCACTGGGGACAAGGCTTGTCTATTGGCTCATTCCATAGCGCATAATCACATTTTGGATAGGACGCGCAGGAATAAAATATTTTTCCTTTGCGAGACTTGCGCTGAAGAATTTTCGCCGCATGACACTTGGGGCATTCAACGCCTGTGTCAGCCGGCTTTTCCAACGGCTCCATGAATTTGCATGCTGGATAGCTGCTACAGCCTATAAAACGACCGTAACGGCCTGCTTTGATATGCAAGGCACTGGAACACTCAGGACATGTGCGCCCTTCAACCACCTCAGGCGCTGCTTTTTCACCGGCCTGTGCTCCGACATCCTGGGTGTAATCACACTCTGGATAGGCAGTACAACCAATAAAACGCCCACGTTTTCCCAAACGAATCGACAGCGGTTTTCCGCATTGAGGACACTCGTCTTCCAGCACCTGCGTGGTCACGTCTTTACGTTGTACCTGTTCATCAATAGCATGAATTTGCTGAATAAATGGTTGCCAGAACTCGTCCAGTAAGGGAATCCATTCTCGTTCACCACGTGCCACCGCATCGAGCGTATCCTCAAGTTGGGCAGTAAACTTATAATCAACGTAACGCGTAAAATAATCAGTCAGAAAACGACTGACAATTCTGCCCACATCCGTTGGGAAAAACCGTTTTTTATCAACAATAACATATTCACGTTGTTGCAAGGTGTGAATAATAGATGCATAAGTCGAGGGGCGGCCAATGTCGAATTCTTCTAGTGCTTTAACCAAAGACGCTTCAGAATAACGAGGTGGCGGCTCGGTGAAGTGTTGATTCGCAAGCAGATCATGTAACGCCACTTTTTCACCAACCGTCAGTGCAGGTAGCAGGACAGAACTTTGATCATCATCTTTTGAATCATCACGGCCTTCTTCATACACCGTGAGAAAGCCCGGGAAGGTAATGGTCGAACCATTAGCACGAAACATATTGCCTTCGCCGCAACTGAGATCAACGGCCACCGTATCAAGTAATGCTTCTGCCATTTGCGATGCAAGTGTTCGCTTCCAAATCAGACCATACAGTTTGAATTGATCAGGTGTCAACGCTGGCTGCACCATATCGGGATTACGCTTGATCGATGTCGGGCGAATCGCTTCATGCGCTTCTTGAGCATTTTTGGATTTGGTTTTGAAAACCCTCGCAGTTTTAGGACAGTTTATATCGCCATACCGTTCGACAATATAAGCTCTGATTTCCTCAAGTGCTTCGCTAGCCAGATGAACCGAGTCCGTTCTCATATAGGTAATCAAACCCATTGTACCAGAACCAATATCAATCCCTTCATACAATTGCTGAGCTACCATCATCGTTTTACGGGCGGTAAAGCCTAGTTTTCTGGCTGCTTCCTGTTGTAACGTAGACGTGATAAAGGGTGCTGCCGGATTACGTTTACGTTGCTTTTTATCAATTTTATCAACCAGCAGGACACCTTGCGCCTGTTTTAACAATGCGGCTTGAATGCTGTGTGCCTGGGTATCGTGATTGACCGTAAATTGCTCTAGCTTTTGATGTTCATAATGCGTCAGGCGTGCCTCAAACGAGGTTGCTTCGTGCTGACACTGAGCCAGCAAACGCCAATATTCTTTTGGAATGAATGCATCTATTTCATCTTCGCGTTCAACAATCAGACGCAATGCGGGACTTTGCACACGGCCAGCTGACAACCCGCGTCTTATTTTTTTCCACAATAAAGGGGATAAATTAAACCCTACCAAGTAATCCAGCGCACGTCGCGCTTGTTGGGCATTCACCAGATTCATTGCTATCGGACGTGGGTTCTCGATGGCTTCCCTGACCGCGGACTTGGTGATTTCGTTAAAAATAATCCGATGAACAGGTTTATCCTTAATTAGCTTTCGTTCGTTCATCAACTCGAAAACATGCCAGGAAATGGCCTCTCCTTCACGATCCGGATCCGTTGCCAGCAAAAGGACATCCGCCTTTTTAAGCGCTTTGGCAATCAACTCGATATGCCGTGCATTTCTCTCAATCGGGCTATACGTCATTGCAAATTGCTGGTCGGGATTAACCGAACCTTTGCGTGGTGGCAAGTCGCGGACATGACCATATGAGGCCAAGACCTCATAATCATTGCCGAGGTACTTTTGAATGGTTTTACATTTCGCGGGTGATTCCACGATTACCAGATATTTGGTCATGTGCTATTAACCCTTTTTTATATACTGTGACCGTGCACAGTATGATACCTTAATGCAAAGGAAGTCGGTCTTCTTTTTGATACAGAACAAGGTCAAGAAAAGCAATTTGATCGAAATTAAGCCCACTTGACAATGTATTGCGGATAGTCCACTTTGTTTCTTGCAGACTGACAATGCGTGAGTCTGAAAAAAGCAACCGATTCATAATGAGCTCCAGCGTTTCTGATGAAACAACTCCCCAAGAAGCCATCCTCACAAGAAATTGATGACTGGCTTTTGTGAGCTTTATTTGCTCGCCGGGTGTAAAAACACGCACGGAACGTTGTTGAGGAGATTTAATCTGCTCAACTTGCACCCTGACAATCCTTGGCATTGCCTCAAGCGACTCGCCAAACTCCATAAGCTGTCCGATCGCATCGGCATTTGTCTTGTTTGCCACATGCTGTTCTTTCAGGTGCGTTATTGTCTTTTCAAAGAAATTTAACATCAATTCAAACCAGCTATCTTTCATACTATACACCTCGTATAACCGCCGGGTACTGCGTTAACAAAACCCTGCAATTCCAGTTCAACCAATTCACACACCAGTTTTTCCATTGTTAATCCACAGCGCTTCATGATTTGATCAACCGTAGTCGTCTCAAAGCCAATGCACTTTACAAGATTTTTATTCTCGTCTGCAAGCATCCTATGCATTTTCGTTCTTTCTATGTATTCATAATCAATACCCAATTCATCCAGGACGTCATCACTGGAGGTCACTAATTTCGCCCCTTGCTGTAACAAGTGATGGCAGCCCCGTGATTGTGGGTTATGTATCGATCCCGGGATAGCCAAAACATCCCGGTTTTGTTCACATGCCAGTCGAGCTGTGATCAACGAACCACTCTTAATTGCTGCTTCAACAACCAGTGTGGATGATGATAAACCGCTTATTATACGATTTCTGCGTGGAAAATGTCCAGCATTAGGTGGACTTTGTCGTGGAAACTCACTCATCAGCAGGCCATTTTGGCATATTCGCTCTGCCAACTGGACATGTCGACGAGGGTAAATGCAATCTACACCCGTCCCCATGACCGCGATGGTTTTGCCCCCAGCATCCAAACAACCCATGTGCGCCTGAGCATCAATACCTAATGCAAGGCCGCTCACAATGGTAATGCCTTTTGTCGCCAATTCAAACGCAAATCTACGCGCTGTTTCACTGCCTGTTACCGAGGGATTACGCGTTCCCACCATAGCAACCGTACGTTGTTGCAGACTGGACAAATGGCCAATGGCGTAAAGCACAATCGGTGGATCATGAATTTCTTTCAATAAGGGAGGATACTCAGGATCACACCAAGTTAACAGGAAATGATTGCTTGCTTCCTGCCAACGCAAATCCGCATCAACTGGTCCAAAGTCGAATGCCGCAATTGCCTCTGCGATTTTGGCTGGCAGCCCCGCTTGGACGAGTTGCTGTGTCGACAGCCGAAACATGTCTTCCAAATCAGGCCAACGCACCAATAGTTTTGCAACGGTACGAGGACCAATATGGTTGATATGGTTTAACGCGATAAAATATCGTTTGTTGTTCATTTTTATTCCAATCCATTGCTTGCGAGCGCTATATTAGGGATAATATCATGCATTGACCCTTTAAAAACTACCCTAATATGGCAATTCGAAAAATTATTTATCTACCTGATCCACGTTTGAGAAAAGTTTCAGCCCCGATCCAAACGTTTGATGACCAATTACATGCATTGATAGAGGACATGTTTGATACCATGTATGCCGCTAATGGTGTTGGACTCGCGGCTCCACAAATAGGCATCAATATACGCCTTTCGGTTGTTGACGTGGCCGGAGACAAGAGCCAGCAGCTTGTATTGGCTAACCCTGAAATTATTGCCTCTGAAGGTCGAGTGGAATACCAAGAAGGCTGCCTGTCGGTTCCTAGCGTATATGATAAGGTTTATCGTGCTGAAAAAGTCACCCTGCGTGCACAAAACAAATTGGGCGAATTTTTTGAAATGAACGCGGATGGCCTGTTGGGTGAGTGTTTTCAACATGAAATTGATCACCTCAATGGCAAGTTGTTTGTAGATTTGCTGTCACCGTTAAAACGTACGATGGCGAGAAAAAAGCTGGATAAATTTATACGTCATCAAAAGTGAAACCCGCATGAAACCATTAAACATTATCTTTGCCGGCACGCCTGCATTCACCCTGACCTGCCTGGATGCACTGGCCGCCTCCAAACATCATTTGCAAGCAGTGTATACGCAACCTGACAGACCTGCAGGTCGTGGGCGTTCACTACAGGCCTCTGCTGTCAAAACATGGGCTGAAGCGCATCAACTGCCTGTATATCAACCGCTTAATTTTAAAGATACCCAAGCCATTACCGATTTGGCAGCCCTTTCCCCGGATATTCTGGTCGTTATAGCCTATGGATTAATCCTGCCACAGGCTGTGCTTGATATACCACGATTGGGATGTATCAATGTCCACGCCTCATTACTACCACGCTGGCGTGGTGCCTCGCCCATTCAACAAGCTCTTTTACATGGCGATCATGAAACAGGCATTACGATCATGCAAATGGATGCGGGCATGGATACCGGAGCGATGTTAACCCGGATTAGCTGCCCAATTCGTTCAGACGATACAGCAGAACGCTTGCATGATCGATTAGCAGAACTGGCCGCAATCCCCTTGTTGAACACCCTGGATTTGCTCGCATCGGGTCAAGCTCAAGCAACACAACAGGACAATGCGCAAGCGACATATGCGCCAAAAATTAAAAAAGAAGATGCTGCAATCAACTGGCATAAACCGGCGGTCGTGATTGACCAGCAAATACGTGCGTTTAATCCCTGGCCCATTACCTGGACGCAAGTTGAGGATCAAATATTACGCATTCACCAAGCAAGAGTCATCGCACATAGCTCAACACACCTGCCTGGAACCATCATCTCAATAGATAAACAAGGCATGCTGGTCGCCACTAGCGAAAACGCCATATTGGTGGAGACTCTTCAATTTTCTGGTGGCAAGGCTATGTCAGTGGCTGATTGGCTCAATGCTGGGCGTGCTCAGTTGCATGCAGATATAGTTCTCGGGAGCTCAAATTGAAAAAGAATGAGCGATTACAAGCACTCCAGATTTTAACAACCGTATTGCAGGATGAAACGCCACTTCTGCATTTAATGCAAGCCTCGGCAGATTTATCACCCCTTAGCAAAGAACTCTGTTTTGGAGTGTGCCGACATTATTATCGTCTGCAGGCTCTGGCAGATTGTCTAGTGAACAAGCGCCCAAAACAGATGGACATCTGGATTTGTTTGTTAATGGGTCTGTACCAATTACATTACCTGCGCATTCCTGATTATGCCGTGGTAAAAGAAACCGTGGGTTTGTTAACGCCCATTAAAAAACCTTGGGCAAAAGGCTTGGTGAATGCCGTGTTACGCAGTTATTGTCGCGAGCAAGAGGCGCTGTTAACACGTTTAACCGATAACTCGGCCTTCATTTATGGGCACCCGGACTGGCTGGTCAAACGAATACAACAAGCTTGGCCACAGCATTGGCAAAGCATCTTGCAAGCCAATGACATCCACCCCCCAATGAGTTTACGCGCCAATCGCGCACGCGCATCGGCAGCTGACTATTTGACACGCCTGCAAGAGGCTGGAATCGATGCCTGTCTACATGAATATTCTCCCAACGGCATCACATTAACTACACCCTGTGACGTATATGAACTGCCTGGATTTGCCGATGGTGATGTATCTGTTCAGGATGAAGCTGCGCAATTAGCCACATCTCTGCTGGCGTTAAAACCCGCACTACGTCTACTGGATGCTTGCTGCGCCCCGGGCGGAAAAACCTGCCATATCCTGGAGACACAGCCTGATTTATCTGCATGCGTGGCCCTGGATATTGAAAAAAGCCGTCTGGCGCGCGTACAAGACAATTTAAACCGCTTGAGCTTGCACGCAACTTTGATACAGGGCGATGCTCTGCAACCCAAAACATGGTGGGATGGCATGCCATTCGATCGCATTCTACTGGATGCTCCCTGCTCTGCGACAGGTGTTATTAGACGACACCCGGATATTAAATTATTACGCACCGAAGCCGAAATTACTTCTGTAATTCAATTGCAACACGACCTGTTACAAGCCCTGTGGCCGCTACTGGCACCCGGTGGGATAATGGTTTATGCAACATGCTCAATCATGCCAGAAGAAAATGAACAACAAGTCAGTCGTTTTATTGCCACCCAAACCGATTGCCAGTTTTTGGCAAGCGAGCAACCTTGGGGGCACAGCACTGGCCATGGCTGGCAAATTTTACCTGGTGAACACAACATGGATGGGTTCTTTTATAGTGTGCTTCGGAAAAGTTGATAACTCTTCTGAAATGCACGTACTTGAGGTACAATTAGTTAATTTGTAACTGCTCGTAGGGTGATATTGACGCTCGGAGAACGGTCAGATTTGAGTGCAGGTTGAACGAAAACGGTTTCGAACAAGCGCAGCATACATAGGTATGTGAGCATTGTTCGAAATCGTTTTCGTTCAAGATGCGCTAAATATGGCCGGTCCTTGCTACGGAGCGAGTAGTTACGTTAATTTATTCAAAGGATGTGTAGCCATGAAAAGGATTTTGTGCGGTGTATTTTTTGGTCTAATCTGCACATCTGCATTTTCAACCAGCTTGCAAAGCTCCGTTGATCGAATAATAAATCAAGTTGATCCGAAAATAAACATGGGAATCGAGGTCGTTGATTTAAATACCGGTAAAACCCTTTATCAACGCAATGCAAGCCGCACGTTTATACCAGCCAGTAATATGAAGCTCTTTTCAGATGCAGCTGCCTTGCTGATCTTGGGGCCTGATTATCGTTTTCAAAGCCAGCTCAGTACCGATGCAACATCACTCAACAAAGGCGTATTGAACGGTTCACTATACCTGCATTTATCCGGAGATCCCTCCTTTACGCAAGAGCATCTGGACGCACTGCTCGCCAAAGTGAGTTCGTGGGGCATTAACCAAATTAAAGGCAATGTCATACTGGTCAGCAATCACAGTGTAGTGGATGCATATGCTCCGGGTTTGGCGGTAAAAGATTTAACTTATAGTTACGGCGCACCCATAGCACCCGTGATGTTTGATGAAAATCGGTTAACCGTCACTGTAAACCCGGCTTGGCGCGAGGGCGAGCCTGCACTAGTCGAGTTAAATGAACCCGGAGAGAGCCTGATTCTTGACAATCAGGTCAAAACAGCCTCAAAAACTGCGGGATGCGGTATTAGTTATAAAATGGAAGGTGAGAATCATTTAACCGTGCGTGGTTGCGTGCGCGTTGGTCAATGGGCGGTACAACAGCGTATTGCCATTCGCAATCCCCTGCGTTATGCCCAGGAGTTGGTAAAACAGCGCCTCGCCCATTTGAACATCAAATTGGATGGGCAAGTCCAATTAGGCAACGCCCCTTCATCATCATTGTTACTGGCAACACATGTTTCAAAACCCATTAACCAGCTCATGGCAGACACATTAAAACCATCTGATAATTTATATGCTGACAGCCTGTTTCTGCACGCAGCAGCAAAACTGCAAGGCATGCCACTGAATTGGCCACAGGCTCAACCTGTCGTGAAAAATTTTTTGCAACAACAAACTGGTATCAATTTACAAAATGCTGTCTTGACCGACGGTTCAGGTTTATCACGTCAAGATTTACTCACGCCAGAACAAACAGTCAATCTGCTGCGTTTTTTACATGACCGCTTTCCACTGTCTTATGAATACATTGCAGCTCTACCTGTAGCAGGTCGTGACGGAACACTACAACGACGTTTTCGCAAAATCACACAGCAAGGTTTACTCCGAGCGAAGACCGGAACAATGACCGGCATCATGAGTTTATCGGGTTATTTATATACCGCCAACGCACACACGCTGGCATTTTCCATTTTTATCAATACAACTCCCGGCACCAGCCCGTCAATTTCGGGTCGCTACCGTTCATTAGTGGAGTCATTATGTGATTTTCTTCTGGCTCAAAAACCTGAGGATCTGCCTCTGGGAAAAATGCCCAATGCTCACGCCAGAGTTGCATTTCAGCAGCGTCCCAACCAAGCTGAAAGATTACAAAATCAACTGTCAAAATGGCGCAGAATAGAAAGCGCTGTTAAAAAAGCATTAAGTAATCAGTCCGTCACGGTTCTATTCAGAAAAGAGCAACTGGTATTAATCGACCATGATGCTGATGTAAACAAGGTCTGGTCCGTGTTACAAACATTAAGTAAAAAATACTCGTTTTCCGTGGCACTTCATGGCCCATCATCTCCTGCGAGCAACATGCAAACACCAAGATTGTTGTGGGTAAATACAGCCAGCGAGAATAATCTGCGGACATGGACGGTGCTAGAGTCTGCGGGATAAAGCTAATCTCACCCACATGTTTATATTGTAGTGCTCAGTAAATAAATCGCGCGAATTGACCATACGATGATCTTGATGTACAATTGTTTCATTATTTAGCGGGGGTGAGGCTGGGATGGCATTAAATTTACCAGATGATACATTAATTAACATGCTAAACTATCTCTCCGTTCAGGAGCTTCTGAAATTATATCACGTTTGTGGCACACTGCATGCCGATCCAAAACAAACGACCATGGCAAATCACGATCAGTTAGCAATCGAAATGCACGTATCACGCTGGAAAGCGTCTATTTTAATAATATTGTTTTTAAAACATACGCCAAAAGATGTCTTACGCCAAGAGATCCTATTAAAAAATGGAGTAAGGCATCTTGATCGACATTTAGAAAAGAACAGCATTTTTCAGCATGGCCTACTTTTATCAATGTATTCTCCGTTCGCGAGCATCCCCCATCAATTAGGCGGCTTGTTGCTATTATGTAGACTTCAAAAACTATCTTTGAACGTCGAAGAAAAGTGGATTCAATTTTTAACTATACCGCGGATACATATAATGTATGCCCATGGAAAGTACGCGCGGTATCCACTTTCTTCGCTGGCTGAGAACGGTGGTAAAGCGATTTTAACCCGTCTTATTCATCAATTTAGTCAAAAACAACTTGATAATCTATACCGTTATCTTGAAAAAATTCTTGGCTATTCATTGTATGAGGAAAAGGGTACAGGGAACATTGAAGAAGTTCTTTTACCCTTGGCGCCTAAATTAAATCAAGTACAAATTACGCGTATTTATGAGCGCAATAGTTCACTTGTTTGGACGGATAAAGTTAGTGCGATAAGAAATTGGATTGCATTGCTGCCTCATTTAATCGACGAAAATCAGATAAATCCTATTATTGCATGGGTCATGCAGCTGGATATGGATAACTATGCTTACATTAATATGAATATGATTAAGATGAGCCGACATCTGTTTGATCTTGTTGCAGCTATATCGCATTGTTTGAGCTCAACACAAACTGAACAGATCGCTATAAAAATCGTGGGTCCTCACGATAAGTTACACTCCAGCCATTTCTGGCGGGGTGCTATTACCAATAGGGCAAATGCTTTTTCAAACTTATTGCCTAATTTAGAGGATGAAAAGATAGCTGAACTGTTTAATACATTGTTGTTAAGCATACGTGGCTTAGATATAGCTGGAATAATGTTAACATTACAATCCTCATTTTCTTCTTATGGCATAGACAACAAGAAAAATGACAGAAAGCAATATGCACTATCTATGTTAACTGTTATGCAGCATAGACTTAACCAACCGCAGGTTAATCGTCTTATCGAATGCTTTATCCCCATATTAAAGCAACCGTGCTTAAATAACTGTGGTTGGCGAGAAACGCGGGAGCTTGTTTTAAACTTAATTACCCTGTTGGCTTCCAGGGTTAGAGCAACTCATATTGAACACATTCATTCATATATAAATTTAAATATTAATGGGGATTATCGGGATAGTCCGCAAACGATTCAAAAGGTAATGAGCGCTTTACTGACAAAATTCACCCCTACACAAGTTGCGCATATATACACCACATCCGCTCAAAAATCGACAAACGATGGTTTTTTTAACCATAATTATACGGCTTGGCTTATAATGGCTGTATTATTTCCGAAACTGGAGTCATCGCAAGCCGCTCATTTTCATGAGCAACTTATGCTGAATGATTTTGTGGCTTTTGATTTTCAAAATAATAACTTCGCAGTTAGATGTGGTAACGATGCTGCTGTTTTTGTAGCACAATTAATCGCGGTATTACCTAATTATAGCGATAAAATTTATCAAAAAGTAATCGGAGCAAGATGGTTATACTCAACATTAATATCTATTTACCTGACACTGCTACCACAATTAAATCAAAATCAAATATATACGCTTTATCATCAGATTCTTGATAATCAATTACAACGATCTCTTATTTTAATTGGTCGTGAATACTCATTAGATAAGCTGTGTGATTTATTCAATCGATTACTTCTTGGACTTGCGCAACCTGATATTGACTCTGGATTTGAAAAAATAATACATATGGTGACGATAAATCAAGCTACCTTGATAGAACCATCTATCCAAGTTTGTCGCGAATTATTAATTTGTTTTGTTTCATCCAATAGATTGAATGAAGAACAAATAAGCCGCATTGGTCAGACAATAAAACCATCCTACCAGGCACAACGCACACTTCCATTAATGTGTTCATTAGTGCTTCAGAATAAAATAAATGTGGCTGATCTATCATTTTTTTCGAATAATAAACATGATGTAATGGTATTGGAATTATTTCAGAGCATAACATCGCAAGCGGCCAAACCTCTTTCTGATATTGAAATCACTTACCATTTATCAAGTAAACAAAGGCTTTTTCCCGCCATATCTGCAGAAAACAACCACTTGGCCGACGTTTCTCAGCCAAATTCTAAACATTTGAAGCTCAAATAACGAGCCTCTTTTTCATTTTATCGATGGGGAAAACATGACTAATGATGGTTAAAATAATTATATTTGACGTTTATAATGCATCCAGTGTATAATTTAGACTCATTAATAATTGGATGGATTATATTATGCCGCAAGTATCTCTATTATCACCCCAAAAATTCTTTGAAAACTCACATAAAAATTTGATAAGTGCTACGGAATACGCTTACAAACAACTTGTAGATACAATCCAGCCTTATTCTTCTCTTGAAGAGTTTACCGGTTCTTTGTATACCCCCTTTGTATATCTCCAAGAGTGTGTTGCGAACTTAGCCAGAATAACACAAGGATCTATAAAACTCATTGAGGCTCTTTTTTCTCAGCCATGGTACTCCATTCCTTACGTTTTAGCTGGTATTGGTATGGAAGCAGCAGCATTGATTCTGAATGCCTGTATGGCGGTTGTTGCCTGCGTTAGTTTGATCCCCAAGACTATCGCTAATTTTGTCAGTTTAAGTTTTGAGAGTACTGGTGCAACTTTAAGACCATAAAGACTTTTTCGAACGTAGCTGCTCGTAGGGTGATATTGACGCTCGGAGAACGGTCAGATTTGAGTGCAGAGCGAGTGGTTATACTGCGCGCGGCTACATAAATAACTCTTCTAAAAAATGCTTTGCACTAACTACTTTAATTGTGTCGACTAGACGATCGTAGCGTAATTGATAGACAATTTGAACGGCGGGCAAGTTATATTTGTGATGAAATGCATATAATGATTTACTGATCGTTTGATCTGAATATTTTACTTCAATGATTTGCTCAATCAAGTTGTCTTTTACCAAGGCAAAATCCACTTCCTGCCCATCTTTGGTTCTGAGGTAATGCAAGACATATTGTTCAGCCTGATAATCAACCTTGGCATAAACATGTTTAAGCAAACATACAGCCACCAGATTTTCTAAGCGTGCACCGTCATCTCCATTGACAAGACCGTTATCGAAAAAATAAATTTTTGGTTCTTTAAGCAGACTACGTGCTATGTTCTTGGAGAAAGGTGTGACACGAAAAACGATAAATAGGGCCTCCAGAATTTCTATATACTTTTTGACAGTACCATGAGAAACCGCCGCATCTCGAGCCAATGATTGATAGGAAACTGGCGAGCCAACCTGGGCTCGCAATAAGTCAAAAATCGTCTTCATAGCTCTTATGTTGTGCACAACATCAAAATCAAAAACATCTGTCGACAGCATGCTGTTGCTATATTGCAAACGCCAGCGGTTTGCCTCAATCAGGTTTTCGGCTAAATAAGGCTCTGGAAAGCCTCCTTTTATCATTAGCGCTTCCATATCAATTGGTTTGTCCAATTGCTTCAATTCAGAAGGTGACAAGGGTAGCAGCCGATGTAAAAAATAGCGCCCGGCCAATGAGTCGCCCACCTTATCAAAAATATCAAGGCGTGCACTGCCAGTCACTAAAATACGTAAGTGTTCTGGCTTGGTGTCATAAATACCTTTCAAATAATTTTTCCATCCTGGCATTTTATGCAATTCATCCAACACCAGAAGATCGGTGTTCTCGAGCCATGCCAGTGTTTGCATTGTTCGTCTATCTTCGATATTATCGAAATTCAAATAGATGGAATTTTTATATTCTTGTGCAATAAGATGCGCGATAAACGTTTTGCCAACTTGCCGAGGGCCAGCCAGTAAAACCATTTTTTTTGATAAGTCGGTGATGATGCGAGCATCTTGAATTCGTTTCATATTGACTATATTAAACTGCAATAGAAAAAAGTCAAGACTATATTTCATTTCAGTTTAATATAGTCGGAGATGGTTAATTAAATAGCTCCAACATGCCGATGTATATTTTCTTTAAAAACGGGCTCAACTCTTTTTCGATACATTTCAAGTGAGTGCTTTACTCCTGAAGGATCCCATTTAAAATCAACCGATTTATTTAACAGAAAATTAACAAAGATATCCAGCATTTTAAAGCTCGGATTGTAGTCCTCAATCCATAAAAACTGCCCTTGCTCGTATACTTCAAGAAAAATGAACTGATGATCTGGCGTCACAATAAAATCACAGACTCCGAATACAATGCCCAGCTCATGCATGAAGGCACGAATTTTAATCTCCAAATCATCCGGCAGTACATAGGGTTCAATGACCAACTGTTTGTTTGTATTTGAATTCAATTTGGCAGCTACGAGATAATGACCAAAACATGTCACGCGCACTTCGTATTGTTTTTGTATCTCTTTTTGATAAATTCTAGGCGATCGCTGCAACGATTGATTGGTTGGTAAATCCAGATATGTAATTTTAGAGACGGATGGAATTTTTATTTGTTTATCTTCACCACTTAACGGCTTATAGATAATTCCATTGGCCTCATGCTGCAGCAAAAATAATCGTATCTCTTCAGGATCATTTGAACAGAGCGTCGTCGGAATGGTTATCCCGCATTCACTCGCCGTTTTTAATTGCAATATTTTAAAATTAGCACGACTGGCCGCTTCTTTATTATTGATCCACCATGCATTTGGCGCCATGTTATATGTGAATGATTCATGAAATAGCAAATTTTCGCGAACTACAAAACGATAATCCTCGGGATGTGCAATATTTTTTGGTAGATAGGGTTTGCGTGCTCGCCTCCACCAAACCACGTCATAATCATTATCTAAAATCGCTTCAAATCGATCAGCACTTTGCCAACGATACTGCTCAATATCAACAAACACAGAATTTTTCTGCCGCGTGGGTTGATCCGCGGTAAAAATAAGCGTGACTTGATGGCCTAAATTTTCCAATGCAAGCTTCACCACGATAGCATGCATGTCATCCGGCTCAGTTGGAATTAAATACTTCATTTCCACATCCTTTTTGTTTTATATTAACTAATTAGTTCTGCATTACAATCCATATTATTCTGTATGTCAAATAATATGGAACTATTTATGGGTATGGTAGAGTTATTTTGTATTTTTAATGAAATTTAGAACTATTTGGATATAATGTAATTCGGTGATAAAGGCTCAGCTACCATGAATACAAATACGTTCTCTGAACGATTAAACATTTGTCTAGATAAAGAAGGATTCCCCCCTAGGAATCATGGACGAATTCAATTGTTAGCGGAAATGGTTGGCCTGACCCACCGAGGTGCAAGCAAATGGGTTAATGGGCAAAGCTGTCCTCCTGCGGGAAAATATGCGGCATTGGCTGGAAAATTAAATGTTAGTGAACAATGGTTGCGGACTGGTGAAGGAGCCATGCTGGGAAGTGGTGACTCAAAACATATCTCGGGGGCGATGGGCTTGCCGCAAGAGGTCAATATTTATACTATTGATGAATTAATGTCAGCAAAAAAAAAGCCGCATAAAACCATTACATGTGTTTTGCCTTACAAAGGCAGTTTTTTCGGGGTCACATTGGAAACAGAAGCCATGTCGCCCAGGTTTCCCAATGGGAGCATCATTATTTTTGACGATCATGCGACGCCTAAAGATGGGGATTTCGTATTAGTTAACTATGAAGGCCTTCCTGAGCCTATATTCAGGCAACTACTGACAATGGGTTCCTCTCGATATCTTAATGCACATAACCCCAAATTTGACCGGCTAACGTTAACGAATGAGAGTCAGATTATGGGTAAGCTGGTTCAGGCAATATTATCATTTCTGTAGCCGACTTGACTCATCTGACCACAAATATACCCAATTCGTGCAATATCTTCTTTTGAAAAACATTTGTATTTCTCTGAGAACAAAATATCCAGAGGACTCATTAACACGTGATCGTTTGTTTCAGCATCCAGTATCTGCAATGTGGTAATATTATCCTGAATCATTGTATATCGTTCCTGTTGCGCATAGGCTTTATGCGTCACTTGTTCAGCCTGCATATAGCCCACCATAAAGGCTATTCGTTTGGATGCTGAATTTTGGTGATCAAACATCTCGTTTATATCATATGCAACCACACTGCCATCATGACTAATCGCCTGAATGATTTCACCCTGAACCCTGACCTCCATCACGTTATCATGCGCTAAATAATACAGGTCATTAATGCTATTGACATCAATTGGATGTAAGCCCGATAGAATATCAGGCAATCGCTTTATTTCCGCAATGCTGATAGGAGGTAATAAATCGCCGGGCCTGTCTGTAATTGAGAGTTGTATTGTCCGGTTTTTTTGGTAGTCGGACAATGTGGAATGAATTCGATACCGCACACTGCGCAGATTTTCGCTGTCGACTTTATAGCGGTGGTACAGTTCAGCAAATTGTAAAATATAATTTTTTAAAGGCTGGTGAAGCTTAAATTTCATGTGCGTGATTCGTTCAGGCTTGGGTTCGTCATTCTACATCAAAAATATGGGTTTAAAAATTCCTTATCAAATGATATTATGCGCTTTTTGAAACCGACCTGATTTTATTCATGAGCATTTGAGCCCCTGTGGGCAAAAATCGGGAACGAACTTCGCACAGGCAACCCCTCATCCGCCCTTCGGGCATCTTCTCCCCATGTCTGGAGAGAAGGGAATAAGGAAGGAAGCTCATTGGAAGGAATGTAATCTTAATGGATTCTGGACCCAGTTTTAAAGTGATGGTTCCTTTTGTAACCATATATACGTTATGCCTATTCCTTCCGGCAATCGATATGTTGGCAACCCACACCTTTCATTTGTTTTTCTGTTCACTAACGTTTGGCGTCGCGGCTTTAATTTTCCCTGCGATTTACCCCTTGTCAGACTCCATAACCGAAGTCTATGGAAAAAAAGTAGCGTGGTACATCGTTATTGCTTGCTACGTGCCTGCTGTCACTATCTCGATTATCAATAATTTACTGCTTTCTTCAGCCGACAACCATCATTTGTATGATTTTTTATTAAAACCGTCTTTGACTATTACAATAATGGGGCCTATTGCGTACATTCTTACGTCTTGGATTAACGTGAGGCTCATCAGTAAGCTAAAAATGAAGATGCGCGGCAAACATTTTGCAGTAAGAAGTTTCGTTTGCTCAGGGCTATCAGAGACCATCACAAGCCTTGTCGTACTACCCGTTGTCTTTTATGGACAGGGTTTGCAATATACCACCAATTTATATATCGGAAGTGTGCTGGTTAAAATGCTGATCACCATTCCGTTTGTATTTATTGCCCGAGTTCTGGTAGGAATTTATCGACAGGTGGATGGAAAATATGAGCATCCCTATAATGTTGGGATAATTACTCACTAAGGGGGCTAAACATGACTCGCAGAAGTTTTTACTTTTATTTCAGGTAATTCTATCTGTTCATTTAAAGCTTCGGACACTAGAACTATTTGATGCCGTAAGTAAACATTACCTGGCTGCTTTTCCAGTAATGCTTGCAGTTGCATTAAGGCGACTTTCTTGTCTCCCTGGTTGAAAGAAAGCAATGCTTGCTTATATGATTGATGAAAGATATATTGATTTTGGAAATGTCTGGCTGATTGACTGAAGAATCGCAACATAGTGATTGCTCCTATATAACATTTATGGACTAACTGAAGACGTCGTGTTTTTAAGCTGCTCTGCCTCTTTCGCTTGAGCTTCCAAAACCAGTTCAACAACATTATTGGGGGTTGCAATAATATACTCTCGTATAAAATGTCGCTTGGAAACCAGTTTGTGAATGCCTCCCTTTTGAAGAAGATCCACTGCCAATCCGCTGCAATTATTGGTTCCGAAGTATTTAACTAAAGAATTACTACCCACCAAATGATAACTATTACCTGATTGATTGAACCTTGTCAACTCTTCCTGTATTTTTTGAACATTAAGCGTATGTAAGTCAACCAGAATATCAGGCCTCCTGCCTTCGGACAGCTCATCAGACTTCGGACTGCTTGATTGAGCATCACCTCGCATGGGTTTCCATTTATTAAATATAGTAAGACCTTCAGGCCAAAAACTGGCATAGAGATCACAGGTTTCTATTGAGACATGACCAATGTTAGGTATACGCTGAGGCTTGAAGGCACTGAAAAAGGATGTCGCTGCGTCTGTAAAAATAAACTCTTGATCTTCATTATGATAACCTGATTTCCATACTCTGATCCGGGTCACATTAGAATGTTTCGGCAACAACTCGTAAACACTGGCAGTAATACTACGCTTAAAAATAGAGAACGCTAGTCCTTTCATAGTCAATTACCCCTTGTCCCTTTAAGTTTGGAGTGAATCACACGCATGGACAGAAGGACATGAGTCTTTTTTCATGTTCTTTTGTCCAATGTCTAATTAACTATAAACAAACCTTTTTCTGAATGCAAACCACTGATGAACAGATTGTTTTGGGACACCCTGTTGATCCAATCCAGAACATTTTGGGAGGGTTTTGGTTTAACTATTTCACAAATAACATTGGTATCGAGTAAATAACTCATAGATCATCCTCACGTGGTAAACTACGATCTCGCTCAACGTCCAATTCAATGCCAACTAGTGGCGATTTACGTAAAAAATCGACCAGACCTATTTGAGGTTTAAGCAGTTTTGAGTATTGCTCTGTTGATAACACAATAACAGCTGATTTGCCTCTTAAAGTAATTTCCTGTGGTTTTCCATTGGATGCTGATTTAACCAACTCACTTAAATGTGCTTTCGCTTGTTGTAATTGCCAAGATTGCATGGTCACTCCTATCTAACTGGTCATACTAGTTAGTATAGCCATTCAATTGAATAGAGTATATTTATCTTCACCGTGCATGACGCAACCTTGACAATAAACCACCTCCCGCTTAGGATTCATACATTCTATATCTTGGAACAAATCTAATGACAATTCAGCGTGTTCGCGCATTGGTCAGCGAGGATTTTGATGCCGTTAATGACTTAATTCTTAATAAAATTCAAGCGCAGAGTGGTCTGATTGATGACCTAGCCAACCATATCGTGCAAAGCGGGGGAAAGCGTTTGCGTCCGCTAATTGTTTTATTGGCGAGTCATGCATGTAACTATAAAGGAAAGCATCACATTTCACTGGCTGCGATGGTTGAATTTTTTCATACGGCTACGTTGTTGCACGATGATGTCATTGATGAGTCAACGCTGCGACGCGGGCGCGAAACGGCGAATGAAATTTGGGGAAGCAAAGCGAGTATATTGGTAGGGGATTACCTGTTTACCCAATATATGCAACTGATGATTGATGTCGGTGACTTGAACATCATGCAGCTATTGACGGATATGGCGAATCAAATTGGCTGTGGAGAATTGAAGCAGTTGTCAAACCGTCATAACCATGCACTCACACTAAACGATTACTTTGATGTGATTCGATCCAAAACATCCCTGCTCTTCGCCGCCTCAGCCAGTTTAGGTGCACTCATCAGCAAGGCAAGTGATGCCGTGGAAAAAGGTTTGTATGATTACGGTCTGCATTTGGGGAATGCGTTTCAATTGATCGACGATTCGCTAGACTATTGCTCAGATTCAAAAACATTGGGAAAAAATGTAGGTGATGATTTGGCTGATGGCAAGGCAACTCTCCCTTTGATTCACGCTTTAAAACACGGAACACCTGCTCAGCAGTTAAAAATCAAAGAAAGCCTAGAACAGGGAACGCTGAATTATTTACCAGAAGTGATGGTAGCTATCGCTGAAACCAACGCGATTGAATACACTAGAAGCGTTGCAGAGACTGAAGTTACTCGTGCTGTCTCTGCCCTGCAGGTACTGCCCGATTCAGTGTATAAAGATGCACTGGCGGACATTGCGCGCTACGCGGTCAAGCGTAATCATTAAAACTGTAGGGTGTAGGGGCGAGCGGCACCTTATCATTACCCACATATTACGCGGAGTGTAGCTCAGCCTGGTAGAGCACTGCCTTCGGGAGGCAGGGGCCGCTGGTTCGATTCCAGTCACTCCGACCAACCGAACATTATGGCTTTGGCGGTTGCAACTCGGACGGAGATTTGAATTGAATACTCGTTAATTCTTGAGCTATTTCAAGTGTGACACACAGGCTCAAATCTATTGATGAGCTATAACGAGTTGCATTACTCTATTTTTTCAAGTCTTTAAACAAAAAAATTAGCTCATGAATATTCGTTGATGGATTAATAGAGTTTGTTTTTTTATTATGTTCCGCTAACAACTCTGCATGTTTTATTGCCATTTCAATACGTGGCAGAACCTGATCAAACCATTCAGTTATATCAACTATTTTTTGATAGCCTAGAATATCTCGATGTAAATCTGTGATTACGTTATCAGCAGGCGTTTTCTTACCCGATTTAGTATAAGCTTTTGTTGTTAAATTGAAATGCAGCAGAAGCCACACTTCAAAACAAGGAACGGAGATAATCGTTGTATAAATAGGTTTACTTTTATCGTTACGTTTTGATTTATATTCGGTCACCTTTTTAATTGCACGATTATAGCTTTCATGATTATCACGATCAAAAACATATACTATTCGATCTATGCCTGATTTAGTTCTTGCTAATTCAAATCCTTCATCAACTATACTGATAGGGGCAGAACCTTGCCCTTTGGCTACAGTAACATTTGCAGCATTTAATCTAAAAAATTGAATCAATTTTTTAATATAGGCACATTCTGTTTCTCCCTCACATATAATATGAACAATTTCATAAGGGGCTCTTTTAGATTTTTGACGAGACAGCTCTTGAGCATCACGCATTCTTTTCTTTTGAAATAGATTATCTGTTCCCACTATTCGCTCTCCGTTACAACTTAAACTCATCAAAAATTGGAAGTGCACCATAGCGACCCAGCAGATAACCTTTTTCAATTGCTTCAGCTTTACGGGGACTAAAGTCTGTTAATGGATAAATATGAGAAGATTGTTTCTGATCCTTTTCCATAAACCAAATTTGATCCCGTCGAAATAATTCTGTATCCAACAAAGATGTATTATGGGTTGTAAAAATCAATTGAGCATTATTTTTATTCACGTTTGAATTTTGGATGAGGTTTACTAAAAATCGAACCATATTGGGATGCAAGCTACAATCTAACTCATCAATAACAAAAGTTTTTCCTTGGTGCAATACGTCTAACAGGGGACCACTGTATGCGAAGACACGTTGTGTTCCATGCGATTCTTCATGTAACTCAAAATCAACTTGATCATTGTTATTGCCTTGATGTGAAAGTGTTGCACTGGGTATTTCAGTTTCTAATGGAGTATTTATAGTGGCTACGCCAGAATCAAGACGAAATTGTACCTGCTTCCCTTTTTGCATTTTAATTTTTACATTAGTAATGTCAAGATCTGCTGATCTTAATAATTTGATTATTTCTGACTTTTTTTCATTATTTTTGATGCATTCCATGGTGTAGAATGGAGAAAGCTGTGTATTGCTGTCGATAATGGTTAGTTTATCTGCAAACCACATAAAAATAGGTCTTAGCTGCTCGCTGTTAAGGTGAACTGCTGTAGAAAGAAATAATGCATTTCCACGTGTTGAGTCACCCCACAGATCACGTTGTTTGCCACCAATTAAGTGGGAGCCAAATTTATAGATATCCTTTTTTTGCTTATTATCAAACACTCTTTCAAACCAACATTGGGCTTTACTTCCAACATTTGCAAATAACCATTCTTTTTCCACACGATCAGCATTTAATAAAAATCCATATTGATAACGAATATTATTTTCAACAAAAACAATCTCGAATTCCGAGGGTTGATTCATCGTTTCTGGAGAAAATCGAAAAGGTGATATATTTAATTTTTGTCCTTCTGAGACACTTGTAGCTGATAATGTAACCATGTTACGCATAAATACTAAGGCTGAGATTAGGTTGCTTTTCCCGCTCGCATTAGCACCATACAGTATCGCTGCCCTTAATAAAAAAGGTATACCACGCACATTGCTTGGCATGCAATTAGAAGATTGAAGAGAAGTATCTTTTGTTGCTACTAAATTTAAAGTTTGTCTAGTCATCATTGAACGATAATTTCCAACATTAAATTCAATCAACATAGTTAAATCCTCTCTAAATTAAGTATTTAATGGAAATTATTGCACATTTTTGTCGAAAAACATAATAATTTTGTTATTAATATCGAATAACTGGCGTCCCCTCAATATAGCAGGGCAAACGCATGGGTGCTCAAAA
>Ga0206878_10153_pt1 | contig 30209 bp, 27 predicted proteins | sample Alteio_BWOrgCont_8_FD_152621 | JGI IMG/M metagenome (GOLD analysis project Ga0206878, IMG submission 152621) | Enriched cells from forest soil in Barre Woods Harvard Forest LTER site, Petersham, Massachusetts, United States -... | ecosystem: Environmental > Terrestrial > Soil > Temperate forest >... | reverse complement strand
GCCCTGCTCCAGGCGCGCCGACGGAAATGGCAGTTGACGCAACTTCTCCCGCAGTGTTTACCTACTACATGGAACTCCGCAAAGATCCCATCACCCGCTCTTGGGTCATGACGGGAGACGACCCAGCCGAAACCACTCCGCGCCCTCAAACCGCCTGTCGTTTCTGCCCGGACTCGCCGGAGGCCACGCAAGTCGTCTCCGCCATTCCCAGCGCGACAGGCTGGTCGGCGCGGTCCATGGTGCATCCGGCTCCGCTCTATCACATTGAGGGTGAACCCGGCCGCCGGGGCGACGGCCTCTACGATCGCATGAATTCGGTCGGCGCTCATGAAGTGCTGGTCGAAAATCCCCGGCACGACCGACAGCTCTGGCATGCCAGCGACGATGAAATAGGGATGTTCCTGCGCCTCGCCGCGGAACGCATCCTCGACCTCAAGGAGAAAGGTATCGCGGTGCCGATGTGCGGCGTGCCGCACCACGCGGCGGAGGGCTATATCGGCAAGCTCATCCGCAAAGGCTTCAAGGTGGCCATCTGCGAACAGATGGAGGATGCGCGGCTGGCTAAGAAACTCGTGCGGCGCGAAGTGACCCGGGTGGTCACACCGGGGACGGCCGCGGACTCGCTGTTGGGCTCGGAAGAAAACAATTTCCTCGCAGCGCTCGCGCAGGTGGGAGAACGCGTAGGCTTTGCCGCACTGGATCTCTCTACCGGGGAGTTTCGCGCCACGGAATTTTCCGGAGAGGGAGCGCTGCGACGTGTGCAGGAAGAACTGGAGCAGTTACGGCCGAAGGAATTGTTGTATGGGTCGGCGGCGCCGCTGTTCGAGGTCAAGACCAACCGCTCCTTGTCCGCGCAGCAGCTGCCCACCCAAGCAGCGCAGCCTCGCGCTCCTGGGGCCACTTGTGCGGAGACTCCGCTCGATGACTGGATCTTCGCACCCGACCATGCGATTCCGCTGCTGGAGAATCATTTCGGAGTGTTGTCGCTTGAGGGATTTGGATTGGCGGGGCGGACGGCCGCGGCGGCTGCGGCGGGGGCAATTCTCTATTATGCGCGTTCGACACAGCGCGGGTCGCTCGATCACGTCGACCGCATCGGCTGGTATGAACGGCAGAACTATCTCGTGCTGGACGCGGTTACGGTCCGTAACCTCGAATTGATTGACCCTTTGTTTGCCGGGACGGACGCGGGAGTTACCCTGTTTCGCTCTATCGACGCCGCCGTCACGCCCATGGGCAAGCGTCTGCTGCGAGCGTGGTTGCTGCGACCGTCGCTCGATCTTGCGGAAATCAATGCACGCCTGGATGCAGTGGAAGCGGGCGTGAAGGACACTATCGCACGCGAAGAGTTGCGCCGCGCGCTCGATGGCGTGCTCGACCTGGAACGACTTCTGAGCCGCGTGACTCTGGAGACAGCGAATCCGCGGGATGTGCTGGCGCTGGCAGCGTCGATCGGTAAGATTCCGGCAGTAAAGGCTGCGGTAGGACGGTTAGCGGCGGAGCGTCTGAATACTTTGCACGGATTGCTCGACGAACTCGGCGACCTGCGCGATCGCATTGAAAAAACGATTGTGCCGGAGCCGCCGTTGAGTTTCGCCGATGGCGGCGTGATTGCGGTGGGCGTAGATCGTGACCTGGACGAACTCCGCGAGCTTTCGCGGAACAGCAAGCAGGTGCTGGCGCAGATCGAGCAACGGGAACGCGGGCGGACCGGAATTGGGTCGCTTAAGGTTAAGTTCAACTCCATCTTTGGCTACTACATCGAGGTGTCGAAACCAAATCTGCATCTGGTACCCCAGGATTATGAACGCAAACAAACTCTGGTGGGCGCGGAGCGCTTCACCACGCCTGAGTTGAAGGAATACGAAGCCAAGATCCTCGACGCGCAGGAAAAGATTGTTGAGATCGAGCGGCGACTGTTTACCGAACTGCGCACCGCGATTGCGTCCGAGGCGAAGCGAATCCGGCAGACGGCGTTGGCGCTTGCGGAGGTAGATGTGCTCGCTTCGCTGGCACACATCGCCGCGCTGCGAAATTACTGCCGGCCGCAATTTATTGCTTCGGTGAACGCGGCTTCGACTGACAAGGCCTCACCGGACGGGGGCGACCTGGAGATCGTCGAGGGACGGCATCCAGTGATCGAGCAGCAGGAGTTGGCCGGAGGCAGTGAGCGCTTCGTGCCTAACGACCTTTACCTGAACGCAACCACGCACACGATTCTGTTGCTGACTGGCCCGAACATGGGCGGCAAGTCTACATACTTGCGACAGACGGCTCTGATCGTAATTCTGGCGCAGATGGGCTCGTTCGTTCCGGCACGCTCGGCGCGGCTCAGCGTGGTGGACAGAGTCTTCACCCGCATCGGTGCCAGCGACAACCTGGCGCGCGGTCGCTCGACCTTCATGGTCGAGATGACCGAGACGGCAGCAATTCTGCATACGGCGACGGCGCGTTCGCTGATCCTGCTGGATGAGGTTGGCCGCGGCACCTCCACTTACGACGGCCTCGCGATCGCCTGGGCAGCGATCGAGTACCTGCACGCACGCGTGCGGGCTAAGACTCTGTTCGCCACACACTATTTCGAGCTGACGGAATTGGCTGAACAGCTTCCGGGAGTGAAGAATTATCAAGTCTCGGTAAAGGAGTCCGGCGGAGGGATCGTCTTCTTGCGCAAGGTTGAGCCGGGTGCGGCCGACCGCAGCTACGGCATCGAAGTCGCCAAGCTGGCCGGGCTGCCGAACGAAGTGATTACGCGGGCACGCGAGGTGCTGGCCGAGCACGAATCTGTTGAGCGACTCGCGACGGGACATCTCTCTCCCGGGGCTATGCGTCCGGCGACGCAGTTGACGATCTTCACGCCACTGTCACAGCCAGTATTGGAGAAGCTGCGGGAAGTGGATTTGAACCGGCTCACGCCGCTGGAGGCTTTGAATCTGCTGGCGGAGCTGAAGAGGCAAATTGAATAGGATAGCAACAAACTAAGCGGCATCATTAGAAAGAGTCCCATGTTCGAAACCGCAACTAACAGTGATCGAATGACGAGCACAAAGGTCGGCTTCGTGCTTGCAGCCGTCATTTGCATTGCAATCTTGTCGATCTGGAATCTCATTTTGATGCTCGCACAACCCGGCCGGCTCCCAGGCCGGTCGCTCGCTCTGGTCGCGATCGCGATATTCGGAGCCGCTGGCATCTTCCGCTTTAGACCAATGCCGTTAAGACTTGCCTTCGCCATGGCTGGCACTCAAGCTGCAGTTCGCGCCGCCCTTTGGCTCGCTGGGGCGCCCCGCGGCTCGCAGCGTGTCGCTGCCCTCGGCGGAGAAATGCTCACTGCGTTGCCTTCGATCATAGTGATCTTTGTTATCGTGAAATGGCTTGACTCTGCTACCCATGAGCGTCCTCCATCTGATCGGGGGAACCCCACTTCGTGAGGGCCCAGAATCAGATCGGCCAACTCCTGATCGTCGGCTTCGACGGCACGGAAATGAAGCCGCGTCTCAGTTCCCTGCTCAAGCGGCTGCAGCCGGCGGGGGTGATCCTGTTTGCCCGTAACATAAAGAGTGCCGAGCAGTCTTGGCGTCTGTTGCGCGAGTGCCAAGAATGCGTTGCGCAGCCGCTGTTTACTTGCATCGATCTCGAAGGCGGGAGCGTGGACCGCTTTCGCGATGTGCTGGGTCCAACTCCTGCGGCGGCCGAAGTGTTCGCCACCGGCGACCGCAAACTTTTCCGCAGGCACGGGCAGGTGATTGGAGAGAACTGCCGCGCTCTGGGATTTAACGTTGATTTCGCTCCCGTGCTCGACCTGGCATTTGAAGCCTCGCGCAGCGTGATGAGTTCGCGCTCGGTTTCGCCGAATCCGCGAGAGACCGTCGCATACGCCCGAGAGTTTCTCGCCGGGCTTCGCGCGTCTCACGTGCTGGGATGCGGCAAGCACTTTCCCGGCCTGGGCGAGGGCACACTCGACAGCCATCACGAATCGCCGGTGATCGAGAAGTCGATGAAACAACTTTGGCCTGAGGATCTCTTGCCTTACCGCATGCTCCGCGCGCAGATGCCACTGGTGATGATTTCGCACGCGGCCTATCCGCTGGTTACGCACGATCGGACCCCGGCGTCGCTCTCGAAAGTTTGGATTAAAGACATTCTGCGCAAACGAATCGGCTACCGCAATCTGATTGTGTCGGACGATCTTGAAATGGGCGGAGTCTTGTCGGCCGCCCCAGTCGGACAGGCCGCGGTTGAGTTCGTTCGGGCGGGCGGAGATTTGTGCCTGATCTGCCATCGTGCGGATTACATCGCGAAGGCTTATGAAGAGCTGGTAAAGACCGCGGAGCGCGACCCCAAGTTTGCTCAACGTGTCAAAGAGTCGACGCAGCGTGTTCTGGCATTTAAGAAGAAGTCTGCAAACATCTTGCGCAGGACGAAGGCTCCATCTGCCGCGGCGGTTGAAAGGCTCTCAAGGAAGCTGTGGGAATTCAGCGAGCAGGTCCGATTGGAAGCTCTGAATCGATTGGAGAATGACCGTGAGGAGAACGATCGCGAGAGGAATTATCGCGACAAGAATTATCGCGACAAAGAGCGGCGGCCGCGGGCATGATGAAGAAGGAAATGATCGTGGCCGGGGTGATGAGCGGGACTTCAGCCGATGGCATCAACGTGGCGTTGGTGCGAATGGACTCGCGAGCTTCAGGTTCGCGTCGAGCCTCTAACAGCAAGTTCGAATTGCTGGGACACGCGGAGTACTCCTACCCGAAGAGGGTTCGCCAAGCTGTGCTTTGCGCGATGAATGCCTCGCGAGCGAGCGCGGCCGATCTCGCGCGGCTGAATTTCCTGCTGGGCGAGCTTTATTCTGACGCCGTGCTGGCCACCGAGCGGCGGTTCCGCGTGAAGGCGGATCTGGTCGGCTGCCACGGGCAGACGCTCTATCATCAAGGCGAGGCGCAACCCTTTCTCGGGCGCAAAGTGGCTGCAACGTGGCAGACGGGCGAGGCGGCGATCGTCACAACGAGGGTGGGGGTTCCGGTGGTGTCGGATTTTCGTCCGGCGGATATGGCAGCGGGAGGCAAAGGCGCGCCGCTGGTTCCCTTCCTCGATTACATGCTGTTCCGCGATGCGCGCGTGGGCAGAATCGCGCAAAACATCGGCGGTATCGCGAACCTTACGGCAATCCCTGCCGGCGCCGCGGCAAGTCATGTTATCGCCTTCGACACTGGGCCGGGTAACATGGTGATCGATGCCGTCACCGAGAAGTTGTTCAGGAAACCGTTCGATCGCGGGGGGAAGATCGCTGCCTCAGGGAAGGCTCTGGATAGAGTCGTCCATGGAATGTTGAAGCACGAATTTTTCCGGAGGAAGCCTCCGAAGACCGCGGGGCGTGAGGAATTCGGCCGGGAGTTTGTGCTTGAATTCCTGCGCGGCTGTGGACGTTGCCCAAAGGAAGACATTGTGGCAACGGCTACTGCGTTGACGTCAAAGTCAATTGCGGATGCGCTGCAGCGGTTCATCCTAAAGAACTCGAGATCGGCGCGGAAGCCGGGTTTTCAGGAACTAATTCTTTCCGGCGGGGGAGCCAAAAACCGTGCACTCGTGGCTATGTTGACCAGCGAACTCGCTCCTTTCGGACTGCGACTGCGATTCTCCGACGAATTCAGCCTACCTTCGGCGGCGAAAGAAGCCGTGGCCTTTGCGGTTCTGGCGTATGAGACCTGGCATCGGCGGTCCTCGAATGTTCCTTCCGCGACGGGCGCGAAGCGGGCGGCGGTGCTGGGTAAGATCTCGTATCCTTGCGGTTAAGCGAACAAGTCTCCGGGTGCAGATTGGTTCATCTATGCCGATTTACATTTCGATGCTTCGCGGAATTAACGTGGGCGGGAACAGGCGAATTAAAATGGACCGGCTCCGCGCGTCGTTCGAAGAACTGCGTTTCGAGCAGGTGAAGACCTACATTCAGAGTGGCAACGTGGTTTTCAAGAGTGGAAAACTTTCCGCGGCCGCGTTGTCGACCAGAATCGAGGAGAGAATCCTCGCCAACTTTGGTTTTTCCGTCTCCGTCATTTCGCGGACCGCAGACGAAATAACAAACACGATCAAGAACAATCCCTTCCTCAACCAGGCAGGAATCGATCCCGAGAAACTTCATGTCGCATTTCTGTCGGAGCCTCCTGCACCGTCGGCTCTGAACAAGCTGGCGAAGCTCACGCTGAAGCCGGACCAATCTCGCTGTCTCGGCAGGGAAGTTTATCTCTATTTCCCGAATGGAGTATCCGGCAGCAGTTTATGGAAGCATCCACTTGATGGCGTGTTATCTGTCGTCACGACCACCCGCAACTGGAAAACCGTCAACAGCCTCGACCAGATGTGCCGGGACTGCCGCTGATGCGCCGCTCTTCGTCTGTTTTCGCTACTCTGGCGTTGATGGCATCGCTGCTGTCCTGTTCGAGCAAGCCTGATCCCGACATGCTGGTGATGGTGATCGAATCAAGCCCAACGAATCTGGATCCACGAGTGGGGGTCGATGCACAATCAGAACGCATTGACAGTCTGATTTTCGATTACCTGGTCGTGCGCGGCGCCGACCTGAACGCGACACCGGGACTGGCGGAGCGCTGGGAGGTTCCCGACCCGCTGACCTACATCTTTTATCTTCATCACGGCGTGAGGTTCCATGACGGGCGTCCGCTTACCTCGCGCGATGTGAAATGGACTTTCGATTCCCTGGTCAGCGGGAAGATCCGCAGTACGAGGGCGGTGGCGTATCGCTTTGTCGATCACATCGATGCACCGGAGGATTTCAAAATCATATTTCACATGAAGGAACCGGACGCCGCGTTGCTGTGGAACCTGACCGATGGAGCTGTAGGCATCGTGCCCTTTGGCAGCGGAGATGAAATTGCCCGGCACCCCATAGGCTCCGGGCCCTTCAAGTTCGTCAGCGCTGAAACCGACAAGGAAGTCGTCATCGAGCGCAACGACGCCTACTGGGGCGAGAAAGTGAAGCTGGCACGCGTGCGTTTCGCGGTGGTGCCCGACGCGACGACCGCGGCCCTCGAACTGCGCAAAGGAACCGGTGACATCGCCAGCAACTTCCTCACACCGGACACCGTGCTCACGCTCGAGCGCGAACCTTCCCTTGCCGTCGAACGTGCCCCAGGCACCGAGGTCCAGTATCTGGGATTCAATCTGCGCGATCCCATACTGAAAGATGTGCGGGTCCGGCAAGCCATCGCCTACGCGATCGACCGCCGTCCGATGATCGAGTATCTGTGGCGCGGGGAGGCGCAACCGGCGCGCAGCGTTCTTCCGCCGCAAAGTTGGGCCTACAACGGCAACGTGCCTGCATATGATCACGACCCCGATAAAGCTCGCGCGCTGCTCGATGCGGCGGGCTATCCCCTCGCGAACGGCGTGCGTTTCCACATCACCATGAAGACTTCCACCACAGAGAGCACACGGTTGATGGTGGCGGTGATGCAGCAGCAGCTGCGCGAGGTGGGGATTGCGCTCGACATTCGCAGCTTCGAATCAGCTACGTTTTTTGCCGACGTAACTCACGGAGCGTTTCAGCTCTACGGGTTGCGTTGGGTTGGAGGCAATCAGGATCCAGACATCTTTTACGTATTTCATTCCTCAAGGTTTCCGCCGAATGGCGCCAACCGCGGCTATTACTCGAACCCAAGGGTAGATGCCCTGATTGACCAGGCCCGCCGCGAAGTCGATCCCCGGGTGCGCCAGCCAATCTATGCCGAGATACAGCGCATTCTGGCCCAGGAACTGCCTTACATCGATCTCTGGTATCTGGATAACGTCTTGGTGCACAACAAGCGTGTGGTGAATCTGAAATTGAATCCAGCGGGGAATTACGATTTTCTGCGCACGGCGGAGCTCGCGAAGTGATGGCAATCGACGAACAGCCTGCCTGATTTCGCGTGTTACCATCAATCTTCGCAGACCATTGCGAAATGCTGGCGGTATCATGCGGATTCTCTTCATTGGCGACATCTTCGGGCGGCCGGGACGAACCATCGTCAAGGATCGGCTGCCCGGCATTGTCCGCGACCAGGCCATCGACCTGGTCATTGCCAACGGGGAGAACTCGGCGGCTGGTTTCGGCATCACTCCAGCGCTCGCCGAAGAGCTTTTCGAGCTGAACATCGACGTTATCACTACCGGCAACCACGTCTGGGACAAGCGCGAGATTCTCGATTACTTTCAGATGGCCGAAGGCAACGGTCACGGCCCGCAACGGCGCGTGCTTCGTCCGGCAAATTATCCCGCCGATATGCCCGGCTGGGGCCTGTATCAAGGTCACAAGGGCAAAATCCCTTATGCCGTGATTAACCTGCAGGGACGCGTATTCATGGCTTCGAATGACGATCCGTTTCGCGTCGCCGATCAGCTCTTGCAGAAGATTTCAGCCAAGGTGATTTTCGTAGACTTCCACGCCGAAGCTACTTCGGAAAAGATCTCTCTGGGCTGGTATCTCGACGGACGCGTAACGGCAGTCGTGGGCACACACACGCACGTGCCTACTGCCGATGAACGGGTTCTGCCCAACGGGACCGCGTATGTCACTGACGTCGGCATGACTGGCCCCTACGACGGTGTGATCGGTGTGAAGAAAGAGTTGGTAGTCAACAGGTTTCTCAACGGGATGCCGGTGCGCTTTGAGCCAGCCACCGGTGACGTTCGGCTGTGCGCGGTGGTAATTGACTGCGACGAGAAGACCGGCAAAGCGCGCGGTATTGAGCGCCTGATGCTGAGCTGAGCCGGCGTCTCTGCAAGAAAGCTAAACTTCCTCGTTCTCAGCTTGCTGTCTGTTCCGCCTTATTCCCCTCAAGACTGAAGGTACCGGAACTATTCGCCTCGGCGGGGAGCAGGGTGGCAGGTTAGAATCAAGTTCGATGCGAAGCGCGTGGTCCATTCTGGCGGTTGGTCTTCTGGCGACAATGCCGGTCATTCCGGCGTTTGCGGCGAACGAGCCTCCGGTCGACGCTCCGATCATCTCGTGCGGCAACGGCATCCCTGGCGGGGTTTACTGCGCTCCCTCGAAGAAGGATCTCAAGCAAGCCCGCACCGCTTATGAACGCGGACTGAAACTGCAAGATCATCAGCAGATGGAAGAAGCGTTTGCCCAGTTCGACCAAGCCCTGCGGCTAGTGCCGGAGGACGCAAGGTTTCTTTCGGCGCGGGAGATGACGAAGTCGCAGCTGGTTTTTCAGCACACGGAGCGCGGCGACTCCCTCCTTGCCCAAGCCCAGCCGGCGACGGCAGCGGCTGAGTTCCACGCCGCACTGAAGCTCGATCCCGACAACGCCTATGTGGAGGAACGTCTCACCGAAGCGTTGCGAAATCCTGGGGCGTCAAAGCTGGACGGAGTTTCCTCGACGCTAACCGATGCCGGCGAAATCGATCTTCAGCCCAAGGCGGAGCGGGCGACGTTTCACTACCGGGGCGACGTTCGAGGCCTGTTTAACGAGCTAGGCTCAGCCTATGGCATCAGTATGGAGTTTGATGACTCCGTTCAAGCGAATGCGGCAAAGACGGTGCGCTTTTATGTGGACGATGTTGATTTCTTCACCGCTCTCCATCTGGCATGTCGAGTGAGCAAGACGATGTGGACGGCGCTAGACCTGCGCCAGGTGCTCATCGCGGCGGATACCACGGAGAATCACAAACAGTATGATCGCATGTCGCTGGCCACTTTTGCGGTGCCAGGGGCAAGCACGCAGCAGGAGACTACCGAACTAGTCACATCCCTGAAAACGATTTGCGACTTTCAGAAGATCAGTTTAGGTCAAGGTTCAACCGTGGAAGTGCGCGCACCGCAGGCGACGCTGCGAGCGTGTACCAAGCTTCTACACCAGCTGACCAACGAGCGCCCAGAGGTGGCGTTCGATCTCGAGATCTACCAGATCAGCCACAACTTCACGCGTGAAATCGGCATGCACATTCCGGATACGTTCAACGTCTTCAACATCCCGGTGGCGGCAGTGGCAGCGGCGGTGGCGGCGCTCGGCGGCGGACAGAATCTCCAGTCGCTCGCCAACCAACTGATTTCCTCTGGCGGCATTAACGCCGCCGGGAGTTCGGCGCTGTCGGGGCTGCTGGCGCAGCTGCAGAACCAGACCAGCGGCATCTTCAGCCAGCCTTTGGCAACTTTCGGTAACGGGCTTTCCTTCTCAGGCGTGAGCCTCGATCACATTACTACCGCTCTTTCTCTCAATGAGTCGTGGGCCCGCAGCCTGAGCCGCGTCACTCTGCGCGTATCGCAGGGCAACGAAGCAACTTTCCACCTCGGGGAACGATATCCCATTCTGAATGCCTCCTACGCGCCTGTCTTTAACTCCTCGGCGATTTCTGCGGTGCTGGGGAACCAGAGTTATGTCCCGCCATTTCCTTCCATTAGTTACGAGGACCTGGGACTGAGCCTTAAGGCGAAGCCGGTCATTCACGGCAGCGGAGACGTGAGCGTAGCTCTCGAACTGCAAGTACGCTCGCTGACCGGGCAGAGCTCGAACGGTGTGCCGGTAATTGCCAACCAGGAATACAAGGGCGGCATCCGCCTGCGCGATGGCGAGACCGCCGTGGTGGCGGGGGAAATCACCACCAACGATCAGCTCTCCATGGCTGGCATTCCGGGTATTGCTGCCATTCCCGGTTTAAATCAAGCCGCGACCGACAACACTCGAATGAAAGAAGAAGACGAATTGCTGATTCTGATCACGCCGCACGTGCTGGAAAACCGCCACCGCGCCACGGATGAGATCTGGATGAGCGAGTAGCTAAGAGCGGGGCGCCGGACTTCGGACGTCAGACTTCGGACATCACCTTTCCGCGATTACGATCGGCTCCTTAGCAGAAGGTCGTCTGTGGGGCTGAGGTCCCAGGTCTGACGTCTGCTATTTTCCTTCCTTCGCGGCGAAATCTACCAAACCTTTATAGACATCGGCCATTCGCGGGTCGATGTTTCCGATGACGCGACCGTTGATAAAGAGAGTGGGCGTTCCCGTCACGTTGACCGCTTTGCCTAGCGCGAGCGAGGCATCGATGTGGGCTTTAGCCACGGGAGTGGCGGCGCACACTGCAATATCCGTCCCTTTCACACCCGCGCCGTCTGCCAGGGCAGTCAACTTCTCGTCGGCGTTTTCTGCCGTAATGTCGGCTTGAGTATCGTAGGTCTTGGCGACGAATTTCCAGAACGCCTCATTCGATGCTTGCCCCACACAGTCGGCGTAAGCCGCACCTTTTGCCGCCCAGTTGTGCATCTCCAGGGGAAAGTTCTGGAAGACGAACCGCGCATTAGGTTCCGCCGCGACAAGCCCCTCGATTACCGGCTGCGCCGCTTTGCAGGCCGGACATTGTAGATCACCAAACTCAACAATCGTGACTGCGGCGTCCTTCGGACCTCGCGACGGGCCAGTTATTCCCGTCTCCAGTGTTCTCCGGGCCGGATCGAAGGGCTTGGCTCCGAATGGAATAATGTCGCCAATCACGGCGTGCTCGCCATCTGCCGTGACGTAGAAACGGCTGAGCTGCTGCCCCTGCGGATTCGCCAGAATCACGTCGACCTGCGCCAGACCCGGCACCGGCGCCGGTTTGATGACGGAGATCTTCCAACTCACCTGAGGCTCATAGCCAAAGGTCTGCTGCATGAAAGAGTCGACGGTGGCTTCCGAGGGAAGAGTGACAGCCGCGCTGGAGGCCGGCTTATCCGCGACCTTCGGGGCCGCAGGCTTGGCCGTTGCCGAGGTCTGAGCTGCGGCCAAACCGCACGTCACGAGTAGGATGAGAATCAGATTGAAAAAACTGCGCATGATTTCCTTTCAGTAGCAATTGTTGTGTAGCACGACACTCGGGGATTCTCTGAACAATCTCTTGGGGATCCCACTTCAAACCTCGCTCTTTGCGGCGATGGGAGCCGCATTGGAGTTTATCCGGAGTATGGGCAATGGTAGCTTGGCCAAGGGACGCGAAGCGCTGGTCGATAATGCTGAAATGTGTGCCGAGATGACGCGGGCAGGCGTGCAGGCGGTGGGGTTGAAGCTTTTTGCGACCTCTCCCGCGGCCGCGCTCACCGCCATTCGCTCACCGGAGGGGGTTGATTCGGGAAAGATCATCAAAGAATTTCGCGAGTCGTTCGACGCCGTGGTGGCGAATGGGCAAGGCGAGATGAAAGGACAGCTCTTCCGCATTGCGCACATAGGCTATTACGACTACCTGGACACGATCGGCATCCTGGGCGCACTGGAGCACGTGCTGGCACGCTGCACCGGGAAAGCGGTCGACTACGGAGCGGCGCTGCGCGCGGCGCAGGAAGCGTACGCGCGCGGCCTGTCGAGCAAGCGCCAACTAGTGGGGGCGTGAGGAGCGCGGGGGATGCGCTCCTGTGAACTAGTTGACGGTGAAAGTCATCATATTGGACGTCTCCGCCGCCGTGCCGCCACCATACTGGCCGCCGGGGGTGCCAGGATTGGTCACCGTCACCTGAAACGTGCCCGCAGTCGCCGTGTCCGCGTCTGGAACTGTGGCCGTCAGCTGAGTTCCGCTCACGCGGGCGGTGGTCAGTACGGTTCCGTTCCAATTGATGGTCGCATTGCTGTTAAAGTTGGTGCCGGTGACCATTAGCCCATTGGTCCCCAATGACATACCAGCAGTCGTACTAGCGGGGACGAGTGCGGCAATGGTCGGCATCGTTCCGGATGCTGGGGGAGTGGTCGGTTTGGAGCTGTAGCCGCATGCCATGCCTGCGACAAGAAGCGCTGCTACAAACAATGTCTTTGCAAGTTTCATAGTTGTTCTCCTGAGTAATAAGATGCGCGGCAGGATCGTTTGGTGACAGGCTTGATCGGAGATTACAAAGCGTCAGCTTCCTAGTTCCTCCGATATAATTGGCGCAATATGAGCCTGGTCGAGCAGATCCAGAAAGACATCACCGTAGCCATGAAGGCGCGCGAGGAGCAGCGCCTCTCCACCCTGCGCATGGTCAAGAGCGCGCTGCAGAATCGGCAGATCGAGAAAATGGCGCCGCTCGATGACAAAGAGTCCCAAGCCGTCCTCACCACGCTGATCAAGCAGCGTAAAGAATCCGTCGAGCAGTTCACCAAGGGCGGACGCCAGGAGATGGCCGATAAAGAAGCCGCCGAGATCGTCCTGATCGAAACCTACCTGCCCAAAGCCGCAGCCGACGCCGAAGTTGTCGCCGGAGTGAGAGCCGTAATCGCCGAGATGGGATCGCCCACCATGAAAGACATGGGCACGGTGATGAAGAACGTCATGGCACGCTTCTCCGGCGCTGGCATGCGCGTAGATGGAAAGATGGTCAGCGAGGCTGTCAAGCGGGAGTTGGCGGGGAAGTAGTACCGATAAGGATTCGCGGAATCGATCAGGATGCCGAGAAAACCTGGATTGCTAGGACTGCTGCTGCTATCTTCGGCGGCGGCGTTGGGTCAGAGTGCCGATCGCCGGGATTGCAGTTTGCCAGCTTCGTCAAGTAAGCCATCGACATCACTGCGTGGGAAGATCGGCAACGGTTCACATGACATGCTGTTGATAGTTTCTCACTGCCAAGACGCTGTTGTACTCGTCTACGCGGGTGATTCTGAGACAGACGTCCCCGCCGCGCGGCTCGTCGTCGACCGAAATTTGAAGCGCTTCCGGAAGTACACCGAAGCTACCTATAAGAAAATCGGCAAGGGAATCTGCATGCAGTGCCCTAAGTACGAAGTGGAAGCGAACTTCACCGGGCAACTGGAAGTGGCCACGACGCCTGACGGGCTCAGGCGCGACAACACTGGTTTCCTTTGGGACTCATCCGGCAAGCTGCGGGGAACATCTGGGTTTGGGCATCCCAACCGCTCCTACAAATACCGATTGGTCATCGAATCTGTCTCTGAGGTCGTAGCCCACAAACTACCAAGGCCGAGCCCCTAGGATCGGCTCACTTGCTCCTCTGCAGCTCCCGATAAGCCTCGCTCTTCGAAATCCCCCGCTCCTTCGCAACCTTCTTCAGCGCGCTTTTCTCGTCGACTTTCTCTTCCGCCATGATCTGCTCTACTCGCTGCCTGACTGAAGGACGGACGAATGCGTCCGTTCCTAGGCGAGCATCTTCTTCTTCGGCCCTCCCAATCAGCAGCGTGATCTCGCCCTTCACTGCGTCACGCGCCTTCAACACCTCGAGAATCTCTCCCGCGCGCCCGCGCAAGAACTCTTCATGCAGCTTGGTCACCTCGCGCGCGATCACTACATGCCGCGTGTCTCCCAGAACCTCGCAAACATCGGAAAGCGCCTCAACAATCCGGTGTGGAGCTTCATAGAAAACCTGCGTGCGCGGCGAAGTCCGGATCGCCTCCAGCGCCGCCCGCCGTTCGCCGCGCTTCGCCGGAAGAAACCCACTGAAGCGGAACGAATCAGTGGGCAGCCCGCTAGCCACCAGCGCGGCCAGAAACGCCGACGCCCCCGGAATCGGCACCACCGGCACATGATGACGGATAGCGAGCGAAATCAGCCGGTACCCGGGGTCGGAAATCCCCGGCATGCCCGCGTCCGTCACCAGCGCCACGCTCGCCCCTTCCTGCATTTCCTTTACCAGTTCCGCCGAGCGCGTCATCTCGTTGTGTTCGTGGTAGCTGATGGTGCGGGTCGTGATGCCATAATGGTTGAGCAACTTCTGCGTCTGGCGAGTGTCTTCACAGGCTACGAGATCCACTTCCTTCAGCACGCGAACAGCGCGCAGCGTGATGTCTTCAAGATTTCCGATAGGCGTGGCGACAAGATAAAGCGCCGGCCCTGCGGCCTGGGTGGATTTCTCCGACCTGGCAGCTGTCTCGTCGGGCTCATGGCCAGCATCCTTCATGGCCGGAGTCTACCACCGCAGCAGCCGTAACTTCGTAGCTGTGCAAGCCGTTGTGCTAAGGTACGCACGTTCCATCCGTGGAGACTCCTCGTGACCGCCAATGATTTTCGCCGCCTGGCACTGGCTCTTCCTGAAACCGTAGAACACGCTCACATGGACCACCCGGATTTCCGCGTCTCGGGAAAGATCTTCGCTACCCTCGGCTATCCCGCCGAAGGCTGGGGAATGGTCAAGCTCACGCCGGAGCAACAGCATTATCTCTCGAAGGACTATCCAGGCGTTTTCGTGCCGTCGAAGGGTGCATGGGGACGCCGCGGCGCCACCAGCGTGCATCTCAAGGCGGTCAGCAAGAAAACACTGCAGAAGGCAGTCTTGGCGGCCTGGCGCAATACAGCGCCCAAGCGCCTCGCGGAAAAGTTTCCGGAAGAGGCCTAAGCAGCCGTTGGCAGGCTATCCAAAGCGGCTTCTCGCGGGCCGCCGAAATCCGCCCATGAAATCGTCCAATTCCTGGAGAGAGAACGGCTTTTTCAGAACCGGCGATGCCGTGATAAAGGCGAATTTTTGTTTGGGATTTTTCTCCCGCAGAGCATCAATCAATTTCGCACCGCCGGCGCTGGAACTGCGGAGGAATTTCAAAGCGAGGAGAACAACGTCGTGGGGCCCCTTGTCGGTGTAAATGCGGAGCGCTTCACTGCAGTTTGGCGCCAGTCCAACTTCATAACCGAGCTTGTTCAGCATCACGCCAGTAGCTTTCAAGACTGCATCTTCCGCTTCGACCACCAGAACCTTCATGGCTTGCCCCCTTGCTCCTTCCTCAAATCTTAGACAGAAAAAAGGGACGATGAAAGAGACCAATCTGGTGCTGGGAGCCACGCCCGCCTTATAACTCTTCCCAGCCTCAATTGACGCAATCGAACCCCGGCCCCTAAAATCAAGGTGAAACTGATTTTTCCTCACAAACGTCTCAGAACCCATGCCTCTTTACGAATATGAGTGCGAGAAGTGCGGTCACCGCTTCGAGAAAATCCAGAAATTCTCCGACAAGATGGTTAAGAAGTGTCCGGAGTGCGGCGGCCGGGTTGAGCAGATGATTTCCGCGCCCGCCGTGCAGTTCAAAGGATCGGGCTGGTACGTAACCGACTACGCGAACAAGTCCCACGCGCCCGCCTCCGACGGCGGCGGGAAGGACTCGAAGAAAGAAGAGAAGTCCAAGTCAGAGGGTTCATCGAAGGAGAGTTCGTCGAAAGAAGGTTCGTCGAAAGAAAGCTCCGCCAAAGAGAGCTCCTCTTCGGACAGTTCCTCGAAAGAAAGCTCCAGCAAAGAGAGCTCGAAGGAAAGCACGAACAGAGTAAGTTCGTCCCGCAAGCCCGACAAGCGCAAGTAGACCCTCTCTACTTCAACTCCCGCTCAAAGTGGTCTTCAATCATGTGGAACAGATGCTCACGCGCATCGCTCCCGGAGATGCCGTGGGTCTTGTTGGGATAGATCATCAGCCGGAATTGCTTGCCCGCCTGGATCAGCGCGTCAATCATCTGACTGCTGTTCTGAAAGTGCACGTTGTCGTCGCCCGTGCCATGGGCCAGCAACAGCGCTCCATGCAGATTGGCAGCCGCCTTCGTCATGTCGGATTCGGTGTAGCTCGTGGCCTCCTCCTTCAGCAGGCCCATGTAACGCTCGGTGTAGATCGAGTCGTAGTTAACCCAATCGGTCACGGGCGCCACCGAAACTCCCGCACGAAACCGGTCAGAGTGCGTCATCGCATAGAGCGTCATCGAGCCGCCATTCGACCATCCCCAGATCGCCACGCGGTCTTTATCGAGTTGCGGATACTGGGCGAAAAGCTGATCGAGCGCGATAAGCTGGTCTTTCAACTCAATCACCCCGAACTCGTGGCGAATCGCAGTTTGAAACTTCCGGTCGCGGCCTGGAGTCCCGCGATTGTCGACGGAAAATATTGCGAAGCTCTTGCGTGCCAGGATTTCATCGAACGGGTCCTCGGGTTCTTTCAGCACGGTCTGTGCCGCCGGACCTCCGTAGATATGGACGATCAACGGAATCTTGCCGCTGGCTGCCGCGTCCGGAGGAAGCAGCAAACGTCCATAAAGGGTCGTGCCGTCTTCCGCTTTGAACTCCAGGAACTTCGGCGCCCGCAGTCCATATTCCGCGACTTCATCGCGCGCCTCCCACACCAGCGCACATGCCCCGCCCCCCGCGCACAGCGACATCCGCGGCGCTGTCAAAGGACCTGAAAATGTCTGCTCGTAATGCTTGCCATCCTCGGAAAACTGGGCCGAGTAGACTCCCTCATCGTGCGTAAGCTGCTGCAAACCGGTTCCATCCAGCTTTACCGAGAAAATATGCCGTTGCCTCGGATCGCCTTTGTTGGCGGAGAAAAATACGGCACCGGCAGATTCGTCCACGCCCTCTATCCCCAACACTTCGAAGTCACCCTGCGTGAGTTGCCGCTCCAGCTTTGCATCGGCGGCAAGCGGGTTCCGTTTGTCAAAGCTGTAGAGGTAGAGATGCATGTTCCCGTCGCGCCAGCTCGGCCATAGGAATCCGTCACTGGATTTCAGAAAACGAACCTCCACATGGTCGAAATCGATCCATGCGCCCGGCGTGGTTTCCGTCAGAACAATCCGAGACTTCCCCGACTTCGCACCCACGAAGTACAGATCCATTTTGTCCTGATTGCGGTTGAGAACCTCCGCCCAGATGACTCCGTCGCGGACCCAGCCAAACCGCGGGATGTACGCTTCCTCATCGCTATTCAGCGAAATCCAGCGAACCTTATCCCGGTCGGCATCCACCACACCCAGCTTTACTGAGGGATTGGGATCCCCCACCTCGGGATATTTTTCGTTGTCCACGGTTGGGTGCGTCAGACTCAAGTTGACGAGGGGATAGCTCGGCACCTTGGTTTCATCCATGTGCAGGAAGACGATCTGCCTGCTGTCCGGCGACCAGAAATAATTGCTGCGTACAGCCAGTTCTTCGGCATAAACCCAGTCGATGTCACCGTTGAACAGGTTCTCCCCGGTGTCCTTGGTAAGCTGCTTTTCGCCCTCACCGCTCGCCGGCCGGACATAAAGGTTGTGCTTGCGCACGTAGGAAACATGGCTGCCGTCGGGGGAGAACTTGGGGTCGACACTCGGGTCGGGCGCCGAGGTAAACTGCACAGCCGTGCCGGTCGCCAGATCGAAAAGCCAGAGCTGTCCATGGGAATCGAAAATCAGGTGCTTCGAATCCGGCGCCCACAGGTAGGCCGCCACGTGATACCGCGTCAGGCGCTCGCGTTCGCGCTCATCCTTTACTTTGTTCGCGTCGGGCGCGAGCGAGGCCAGTTTAGCGGCGCTGACCAGGACTTTCTTTTCCCCTGTAGCTGCGTCGACATACCACAGCTCGCCGTGTTCTCCCTCCTCGTCGCGTTGTATATAGGAGAACTTCGTCCCGTCGGGACTCCACTCCATGTTTTCCGGACCGCGCCCCGTCAGACCCCCCGGCGCGAACATTGCCTCGATGGTAAGCGGTTTCACCGGCGAGGACGATTGCGCCCAAAGCGGTGCTAGCAGGCCGGCAAGAAGGATAGAAACAAGAGTGGCGAGTAAGATCTGCTTCTTCACGATAAAACCCCGGGAACAAGAAGTAAGAACAAGAGCCCACGGCGCGAACGAAAGAGTTTACACCGCCAACGCCGCCCGTGGGGCGGCTCCAGTAGCCCATCGTCAGGCCCACAGTTATCAGAAAACCCCGCGTTTCCGCGTGTTAGAATTGACGCTGAGTCTCTGGATGCTTCTAGAAATAGAAAACCTGTTGCGCTTGCAGGAAGCGGACAAAGCAATCCGCCGCCTGCAGGATGAAATCGCCGAACTCCCCAAACGCGTCGCCGCCATCGAACACAAGCTCGCCGACACCAAAGCTCAACTGGAAAAAGCTCAAGCCGCCGTCAAAGCCGACGAAACCACCCGCCGCAAGCACGAAACCACCATCGCAGACTTGCGCGGCAAGATTTCCAAGTACCGCGACCAGTCCCTCGATGTAAAAACCAATGAGCAATACAAGGCGTTGTTGCACGAGATCCAGTTTGCGGAAAAGGAAATCGCCGCAACCGAAGACAATATCCTTGAGTTGATGGTCAATGCAGACGCGCGCGACAAGGAAGTGAAAGCCGCCCAAGTGGAATTGAAGGCTGAAGCCGCCGAGATCGAAAAAGAGAAGATTGAAGCGCGCCAGCGCACCGCCGAGGACGAGAAGCAGCTCGCGGAGTGGCGCGACAAACGGGATCAGATGCGGGCCGGCGTGAACGAGGATCTCCTGCGCCACTACGAGCGCGTATCCAAATTTCGCGGCAGCGGCATCTCCGAAGTGCTCGATCACAAATGCATGGGTTGCCAGGTCATGCTGCGGCCGCAAACCTACAACGATGTCCGCACTGGACAGCAAACCGTGGTCTGCGATTCCTGCCAGCGCATCCTCTACTTCAATCCCGCCCACGAAATGCAGGCGCTGGAGCCCGAACACAAACGCTCCCGTCGCCACCACCCCAAGATCGACGCGGCCCAGGCCTGGTACTACCGTCAGGAATTCGCCGATGCGGGCGAGGTTTTCCTATGCTTGAACAATGCCGCCGGCCAAGCGACCCGACGCGTCTTCGACATGCACACCGGCCGGCTGGTTGGCGATATCCTCATCCGCGAGGGGGATTTTCGTCACGCTTTTCCCGAAGACATCACCGGCGCCATCCGCCTCAATGGAAGCTGGACGGAACGTGAAATGGAAACCTGGGGTACGGAAATGCCGATGACCGCTCTCGATTCACTCCACGTTGATCTTGAAGCCGCACAGTACGAAATGCGTACTCGCACTTCCAGCAAGGCCGAGAAGCCCGCAGCCGTTCCCACCGAGCAAGCCGCCAGCTAATCCGTATGCGCGCCCGGGTCGATTCCTATGGCGTGACCGCCAAGTACTACGAAGGCGCATACGCCGCCAAGCAAGACCTCGTCGATCTGCCCTTCTACCTTGAGCTCGCGCAGCAAACCGTTGGTCCGATCCTCGAAATAGCGTGTGGGACAGGGCGCGTTCTCCTGCCGATCGCTCGCAAGGGAATCGACATCCACGGCGTCGACAACTCGCAACCCATGCTTAAGATTCTGAGGGACAGACTAGCTGCTGAACCGAACGAGGTCCGCCGGAGAGTTACGCTTCACGAAGGTGACATGCGCGACTTCCGGCTGGACGCGCAATACCCTCTAGTGATCATCCCCTTCCGCCCCATGCAGCATATGCTCTCCGTTCAAGACCAGGTGAGCGCGCTTACGACTGCCGCCTCGCATCTGAGTGATACCGGAATCCTCGCCTTCGACGTGTTTTATCCGAAGTTTGAAATGCTTACTGCAAGAATAGGTGAGGAAGTGCCGGAGATGGAGTGGACCGCGAGTTCCGATCCAACCACGGTCGTGCGCCGCTACTTCAGAAAAGAATCTGTCGACAAGATCAACCAGGTTTTCAGCCTCACCTTCATCTACCGAACCTTTCGCGCCGGCGAGCTCATCCTTGAAGAAACGGAACCTTTCCAACTGTCGTATTTCACCTATCCGCATTTGCGGGCGCTGTTTCTGCTGGCCGGCCTCGAGCCGGTCGCGGAATACGGTTCTTTCGCGAAAGCGCCCTTAGACAACAACGCTGAGCAGATGATCTTCCTGCTGCGCAAGGCTTTGCCTGGACGCTCTTAGGCGCTCGCCTACGAGCTTGGATGTCCCCGCGAAGCATTGTCATTTAACATCAGAAGCATGGCCCGTAAGCCCACGGCTTCTGATTCTGGTTTCACAGTCTCAATCTCGCCGCGCGGAGCATCCCGCCTGAAGGAAGGCCACGTTTGGGTCTACCGCTCCGACGTCGTATCGGCTGAAGGCGTCCTTCCGGGATCGCTGGTCAGTGTAGTGGATCATCGCGGTCCCCTCGGCAGTGCGCTCTATTCCAGCTCTTCGCAAATCGCGATCCGCCTGATCTCGCACGAACCTGTCGCCGACTTCCCCGCGCTGCTTCGCCAGCGCATCGCCGATGCCATCGCCTATCGTGAGCCGATCGTCCACGACACCGATGCCTACCGCGTCATCTTCAGCGAAGCTGATTTCCTCCCCGGCCTCATCGTCGATCGCTATAACGACATTCTCTCGATGCAGATCCTCACTCAGGCCATGGACGCCGAGATCGTGCGCCAGACGCTGACTTCAGAACTGACCGAACGCCTTCACCCGACTTCGATCATCGAGCGCATAGACCCGCGCGTTCGCCGACTCGAAGAACTGCCGCCGCGCCCCTCCGGTCTGGTGCAAGGCGAAAAGGCCTCAACCATCTTCACCATGAACGGCATCCAGTTCCACTTCGACGCGCTCGAAGGCCAGAAAACCGGAGCCTTTCTCGACCAGCGCGAGAACTACGCCGCCGCCGCCCAATACGCCCACGGCAATGCCCTCGACGTCTTCTGTTATCAGGGAGGCTTCGCGCTTCATCTGGCTGCGCGCTGCTCTCACGTTACCGGCATCGACAGTTCCCGGCCCGCGCTCGAAGTTGCCGACCAGAACGCAGCTCTGAACCGCCGCGACCAGAATCAACCGGAGATCGAATGGATCGAAGCCAACGCCTTCGACCTGCTCAAGGACTATTCTTCCTCCGGCCAGCGCTACGACACCATCGTCCTCGATCCTCCCGCCTTCGCCAAATCCAAGCGTGACCTCGATGCCGCCGTCCGCGGCTACAAAGAACTCAACCTGCGCGCCTTGAAGATGCTCCGCCCCGGCGGCGTTTTGGTCACTTGTTCCTGCTCCTACCACGTCAGCCAAGCCGACTTCCTGGGAATGCTAGCCGATGCCGCCCGCGACGCCCATCGCACCCTCCGCCTGACCGAGGTTCGCGGACAGGCGAAAGACCACCCCATCCTGCTAAACGTCCCCGAAACTGCCTATTTGAAGTGCATTATAGCTAATGTAAGTAATTGAAAGTACTATAATTTCATATATTGACAATAACACACTAATATTTTATGATTCATTTGTGCTGAATAGACATCTAAGTTGGTGAACGGCACTGCCGAATTCCTAAGAAATCAGCACATGAAGGAGATCACTACCATGACCGTACTTACCCGTTTCGAGCCTTTCCGCGAGTTTTCCACCCTGCAGGACCGCATCAATCGCGTGTTCCGCGAGTCCTATGGACACGGATCTGGCCAGGACGAATCCCTCACCACTTCGAGTTTTGCCCCCGCAGTCGACGTCTACGAAGACGAGCACAACGTCACCCTGAAGATCGAAGTTCCGGGCATCGATGAGAAAGACATTGACGTCCGCCTCGAGAACAACACTCTCACCGTGCATGGCGAGCGCAAGATCGAGAAGGAAGAGAAAGAAGAGAACTACCGCCGTGTGGAGCGCCACTACGGCAGCTTCACCCGCACCTTCACCCTGCCCACCACCGTGGATTCCGAGAAAGTCTCGGCAACCTACGACAAGGGCGTGTTGAAGATCGCTCTGCCCAAGAAGGCAGAAGCCAAGCCCAAGCAAATCAAAGTCAACGTGGGCGGCACCAAGCCGGAGAACGAAAAGACCCTCGAAGCCAAAGGCCCCGGCAAAGCCGCGTAAGCTGAAAATGCTTATGTGGAGACAGCCGACCTCGGCTGTCCAGCCGGAAGGCCGGCGGTCTACAATCTACGGGAGGCGGCAGAAACTGGCTGCCTCCCGTTTTGTTGTAGCGCCGTCTTGTTGTAGCGCCGGCGTCCCGCCGGCTGTCGTAATGGAAATACGAAACTAGAAACTGGAGTTCACCATGCCCATTCGTTGGGACAAATTCACAGTAAAAGCGCAGGAGGCAGTCCAGCGCGCGAACGACCTCGCCTCCGAACACGGCAACCCGGAGCTTCTACCCGTCCATCTGCTCGCCGCCCTGCTAGAAGACAAAGAAGGTATCGTCGCGCCCATACTCGAAAAAATCGGCATCGGCCCGCAGGCCGTCCTCAGCGACCTCTATCGCGAGATCGAAAAACTCCCCAAAGTCTCCGGAGAATCGGCGCAGGCGACGATGTCGAACGCCACCAACAAACTGCTGGAGCAAGCCTTCAAAGAAGCCTCGAACTTCAAAGACGAATATGTTTCCACCGAACACCTCCTGTTAGCCATCACACACCTCAAGCAGGACGCAGCCCAGCAGATCCTCGCTCGTCACGGCGCCACGCACGATGCAATTCTGAAAGCACTGACTGCCGTCCGCGGTTCGCAGAAAGTAACCGACCAGAATCCCGAAGCCAAGTACCAGGCCCTGGAACGCTATGCCCGAGATCTGACCGAGCAAGCCCGCCGCGGCAAGCTCGACCCCGTCATCGGCCGCGACGAAGAAATCCGCCGCGTCGTCCAGGTTCTCTCCCGACGCACGAAGAATAATCCGGTGTTAATCGGCGAACCCGGCGTGGGCAAAACCGCCATCGTCGAAGGCCTCGCCCAGCGCATCATTTCTGGCGACGTGCCCGAAGTGCTCAAGAACAAGCGTGTGGTCGCACTCGATCTCGGAGCCATGCTCGCCGGAGCCAAGTATCGCGGCGAATTCGAAGACCGCCTCAAAGCTGTCCTGAAAGAAATCGAAGACTCGCAGGGCCAGGTCATTCTTTTCATCGACGAATTGCACACTCTCGTCGGCGCCGGAGCGGCCGAAGGCGCTATCGACGCCTCCAACATGCTCAAGCCCGCGCTCGCCCGCGGAGAGCTGCGCGCTATCGGCGCCACCACGCTCAACGAATATCGCAAATATATCGAGAAAGACGCCGCTCTCGAACGCCGGTTCCAGATTGTTTTCGTCGGCGAGCCCAATGTCGAAGACACCATCGCCATCCTTCGCGGCCTGAAGGAAAAGTACGAAGTTCATCACGGCGTTCGTATCAAGGACTCCGCAATAGTCGCGGCAGCGACGCTCTCGCATCGCTACATCTCCGACCGCTTCCTGCCGGACAAAGCCATCGACCTCATCGACGAAGCCGCCGCCTCGATTCGTATCCAGATCGATTCGCTGCCCACCGACATCGATCAGCTCGAACGCCGCGCCACGCAACTCGAAATCGAGAAGCAGGCGTTGAAGAAAGAGGACGACCCCAATTCCCGCGAGCGTCTCTCCGTCATCGAGAAAGAGCTCGCCGGAATTCGCGAGAAGTCCACCGCCCTCAAGGCCAATTGGAAGAAAGAAAAAGATCTCATCGCCCGCTCCCGCGACCTCAAAGAAAAGATCGAGAAGCTCAAGATCGAAGAGCAGGCCGAAGAGCGCAAAGGCAACCTGCAGCGCGTAGCCGAAATCCGTTACGGATTGCTGCGCCAAGCCGAGGACGAATTAAACCAACTGTCGGCCAAAATCGACAACAAAGCCGCGGGTGCGCCCCGCATGCTCCGGGAAGAAGTCGACGAAGAAGACATCGCCCGCATCGTCTCCAAGTGGACAGGCATCCCCGTCTCGAAAATGCTCGAAGGCGAAGTGAAAAAGCTGGTCACCATGGAAGACCGCCTGCGCCATCGCGTCATCGGCCAGGACCAGGCACTCGAACGCGTTTCCAACGCCATCCGCCGCTCCCGCGCCGGACTCAGCGACCCCAAACGCCCCATAGGCTCATTCATTTTCCTCGGCCCAACCGGCGTCGGCAAAACGGAACTAGCCCGCGCCCTCGCCGAATTTCTTTTCGACGACGAGCGTGCCCTGCTCCGCATCGACATGTCCGAATACATGGAAAAGCACTCGGTAGCCCGCTTAATCGGCGCGCCTCCAGGCTACGTCGGCTACGAAGAAGGAGGCCAGCTCACCGAGCAAGTCCGCCGCCGTCCCTATGCCGTAGTGCTGTTCGATGAAATCGAGAAGGCTCATCCCGACGTCTTCAACGTCCTGCTGCAGGTGATGGACGACGGCCGTCTCACCGACGGCAAGGGCCGCGTAGTGGACTTCAAAAATACAATTCTGATCATGACCTCGAACATCGGCTCCAGCTATCTGCAAGCCGACCACGTGCAATCGCCGGAAGAGTTCGAGAAAGCCAGCGAGCGGGTCTTAAACGCGCTACACGGACACTTCCGCCCCGAGTTCCTGAACCGCGTCGACGACATCATCGTCTTCGCCCCGCTCGGCAAGGACCAGTTGGTCAAAATCATTGAGCTGCGCCTCGAAGACGTGCGCCGCCTGCTCGCCGATCGCAAAATCTCGATCGAGCTCACCGACGCCGCCAAAGACATGCTCTTCACCCAGGGCTACGACCCCAACTTCGGCGCCCGCCCGCTGAAGCGCGCCATTCAAAAGTTCGTTCAGGATCCGCTGGCTCTGAAGATCTTGGATGGAGAAATCCTCCACGGTGACCACGTCGTAGTCGACGCCGACAAAAAGGCCGGCAAGATGAAATTCGAAGTCAGCAAGCGCGTCGGCGAGAAAGAGCCGGTAAAAGCGAAGCGGTAAAACCAAATTGGATTGTCATCCCGAGCGAAGCGAGGGACCTTGGTTTCTGCCTGTCGACGGCAGCAAACACCAGGATCCCTCGCTGCGCTCGGGATGACAGCCCTTCTTGGACAGCTGCCTACTTTCGCGCGAAAGCTTCCACCACCTCAGGCGATGCAGCCAGGTACCACGCGATCACAACCCGCACCATGATCTGGGCGCCATAAAAAAGGAACGGCCAGCCCAGATCCCTCGCCGCCGCAGAAACCGCCGGCACCGATCCCGCGATCCCGATCACCATGAGCAGAATCGCACACCAGCGCGCCCAATCGCGCAGCCGGTAAAGGCCCCAGCCAACCAATACCCATCCAGCACCGACAGATAAGGCCGCGTGTGGCCCGTCTAATTCTCTCCCATACGTGATCCCCGCTCCCAGCGTCATTGAAAGCGTTCCCGGCGCCACCAGCTCAATGACGCCGATCGTAGCCAGATATGCCGCAACCAGAAAAAACAGAGCCGCGATCACCGTAACGCTGGCAGGGCGTTCCATATGGACGAGAGTACCGCAGTTTCTTCGGAGAAAGCCGATTCCGTCTGTGGCACACTAGATTCATGCCCAGCCTGACTCTAGGCGATTTCGAACTCAGCATCTTTTCCGACGGCACTTACCCGCTCGACGGCGGCGCATTCTTCGGCGTCGTTCCCAAGATCATGTGGTCGCGCAAAGTTGGCGCCGATGAAAGAAACTACGTCCAGGCCGGGCTCAACTCTCTGCTCATCCGCACCGGCAAGAAAACCGTGCTGGTAGAAACTGGCATGGGTAACAAGCTGTCGGAGCGCATGATCAAGTTCTACGGCCAGCCCGCGCAGCTTCTCACGAATCTCAAAGCCGGTGGCGTCGCTCCCGAAGACATCGACATCGTCATCAACACCCACCTCCACTTCGACCACTGCGGCTGGAACACGATCCGTAAAGACGGCAAGATCGTCCCAACTTTTCCGCGGGCGAAATACTACGCCCCGGAAGGCGAATGGCAATACGCACGCAAGCCCAGCGAACGCGACGCCATCAGCTACATCCCCGAAAACTACGACCCGCTCGTCCAAAGCGGCCAGATGACGCTCCTCAAAGGCGGCGAAGAAATCGTCCCCGGCATCTCAGTAAAAACCTTCCCCGGCCACACCGCGCACATGCAAGCCGTAATCGTCGTGAGTGGAGGCCGCACCGCCTGCTACATCTCCGACCTCATCCCAACCACCGCGCACATCGACATCACCTGGGGCATGTCTTTCGACCTCTACCCGCTGCAAACCATCGAGAGCAAGAAGCAGTATTACGCAAAGGCGATTCCTGAGAAATGGCTTACAGTCTTCACGCACGATCCCGCCACTCCATGGGCCTATGTAGAAAAAGACGAGATCGGCAAGATGGCCGCGCGAAAGGTATAGCGACCCCTTGTTCTTCAGTAACTTTCTTTTGAACTTTATCCTGCTAACTTGAACTGTGGCACGCGCCTTCGACCGCGTTCGGTGTCGAAAGCAATTTCTCTGCGAGGGACCATGAAGCGATTCGCAACGATCGTCGCTATTTCCGCCTCATTTTTGTTAGCAGGTTCTATTTCCGCCGCAGCTCAGGACGAGCACCGGGATAGGGAACAAAGAGAGGTGGGCAAGGAAGAACGGCACGACGCACACCAAGAAGAGAAGCACGAGGCTCACGAGGAGCGGCGCGCTGAAGAGCGGCACGTGGCCCATGAAGAGCATGTCGCTCATGAAGAGAGACACGCCGAGTTACGGCGAATTTCTGATGACCATTTTCGCGCCCACTTTGGACGCGAGCACTACTTTGCTGTCGGCCACGTGACTATGGTGGCAGGCCATCCGCACTTCGCGTATGGCGGCTACCGGTTCGAAATCGGACAGCCCTGGCCTGCTCGATGGGCCTACACCGACCACTGCTATATCGATTTCGTTGGGGGCGGGTATTTTCTGTTTAATCCGCGCTACCCAGGAGTGCGGGTCGCGGTCGCCGTGGTGCCCTGAGAAATTGAGTCCTCATCAACCGTGGTGCGGTCCGCGCTCACCCTTCGCGGGCGAGAACCTGCCCTGAGCTTGTCGAAGGGGCAACCGCGCCACACAATCTCGCTTCGAAGAATTCCTCCACCCGCTCCAGAATCTCCACCGCGCTCTTCGATTCGTAGATCGCCTTGCGCAGCCCCGCTCCGCCCGGAACGCCGTGCGTGAACCAGGACGCAAACTGCTTCATCTTGCCAACGGCATCTGGCAGCTCCTCTTCAATCAGCATCCGAAAGTAGGTGCGGATCATCTGGTAACGGTCAGCTTCGCTGGGCTGGTCGTAGTCTCGCGTGGAATCGGGCGACTCGCCCGCTCGGTCCTCCATCCCCGCGCAATACTGCTGAATCTGCCGGAAGATCCAAGGATTCGACGGCGCCGTCCGTCCAATCATCACCGCATCGCAGCCGGTCTGCGCGACCATGGCGCAAGCGTCCTCAGGCGTGCGGATGTCGCCATTGCCAATCACAGGGATCTTCACCGCGTCTTTGATCGCGGCAATCCACTCCCAGCGGGCATTCCCGCTATACCCTTGTTCTCGAGTCCGCGCATGCAATGCGACCGCCGCCAGCCCGCAAGATTCTGCCATGCGAGCCAGTTCCACGCAAACGATCTCATCGTCGCTCCATCCGGCGCGAAACTTCACGGTGAATGGAACCGTCACCGCGGCTCGCACGGCCTCAAAAATTCGCCCAATCGCCGGAAGATCGCGCAGCAGCCCCGAGCCTCCGTTGCACTTCACGACCTTCTTCGCCGGACACCCGAGGTTCAAATCGACCAGGTCGAAGCCGAGGCCCTCCACCATGCGCGCCGCCTCCGCCATCACCCGCGGATCGCTACCAAAAAGCTGCGCCGAAATCGGATGCTCATCTTCATAGAAGTGCAGATACCGCTTGGCCTTCTCGTCCTTCTTGCGAAGCACGCCATCGGCCGAGGTGAACTCCGTCATGATCAGCCCACACCCGCCCAGGTTGCGGATGAAGCGCCGGAAAACCGTATCAGTAACTCCAGCCATCGGAGCAAGCACGGTCGCCGGAGCAATCTCAATCCCGCCGATGGATACCGATGCCGGTACAGCCTTCAGCGGCGATGCCCGGCGGGCAGCGGCGTCCGGCCCACCCGAGATGTCCCATGACTTGCGCACAGCTCTATTCTACTTGGCCCTCGCAAAATTAAACCCCCGCCGTGAGGCGAGGGCTCAATTTCAGGTATATCCGTGGTAATCCGCGCAAATCCGTGGCAAAGAAAATCTTAGTTCTTCGCCGCCGTCTCGGCCGGCTTCGCGGGCGCGTTCTTGGCATACTTCCGCCGGAACCGCTCGACCCGTCCGGCGGTATCCATCAGCTTCTGTTTGCCGGTAAAGAAAGGATGGCATGCCGAGCAGATTTCTACGCTGATGTCCCCCTTATGAGTGGAGCGTGTAACAAACGCATTGCCGCACGCGCAATGCACGCGCACTTCGTTATAAGCGGGATGAATAGCAGGTTTCATATGGGTTCAGACCTCGACTGGAATCCTTAGATTCTACCCGAGTGCCCCGGGATTCAGCAATCCGGATCCCCTAACCCCAGGGCCCCTTAGAAGCGGAACTGATACGACACCTTCACAAAAAATTGCCGGCTGTCGTTAAGATAGCCCTTCGCGGTGTAGAGCCCGGCCAGACCTGCGGGGTCTTGCATCAGGCCGTGGTCCAGATTCTGCAGGTCGCTGTTGTAACCCACATAAATCGCCGTGCCCGGATGCACCAGGTACGTCAGTAGGAAATCGGCGTTGAACTGCTTCTCGGTCGGCAGGTAAGTAAACGGGTAAAAAGTATTGCCCGGCGTGTTCGCCAGAACGGAGTTGTACTGCAGAATTACACGCAGTGAAAGCTGCGGCGTAAACTGCCAGTTCCACTTGCTGCGCACAATGTGGTTATTGAAAATACCTTTCCCAAAAGAGGCGCCGGCCGGCGCCTGCGACAGTGCAAAAGCATATTCGTTCTCCGTCGCACGCAAACGTTCAAACAGATACGTATTTTCAATCTTCAACGGCTTCACTGGACGCAAGGCCAACGTCGCACCACCCGTATCCAGCCGCGACAAAAGAGACTGCGGCGGCGCGCCCGCCGCCGGCACAAAGTTCGCACCGTCTCCCCAGTAGTAGTTCGCTGCTATTGTCACCTTCGGAAAGTATTGCGTCTGCACCGAAGCTCCACTGCGGTGCTCGTGGTAGTCCTGGTTCTGATTCGCCAACAAACCGAGGAACAAAAAGTCCTGTGGCCGCAACCGTTCCCTCAATTCCTGATAAGGAAGCAGATAGATAAACGTTTGTCCGCGTCCTTGAATTGCCAGATAGGGGTCATAATAAGAGTCCAGCCGGTTGCCTTCGTGGTCGAACACGTAGCGCTGATTCAGCGACGGCCCCCAATCCACAATCCAGCCCCGCTTCGGGCGAAAGCGGTAGTCGAAAATCTGGTAGACGTCGCGGATGTCCACGCGGTTCACAAATCCCGGCACAGTCACAAATCCCCGGCTGATGTCGTCGTAGATTCCCTCGTAGGAAAAGTGCAGCCCATCGCGCTTTAGATCCAGCTTGTCCGCCGGGCCCGCATAATAGTTGGCGTTGCCGGCGTTACCTGAGCTGAAGGGAAACAGGTTGTACTCGCATGTAGTTTCCAGGTTGCCGCTAAGGAATGCATTGAGTCCCTGCAGGTTGCTCGAACTCACCACCGCCTGGCCTTCCAGGGTCCAGTTGGCATTGAACTTCAAGCGCGTGTCCACTCCGCCCACGCGGTTGAACTCGCCGGTCGTCGGACATTCCCAATCGGTGTAAACCGCTCCCACACTCGACTGCT
>Ga0206878_10152_pt1 | contig 30349 bp, 32 predicted proteins | sample Alteio_BWOrgCont_8_FD_152621 | JGI IMG/M metagenome (GOLD analysis project Ga0206878, IMG submission 152621) | Enriched cells from forest soil in Barre Woods Harvard Forest LTER site, Petersham, Massachusetts, United States -... | ecosystem: Environmental > Terrestrial > Soil > Temperate forest >... | reverse complement strand
CAGCGCGTACGTAACCGCCTGCGCGAGTTTACGATAGCCAAAGTTAAAAACCCCGGTTTGGTGGTTGGCGTGCTGGGCTGTATGGCAGAGCGCCTGAAATCGAAATTTTTAGAAGAGGAAAAACTGGTTGATGTAGTGGTTGGCCCTGATGCCTACCGCGATCTGCCCAACCTGATAGAACAGGTTGACGATGGTCAGAAGGCGGTAAATGTATTACTCTCGCGGGAGGAAACTTATGCCGACATTAGCCCGGTACGCTTAAACAGCAACGGCATTAACGCCTTTGTATCCATTATGCGTGGCTGCGATAATATGTGCTCATTTTGCGTGGTGCCGTTTACCCGTGGCCGCGAACGAAGCCGCGACCCGTATTCAATAGTAAAAGAATGCACCGATTTGTTTAACCAGGGATACCGCGAGGTGACCTTGCTGGGCCAAAATGTGGATTCGTACAAATGGAGCGGAGGTGAAAGGTTAAAGGTAAAAGGTGAAAGGCAAAAGGATGAATTAAGTAACGAAGAACGGCAAGATATAGAAAATCAACATGTTGGGACAGATAAAGTCCTCTCCCCCGATAGCTATCGGGGTGGAGAGGATTTAGGTGAGGCAACAACAGTGAACTTCGCTAATCTGCTGCAGATGGTTGCCGAAATTAACCCCGACCTGCGGGTGCGGTTTTCAACCTCGCATCCAAAAGATATAACCGACGAGGTACTTTATACGATTAACGCACACGACAATATCTGCAATTATATCCATTTGCCCGTTCAGTCGGGCAACAGCAGGGTGCTGGATTTAATGAACCGCACTTATGACCGCGATTGGTATATCGACAGGATAGATGCGATCCGCAGGATCATACCCGGCTGTGCTATTTCGACCGACGTAATAACCGGTTTTTGCAGTGAAACAGACGAAGAACACCAGGATACCTTGAGCATGATGGATTATGTGCATTACGATTTTGCATATATGTTCATGTATTCTGAAAGACCGGGTACCCTCGCCGCAAAACGTTATAAAGACGATATCCCCGATGAAGTTAAGCGCAGCCGCTTAAAGCAAATTGTTGCTAAACAGCAGGAGCATTCTTACCTAAGGCTGCAAAGCCAGGTAGGCGAAGTGAAAAGAGTATTAATAGAAGGTTTTTCAAAAAAATCAGACAAAGACTATTGCGGCCGCAGCGACAACAATGCCATGGTGGTTTTCCCGGTAGGGGAGGGCTATAAGCCGGGACAGTATGTGAATGTGTTAGTAGAGCGGAGCACTACGGCGACGCTGATAGGAAAAGTTATCCCCCAAACCCCCTAAAGGGGAGTTACGCCGTGATGGCAAATGGTTTGGAGGGAAATTTATTATAAAACTAAAAAAACTCCCCCTTTAGGGGGTCGGGGGGTATGGAAATACAAGAAATAAAACAACGCTTCGGGATCATCGGCAGTTCGCCGTTGCTTAACCGGGCAATAAATATAGCCAACCAGGTGGCGCCTACCGATATCTCCGTTTTAATAACCGGGGAAAGCGGTAGCGGTAAGGAGGTTTTTTCGCACATTATACACCAGATGAGTCCGCGTAAGCATGGACCGTTTATTGCCGTGAATTGCGGCGCGATACCTGAAGGTACTATCGATTCGGAATTATTCGGTCACGAAAAAGGAGCTTATACCGGTGCTGTTGGCGAACGTAAGGGATACTTTGAAACCGTTAATGGCGGGACCATATTTTTAGATGAAATAGCAGAAATGCCCCTGGGCACACAAGCGCGTTTACTGCGGGTGCTCGAATCGGGGCAGTATATAAAGGTAGGTTCGTCAAAGGTTGAAAAAACTAATGTGCGGGTTATCGCAGCTACCAATGTTGATGTTTATGAGGCCGTTCGTAACGGGAAATTCAGGGAAGATCTTTATTATCGTTTAAATACCGTTCCATTGCGCATCCCTCCGTTACGCGACCGCAAGGAAGACGTTTATTTGCTGTTCAGGAAATTCACCTCTGATTTTACCGACAAATACCGCACCCCGCCCATACAACTGGACGAAGAGGCACAGCAAATACTGATCAATTACTCGTGGCCGGGCAACATCAGGCAATTAAAAAACATGGCCGAGCAATTGGCAGTACTGGAACGCGACAGGGTGATCACCGGTCAAACCCTACTTTCGTATATCCCGGCCGAAGCAGGCACACGTAACCTGCCCATGCGGGTAGAAAATCAGCCAAAAGAAGATTTTTCGGAACGGGATATTTTATACAAGGTTTTGTTTGATATGAAACGCGACATGGTGGAACTAAAAAAACTGGTTGCGGACATTATCGAGAACGGAGGTGTTTCTATCAATCATTCCAACCATTCGCAAACGCTAAACCAGTTGTACCGCGATATCGATATGCCCGGTGCATCCGAACCGCAATTTACTTTGCAAAAACCTGTTATCAACAACAATAATATTAATTCTAATCCGTACAGTATAACCCAGGATGCCGAGGAGGTTGAAGAGTCGCTTTCGCTGATCGATAAAGAATCCGATCTCATTCGCAAAGCTTTAAAAAAACATAAAGGAAAGCGTAAACTGGCCGCAAGCGAACTGGGAATATCTGAACGGACCTTGTACCGGAAAATAAAAGAATTAAATTTATAACTAAACATGAAAAAATTACCTGTATTGTTGTTAGTAGTTATTGGTGTATTGTTTTTAGGGCCTTCGTGCACCGTAAAACTGGGCGGGGCTTTAATCCCGGCCAATATGAAAACCATTCACGTTGATTTTTTTGAGAACAATGCTGCCCTGGTGGTAAACAATTTAAGCACACAATTTACAGAGGCGTTAAAAAGCCGGATCAGGAACACCACAAAACTGGCTATTGTTACCGGCGATGCCGATGCAACTATGTCGGGCTCCATTACCGATTATAATATTGCGCCGGTTTCCGTTAGCGCCACGGCCAATAACGTAGCGCCGATTGCCGGGGCCAGCCGCTTAACCATTACCGTACAGGTAAAATATGTGAATACATTGGCAAAAAAAGATAATTTTGATGAGTCGTTTACCAAATTTGAAAACTTTAGCGGCGACATTAACACGCAGGAACAAACACTGATAGCCGACATTAATAAACAACTAACTGAAGATATTTTTAATAAAGCCTTTGCAAATTGGTAAGCAATTCGTAGTTTCAACCACGTGGAGCAATATTCAAACAATAATAAGAACGAATTTTTATGGACGTTGCTGGCCAACCCGGCCAATGATGCCCATTTATATGCCTACAATATCCAAAGGCTGGTTAATGATTTTCCACAAAGCGGTATTTTACAAGCCCTGCTGGCACATGCCAGCGACAATAAAAACCTGCGGCAGGCCTCGGTTTATTTCAACGCCCGGTCGCTGTATAAACTGGTTAATGCCCCATCCAGTTTTATAGGGGTACCCGATGAAAAGATAGTGATGCAACCCGGCATTGCCGGCAATGGATCTTACCAGCATTACGAAACGCTTGCGCCGGAAGCAGCTATTGATAATGAGGTTGACCATGTAAACTTTACAGAAGATAATCCTGTTGCCCAAGCTGCGCACGAAGTAACAGCCCATTCGGCATACCAGGAGCATATAACCGAACCTGAAGCAGCGCAGCATTTTACAAATAACGAAGGGGAGGTGCAACACCAACCGTCGTTTGTTGAAACTGCCGAAAATGCCGTGGTGGAAGATTTTGCTCAGCATCATATTCACGAAACGCCAACCGATGTGCCGGTTGCAGAAGATCATCAGCCGGTTGAGCATTGGAAAGAAGATATTGCAGTGCCAACTCATCAGCCCGAAGAATTTATCGCATCTGCTGAATCGGAAATACATCAGCCGGCTGAGCATTGGCAAGAAGACATTGCCGCGCCAAGGCATCAGCCCGAAGAATTTATAGCGTCAGCTGAATCAGAAGTACATCAGCCCGTTGAACATTGGAAAGAAGAAATAGCCACGGCAACTCACCAACCTGAAGAATTTATAGCGTCAGCTGAATCAGAAATACACCAGCCTGTTGAGCATTGGCAAGAAGACGTTGCCGCGCCAACTCACCAGCCGGAAGAATTTACCGCGTCAGCCGAATCAGAAATACATGAGCCGGTTGAGCATTTGCAAGAAGACATTGCCGCGCCAACTCACCAGCCGGAAGAATTTACCGCGTTAGCCGAATCCGAAATACACCAGCCGGTTGAGCACTGGAAAGAAGACATTGCAGCGCCAACTCAACATGCTGAAGAATTTATAGCGTCAACTGAATCCGAAATACATCATCCGGCCGAACATTGGCAAGAAGACATTGAAGCGCCGGTTCATCATTCGGAAGAATTAATCGCGTCAGCCGAATCAGAAGTACATGAGCCGGTTGAGCATTGGAAAGAAGGAAGCACTGCCGGGCAATATGAACACACAGAGCCTGCAAAATTTGAAGAACCCGTACAGCAGCCTGCCCATGACGCACATGAAGTTGTTGCCGAAACCGAACCGGTTGAGGCAGCGCATGAAGTACAGGTCAGTGTTCAAAAGCCTGTTTATGACGATGATGAAACCTACGACGAAATAGTAGGGATAGAGGATATCAATTTCAGGCCGGAAGCTAAGAAAGTTGAGTCGGGTAATCACTTTTTCTCTTTCGACAAAGAGTTTGGCGAGCATACCGATGAAAGGGCCGAAGAGCAGGAAACCGACACTACAGGCGATGCTACGTCAGGCGCGGGACAAGCCCAGTCGGGAGACGATACCGATCACCAGGATGTATCAAAATACCATGACGAGAAGTTGCCCTATTCCTTTTTATGGTGGTTGGATAAAACACGAAAAGAGCATGCCCAGGTTTACCAGCCATATGTAAAACCGCGCCCGGCCCCAGGCAAAAGGCCCAAAAAGCTTACCGATGAGCTGCAACAGCAGTATTTCGAGAATATTTTTCACATTACCTCTGTTGAAGAATTAGACAAAAGCACCCCGCAGCCGCAGGCCCCTTACAATATAAAACGCAAGGAGCAGGTAATCATTGAGCGCTTTATTAAGGAAGAACCGCAGATAAGGCCGCAGAGCAGCGACAAGCTGGATAACGAGAACAAGGCAAAGAAAAGCTCGGAAGACCGCGACGAAATGGTGACCGAAACGCTGGCGGTCATTTATTCGGACCAGATGCTGTACCACAAGGCTATTGCATCCTACAAAAAATTGATGTTGAAATTTCCGGAAAAAAGCCGTTACTTTGCGGATAAAATAGAACAGTTAGAAAAGAAAACCAATTAATAATAAATAAATGTACGAGTTTCTGTTGATCATCGCGATCATTGTATGTGTGTTTTTAGTACTCATTGTATTAATACAAAACCCTAAAGGCGGCGGCTTGTCGTCAAATTTTTCAAGTTCATCGCAATTAATGGGTGTACAAAAAACCGGCGACGTCCTTGAAAAAGGTACCTGGGGCCTGGCCATATTCCTGATGGTATTGGCGTTGGCAATAAATGTTTCGGTAAAAGGCGGCACCCAAAAAAGCGGCAACGCACACCAGGAAACCATAAACAATGTTTCAAAACCTAATCCGGCAGCGGGTCAGGCACCAACCCCATTAAATTTACCTGCTACGCAACAGCCGGCGCAACAAAAGCCTGCAGGGAGCAAATAATAATAGCTTAACTTTATAAAAGAGCCCTGTCTAATAATTTTAGCCAGGGCTTTCTTGTGCAGTATATTTTAGACAGGGAAGATTTCCAAACCCAGGGCAGTTTAATTGAAACGGTACTGACACGATGGCATTTCAGGTTAAAGGAATATTAAGCCCAAATTCCATCAATACAAAAATCTGACAATACAACAGTATTTATATGTCAATTAAGGCCATTGTTTTGCTTGGCATAATTGATGAGGAAAGCAATGCGGAACTTAAATTTATTTCTAAAAATTAAACAATAGTATTACTATGTCATTAAACATTAAACCTATCGGAGACAGGGTAGTGGTGGAAGCTGCTCCGGCCGAAGAGAAAACTGCTTCCGGGATCATTATTCCGGATACTGCTAAAGAAAAACCCCAGCGCGGAACCATAGTTGCTGTAGGAGATGGAAAGGTTGATGAACCTTTAACTGTAAAAGTTGGTGACCATGTTTTATATGGTAAATATGCCGGTACTGAAATTACCTACGAAGGCAAAGAGTATTTAATTATGCGTGAATCTGATATTTACGCGGTTCTGTAAATTGTTGAGGGGTTGCAAGGTTGAAAGGTTGTAAAGTTGCCTGGAAACCGGTTGAGATTTGTTGAAATTTAACGCACTGACCCAAACATTCCAACTTTACAACATTCCAACATTAAAACAAAAAGAAAATGGCAAAACAAGTTAAATATAATGTAGAAGCACGCGACGCACTGAAACGCGGTGTTGATACTTTGGCTAATGCGGTTAAAGTAACCCTGGGCCCTAAAGGACGTCACGTAATTATCGACAAAAAATTCGGTTCACCTGTAATTACAAAAGATGGTGTTACCGTAGCAAAAGAAATTGAATTAAAAGACCCAATTGAAAACATGGGCGCCCAAATGGTAAAAGAAGTTGCGTCAAAAACTGCTGATATTGCAGGCGATGGTACTACTACTGCTACCGTTTTAGCACAGGCAATTGTTACTGCAGGTATTAAAAACGTAGCTGCCGGTGCAAACCCAATGGATTTGAAACGCGGTATCGACAAGGCTGTATCTGCAGTTGTTGAAGATCTGAAAAAACAATCACAATCTATCGGCGACGATAACAACAAGATCAAACAAGTTGCAGCTATATCGGCTAACAACGACGAAATGATCGGTTCGTTAATTGCCGAAGCAATGGAAAAAGTTGGTAAAGATGGTGTGATAACTGTTGAAGAAGCAAAAGGAACTGAAACCGAAGTTAAAACTGTTGAAGGTATGCAGTTTGACCGTGGTTACCTGTCTCCTTACTTTGTAACCAACGCCGATAAAATGGAAGCCGAGCTTGAAAACTGCTATGTGCTCATCTATGATAAAAAAATATCGTCGATGAAAGAATTGCTTCCTATACTTGAAAAGCAAGTTCAAACCGGCAAACCCCTTTTAATTATTGCTGAGGACCTTGACGGCGAAGCTTTAGCTACCCTGGTAGTTAATAAGATCCGTGGCTCACTGAAAGTTGTTGCTGTTAAAGCCCCTGGCTTTGGCGATCGCCGTAAAGCAATGCTGGAAGATATAGCCATTTTAACCGGTGGTACTGTAATTTCTGAAGAAAGAGGTTACAAACTGGAAAATGCTGACCTTTCGTACCTGGGTTCTGCCGAAAAAATTGTTGTTGATAAAGACAATACAACTATTATTAACGGTGCAGGCAAAGTTGAAGAGATCAAATCTCGTGTAAGCCAGATCAAAGCTCAGATTGAGTCAACTACTTCTGATTATGACCGTGAGAAATTACAGGAACGTTTAGCCAAATTATCTGGCGGTGTAGCTGTATTGTATATCGGTGCTGCATCTGAAGTGGAAATGAAAGAAAAGAAAGACCGTGTTGACGATGCTTTACACGCAACCCGTGCGGCTGTTGAGGAAGGTATTGTTGCAGGTGGTGGTGTTGCATTTATCCGTGCAGTTGACGCCCTTAAAAACCTTAAAGGTGCAAACGAAGACGAAAATACCGGCATCCAGATCATTCGCCGTGCTATAGAAGAGCCGTTACGCCAGATCTGCGAAAACGCAGGTATCGAAGGTTCTATCGTTGTTCAGAAAGTGAAAGAAGGCAAAGCCGACTTTGGTTACAACGCACGTACCGATAAATACGAAAACTTAATTGGCGCCGGTGTTATCGACCCTACTAAAGTAGGCCGTGTAGCATTAGAGCACGCTGCATCAATTGCTGCGATGCTGTTAACAACCGAATGCGTATTGGCTGACGATCCTGAAGATGAAAAAGCAGGCGGTCCACCAATGGGCGGCGGCGGCATGGGCGGCATGATGTAATCGGGTCAGTCTTAAGTCCTCAGTCTTGAGTCGAAAGAATAGTCTTTTTGGCTAACGACTTAAGACTATAAAAAAGAAATCCCTGTCTGTTTTTACAGACAGGGATTTCTTTTTTATACACTTTTCACCATGTCATTTCCCGGTAAATGAATGGTCATTGGTTAATCAAATGATTGAATTGGTAATTATTTGTTTACAATACGGGCTAAATTTGCATTAGTATTCGTCAGATAGTTACTAGGCATGGCATTTGAATGAACAACAATATTATGAAGCAGTTTACCGAGAAAACAAAACAATTGCAGATCCAGCTAGTGGAATGGGTGTTTTTTAAAGGGCCCGAGTTATTTATCACCTTATACGGTAAATAATAAATTTAGTAACTTCGCTTCTTCTATGAAGCTGCAGAAACTCTATGACCGTGCATTCGGTTATCTTTACACTCACGGTCCCGATATACTTATTGGTTTAATTATATTCTTTATAGGCCTTTGGTTTATAAAGTTCCTTCGCTCACGCTTGCGCGACCGCATGAGTAAGCGTAAAGTTCATTCATCGCTACAGCCTTTCTTTTTAAGTCTTTCTATTACCGCTTTATATATTTTACTCATCATCACCGTGATGGAGATAATGGGATTGCATATCACCATATTTACCACCATTATCGGCGCATTCAGCGTTGCCGCAGGTTTGGCCCTTTCGGGCACGTTTCAAAACTTTGCAGGAGGCGTGCTCATCCTGTTGCTTAAACCTTTTGATATTGACGACAATATTATAGCTCAGGGCCAGGACGGCAAGGTAGTATCCATCCAGATATTCTACACCGTATTGCTGACGATTGATAACAAGACCATCATTATCCCAAACGGCAAATTATTTAACGAAGTGATTGTAAATGTAAGCCGGGAAAATTTGCGGCGTTTGGATTTTGAAGTAAAACTGGGTTACGCAGCAGATGTCGACAAGGCAAAAAAAATTATGCTTGCAGCTATTAAGGCAACCGAGTATGTATTGGATGACCAACCTGTGAGGGTAGGCCTGGTAGGGCTGGAGATTGACAGTATAAGGTTTACCGTAAACGTTTGGGTCGATCCTTCAAACTACCTCGTCGCAAAGATAGCCCTCATGGAAAAAATGATCAAAGACCTCGGCGCCGCCGGTGTAGCCTTCCCCAAAGCGGGATGATTGGAGGAGGCGAAAGGCTAAAGGTAAAGGGTAAAAGGTTTTAAAACTGTCGAAAATCAATTGCACACAATTGACTTTCACCTTTCACCTTTCACCTTTCACCTTTCACCTTTCACCTTTCACCTTTCACCTTTCACCTTTCACCTTTCGCCTTTCCCACGTCAAATCCTTTGCCTGGCTTTTATCTCCAGATACTTGTTTATGGTATTTACCGTTAGATTTTGCGGGGTGGTTAGGATAGATTGAATATTGTTTTTCGCCAGTTCCTTTACGATCAGTTTTTTATCGTATGCAAATTTTTCGGCGATGGTTTTTATATAAATACCCTCTACATTGGTTGCGGGTTGTTCACTTAACGTTTTTAGTTCGGTATTCTCAAAAAATACGACCAGCAACAGGTGAAACCTGGCAATACGTTTTAGAAACGGGAGCTGTCGGTTTAATGACGATATGCTTTCGTAATTGGTAAAAAACACCACCAGGCTACGCTGTTTAGCCACACTGCGGATGGTGGTATAAAGCGCTTCCATATTGGTTTCCAGGTACCGTGTTTTTTCCTTGTATAAAACCTCCAGTATTTTATTTAGCTGGGTGTGGCGGCGGTCAGCCGGTATAACGGCGCCAATTTTCTCGGCAACGGTTATCAGGCCTGCTTTGTCTTCTTTTAACAGCGCAATGTTTGATAGCACAAGGCTGGCATTTATGGCGTAGTCGAGCAGGCTTAACCCGTCGAAAGGCATTTTCATCGCCCTCGATTTATCGATCACACAATACACATGCTGCGATTTTTCGTCGGTGTAAGAGTTGGTCATCAGGCTGCCACGCCGTGCTGTTGCTTTCCAGTTTATGGTGCGGTAATCATCTCCCGGTACATAATTTTTTACCTGTTCAAATTCAAGACTGTGGCCAAGTCTCCTTATTTTTTTAATGCCGAGGTCCGACAGATGATTGGATATTGCCATCAACTCATATTTCCGCATCTGCAAAAAAGAAGGATAAACCGGTAATGTTTCGGCCTGGTCAAAATTATATCGCCGGCTGATGAGTCCCAGCGGCGAACGCACAAATAACCTTACCGCTCCAAATTGATATTCTCCCCGTTTCGTTGGCCGCAGCACATAATTGATCAGCTTACGCTGCCGCGGCTTCAGATCTGTCTTAAACCAGATGTCGCGTTTTTGAAATTGGAAAGGTATCTCGTCAATAATACTCACGCTAATATTAAAAGGGTACCAGTTCTCAACAAATATCCCCAGTTCGTTATCATCGCTGTTACTCAGCCTGTCGGGTGCGTGACGTTTGGCAAATACCCCCTTTTGAGTGCGGTAAAGCAGTAACAGGTCAGTTAACAGGAGTAACAATAACGCGTAAAATACAAATTCGGGAATAACGCCCAGCCAGGGAAAAAAGAATTCAAAAACAAACAGCACCACGCTAATACTCAATACCGTAAATATCCGGCTGGTAAAAAACAGGTCCTTGTAAAATAAGGTGAAAAATTTCTTCACTGATTTTGTTATAATTTATATGTCGGCATGTTTATCGTCTTTGACGATTTAGCTTTGGTTAAAATCTATCTCGGCACTTCAATTTTTTGAACAAGCTGGTTAATTACGTCGTCAGGTGTAACACCTTCCATCTCCTTATCAGGAGTAAGCATAATGCGATGCCTCAATACCGGCGTTGCCACGTAGGTAATATCATCGGGCGTAACAAAGTCACGGCCCCTGATGGCCGCCAGCGCCTTTGCAGCATTAACAATGGCCAGCGATGCACGCGGTGAAGCGCCAAGGAATAGCGATTTGTTATTCCGGCTTTCGTGGACGATTTTGGCTACGTAAACCAATATTTTATCTTCAACATGCAAGCCCATAACTGTCTGCCTTAACGCGATGATATCTTTTGCCGATAAAACAGGCTTTACATGACTAAGTTGGTCATTCGTTTTTTGCTGATGCTGTTGTTTAAGGATCGCTATTTCTTCGTCCAGCGATGGGTATTTTACTTCTATCTTAAAAATAAAACGGTCTAATTGTGCCTCGGGTAAACGGTAGGTACCCTCATGTTCAACCGGGTTTTGCGTGGCAAGCACGGTAAAGGGTTCATCCATTTTATACGTTTGGCCATCAATGGTTAGCTGCCGCTCTTCCATAACCTCGAACAATGCCGATTGTGTTTTGGCCGGTGCACGGTTTATTTCATCGATCAGGATGATATTGCCAAAAATAGGGCCGTGTTTAAATTCAAAATCAGTACTTTTTGGGTTAAATACCGAGGTACCTAAAATATCCGATGGCATCAGGTCGGGCGTAAACTGTATCCGCGAATATTTGGCGTCAATTGACCTTGCAAGCAACTTGGCGGTAAGGGTTTTTGCCACGCCAGGCACACCTTCAATTAAAATATGCCCGTCCGCCAGTATGCCAGCTATCAGCAGTTCAATGCTATCGTGCTGGCCAACAATTATGGTTGCCAGGGCAGCTTTTATCTGGTCAACAGCGGTATGAAGCTTACTCAGATCGGTTCTTTGTTCAAAAATTCCCTCTTCCATATTATGCAATTTGTGTATAAAGTTTTTCTATCAATTTATTAAGTTCTATCAGTTCGCGGTCAGAAACTATTCCCTTGACGCCTATTTGTTTTATGCAATTTACCAGGTCTCGTGCCAAAGCGGCATCGATACCTAATTTAACTGTCATCCGCTCTACAAGTTCACCATCCAGGTTGTTGGATTTTATTTGGTATTCTTCGCGCAGTTTTGTCAGCAGGTAGATGATCTTTTTATGGGCTATGTTGGTATTATTGCGTTTTTCGTAATATACCTGGCCCACCACGTTAACAAATTCAAGGGTGGCATTCTGCAAAGGCTCAATTACGGGGATGATACGCTGCCTGCGTTTTATCTCGTACAATACAAAAATTATAAGACCGAACAGGCTTATATAATAAGCCCATTGCAGGCTCGGGTTGTCAAAGAAAACCCGAAGGGGCGATTCTTCCGGTGGTATATCGCCATTCTGAAATTCGTCCCAATAAACATTTTTCGTTGCCGGTAAATAAGATAACGCTTTGGCGGCATACTCCGCTCCATTGGCCGTTACCAGGTTATAGTTGGTAAAAACGCCCGGGTTACCGCACAGGTATAAATTGCCTTTCCCAAACCGGAAACTCAAAAAGGTACTGTGGCCATGATCGTTTTTCCCCAAAACAACCGCCTTTGCCGTATCAAACGAGCTGAAATAATAATTACTTATATCTCTTTTAAATTTATAAAATCCCGGATTTTTTAAGCGGCTGTTAGTAAAATTCAGTCCGGAGTTTCCTTTTGTACTTTCATAAGCCCCGTAGAGTTTCAGCGTATCGGCCAAAAAGCCACTGAAAGCAAACGATGAAATAAATACCGAATTTCCTGCTTTTATGTACTTAAGCAAAGCGGCGAAATCATATTTATTAATGTTGGTGTTTTTGGCGATGATGAGGTAACTCCCGGCTATTGCTGCTGAGTCGTTTGCCGCAACATAAGTTGAATCGTGCTTTACATTTTTTGCCGAATCCGTTTTTGTACTGTCAGTTGCCAATAACCTGGCAATGGATACCGTATCGCGCACTTGTTTTTTTGCGGAATCCACTAAGGTGGAGTCTGTAATCACCGCTGAATCACGCGACGCCTTATTAAGCGTATCAATCAATACAACGCTTGTTGAATCGTGCAGGGTATTGTAGATCGATGCGTTCGTCCTCACAATAGTCGACCCCGGAAAAATATCATTTAATTGATGATAAGTAATAAACGTACCGTAGGGTATTTTATCATTTAAATAAAGCGTCGGGTTCCAGTTGATGGGGTTAGGTTTGTTGTACTCTACTACCATGTAAATGATCAACAAAGCGCTCGCGATAGCGATGTAAATTTTCAGGTCTTTCATGCCAGGTCTTTATTGAATTTTTGGAACATGAAATTTATATCCTTGTAAACGCTGCCATCGATAAAGAATTCGCCATACCAAACATATTCAAACTGTGTAGTTAGCTGTTTAAAAGCGGTACGCTGGTTATTGTCGGTAAGTTCGTTTACGTAGGCGCTATTTGTTTTCTCGGGCCGCCAACTGATCAGTGTGGCATCACTCAACTGCTTAAGGCATTTTAAATAGAGCATTCTTACAGCCAACCTGTAATTGTGCTGTGCTACCGCTTTTTCTATTTCATTGTCGAAGTTAATTTCGTGTATATTTTCAAGTGATTCTGAATAGGGCAGATCAGCCGGTAGAGGTTTCCTGCTAAAAATGTTCCGCGTATCAATACCCACCAGTTTTAATATAAAAAATACAAGGGCCGCTGCAGCTCCAAGAATGATCAAATACTCGACGAGTAAACCTAATGCTGAAAAAAAAGTGCGCGCATGTTTGATCTTCGAAAAATCAAATAAGTGACCCAGCCATTGCCAGAACCAGTGCCAAAATCTTTCCCACCACGAGGGTTGTGTAACCTCATCGGTATATTTAAATTCAGGTTGTTTGCTATACTTATTCAGCGCATCCTTATTAAAATACCTAACTGTAACGGTCGAAGTATCGGTTCTTAAAACAGCCTTTTGTTTGGGCGCTGGTTTTAATTTTATAGCAAAGCCATTGCCTGCACTTAATGTTATAAAAATTAATATAAGGCTTAAGTAACGCAGCATTGTTAAAACTCCTCAGTTGGCTGGTTGTTATCGGGCTGAACGTTTCCAAGCTGGCTTATCCGGTCCAATAACCCGGGGCTGTCTAACCTTTCTGTCAGGCTAAAATAACATAAACTTATTGTAATCAGGGGCAATACATAAAACACCTCGCAAAGCTGTTCTAATATTGTGGTAATTACGGTAAGCGTAGTTGAAAGGTGGACGCCGTTTTTAGCATGCAAAAAAAGACTACTCAAATTTAGAAGGGAAACCGGTGTTAAAACGGCTAAGGTCGCAAAATATACAATCAATATGATTATAACCAGCGCACCAAATGTGATCCACCAATTGTCTTTTATCAACCTGAAACTGCGGTTAAAAGCATACCCTAAAGTTGTGTTTTCGAAGATCATTATCGGGAATATCAGCGCCATTATTGGATAAAGGTAAATACCGGGTATGCAGCATAATACAGAAGCCACTCCAAGCAAAAGGGCGATGAGGATGCCGCTGCCCAATATTCTAAAATAAAAGTACTTAATATAGCCCCAAAGTTCCGGTAATGTAGGTGGTTCGTTCCCCTTTTCTTTATACAAAGCGATATATGAAAATATAGTTGTGGGAACGGCAAAGTAATTAAGCAATGCGAAAACAATGGTTAACAAATACTCAACACCAAAAATCCCAAACTGATTTGATTCATATAAACGGCTGGTTGTTTGAATCAGGTTTACGCTATTAAACGTATCGATTGCCCTTGCCTGTTCCAGTGCCGAAAAAATAGCCGATGCAAACAAAAAGAATCCGCAAAAGGTAAAAAACGCCTTTATCATGGGCTTGAAATTGAGGCGGATGAATACAAAGCTGTCCGAGATAAGTTCGCCGAAATCCCTGATCTTTAAAAATTCAAATTTTGGGGGCATATGGTTTTTGTTTTTTTGATAACAAGTTAGGGTAGAGGATCACATACCATATCATAAAAGCGAGAGATGATATTAAAATACCCAGGCTTAGCCAGATGGGCATTTCGGTATGGCGTGTAACAAAGCTTTCAAAAAAAGCCGCGGTTATAAATATAGGTACCAGGCCGATGACCATTTTCGTACCGTCTTTAGCGCCCCTTTTTAGCGATTCCATCCGGGTGTAGGTTTTCGGGAACAAAAAACTGTTGCCCATTACTAACCCGGCTGCTGCCGCTATAATAAATGACGATATTTCAAGCGTGCCATGTATCCATATCACCAATACCGAGGCTGCTCCAAATCCTTTACTGAAAAAGTAATATTGGAACGTGCCAAGCATAACGGAGTTCCGGAATAGAAAGAAAACGGAACCCACTGAAAAAATAATACCGCTTACAAAGTTTAAAAAAGCCACAAAGATGTTATTTGCAGCTATTGCCATAAACATCACAAATTCGCCATTTTGTTTGTAAACGCCAAAAGGGTCGCCCTTTGCAATATTGGCATTGGTCATGTCAACATATTCGTCCCCCAAAATAAGGCGGACAAAGTTTTCGTCGTACTTTGCTGACAAAACCCCGATAAAACAGAATACCGCAAAAAAAATGAACGAATACAACAATTGCCTTTGGTAAGTTTTGAAAAGTAACGGTAGCTCGTATTTCCAGAAAGTGATAAACCGATTGCTTTTTTCGGTTTGATTTTTATAAATAGACTGGTGCAGCCCTGCCGCAAGCCCGTTTAAATAGGCGGTAGTTTTTGATTTTGGATAAAATGTTTTGGCATAAGCAAGGTCGTCGGTAATTTGTATAAACCTGTCAGCCAGTTCATCAGGGTCACTTGGAGGGGCGCCTTCAAAGCTGGTCCACTTTTCTGAATTTTGTTTAACAAATAACGGCTCTCGCATTTAAAATTAGATGTGAAATAATTGTGTTAAAATAATTACAAATTTTTATCTTTCAGCAATAAAGATGATATAAACCTTATAAATTAATTTGGATGCAGACCATACGGATCACAACCTCGCAAAATATTGACATCGATTACGAAGTGGCCGGTGTGGGCGAACGCATCCTTGCCCGTTTAATTGACTTTGCCCTATTTATAGTAGTATTTTTAGCAGGCCTGATAGTGTCGGGTGCTTTTGGGGGTTTATCAGGCAATTCCGTCGCGGTAGTAGTGCTTTTAGTTATTTACGCAGTATTGTTTGTGTTTTACGACCTTGTTTGTGAAATAGTACTCAATGGCCAGAGCCTGGGCAAACGGGTTATGAAAATAAAGGTGATAAGCCTTAATGGCGCACGGCCAACCTTTAGCCAATATTTAATGCGTTGGCTATTCCGTATAGTAGATTTTACTTTAACATCGCAGGCCTGCGGTTTAATATCTGTAGCGGTCACCGAGAAGCACCAGCGTGTTGGCGACCTTGTTGCAGGGACCACCTTAATAAAAACTCAGCCTCGCACCCTGTTGGATAATCTTGTGTTTACGCCGGTGGCTGATAATTACGAGCCGGTTTTTAAAGAAGCTGCGCTTTTAACCGATGCCGATATTAATTTGATTCATGATGTGTTGACCAACTTTCTAAAAACCGGCAATAGTATGATAGTTTATAATATGGCGCAACGGATTAGGGAACATTTGCAAGTGAGTCTGAAGCCAAATATGAACAGTTTGCAGTTTTTACAAACCATTATAAAAGATTATAGCCATATAATCGCTCAGGCGGATGCTTTATAATGGGCGTAAATACCAAATATTTTAATGCCGTAACTAACTAATATTATCGTTCCGTTTATAATAAAAAAGGTTTTCTTTATTGTGCTCTTCGGGGTATCCAATTTGTAAAAGCCATCTGCAATGCCGTACGAAAAGAACAACAACAGCGGTATGGTTGCTGGGTAAAGTGCAAAGCTGTTATGGAAATTGCCTTGTATGAGTTGTATTACCGATCGCTGGAAACCGCACCCGGGGCAATCTATCCCCGTAAGCGTTTTAAATGGACAGCGGAGCAAATGATTTTGCAGCCAGTTAATAAATACTAACCGACTGCAAAATATTTGTAAATACATGATGTAAGAATATTATAATTTAAGCCTGGGGTGGTTGGTTAGGGTCCTGGTAATTGGTAGAATTAAAAGGATCTCTTGGTCTTAAACCGCCTGCTTCTGCCGCCGATGGTCCGAGGTATTGATAATTCCCAAATCCTAATATCGGCCAAAAAATAAAACCCAGGAATATCAAACCAAGGGTAAATCCTTCGCTTTGTCCAAAACTTTTACTCACCAGGTTTAAGGTCCATATGACAAAGATGATATTTACGCAGGGGATTAAAAATAAAAATATCCACCAGATTGGTTTGCCCACAATTTCGAGCATCACAATTAAATTGTAGATGGGGATAATACATGCCCAGCCTGGTTTACCGGCTTTAGCGTAAACTTTCCATTGCCCGGCAATTACAATTACCCATATTATGATAATCGGGATAAGCATAGCGGCAAAAACTGCCATAACTGCGGCAACTGCGCCGGTTGAATTCGGATCGTAATCTTGCATTGTTTTAGGTTTTAGTGTATAGTGATTGTTTAGTAAATTAGGTTAAAGTAACTAAAATAATATAAATACAAAAAATTTAATTGAAAAAAGAAAACTGGCTTATTGTTGTAATTTTGACCGATGCAAAGGGAACAGATCTCGGTTTTTGATATGTTTAAGATCGGCATAGGGCCGTCAAGTTCGCACACCCTCGGGCCGTGGCGCGCCGCACAGCAATTTGTGCGATCGCTGGAGGATAAAAGTGCGTTGCCGCTGGTAAAGGAGATAAAAATATTGCTATATGGCTCACTCGCCAAAACCGGTCACGGCCACGGAACTGATATTGCCATTCTTTTAGGTTTGAGCGGGGACGACCCGGTTACATTTGAGGTTGACCAGGTGTTGCCAAAAACTGAAAGTATAAAAAACTCCAAAACACTTATCCTTGGCGGAACGAAAAAGATTATTTTCTCTGCAAGTAACGACCTGCTGTTTTTATCTAACGAAAGTTTACCCTATCACCCAAATGCCGTCACTTTCCAGGCATTTTTAAATAACGGCAACGCCATTTCCGAAACTTATTATTCCATTGGCGGTGGCTTTGTGGTAAAAGAGGGCGGGCAGGGTCAGTCAAAAAACGAAGTTGACCTGCCTTTCCCTATCGAAACAGCAAATAACCTGTTGCACTGGTGCATAAAAACCGGACTAAAAATATCAGAAGTGGTAATGGAGAACGAGTTGGCCTGGAGAAGCGAACAGGAAACACTTGCCGGTGTACTTAATATTTTTAAGGCCATGAGGGAGTGTATGTACCGGGGCTGTCATACTACTGGATATTTACCCGGTGGCTTGAATGTTGCCCGGCGGGCGGCCTCACTTAACCGTAAACTGACGGGGGGCCGCGTTTATACAAATTTTGACGAATGGGTAAAAGCAATCCGCGAAACAGGAGATGGTTTTAAAAATATTCTCGATTGGGTGAGTTGCTTTGCCCTGGCGGTTAACGAGGAAAATGCTTCATTTGGTCGTGTGGTAACGGCGCCCACCAATGGCGCTGCCGGTGTTATACCCGCCGTTTTACAATATTTCCTGGTTTTTTGTGATGGTTATACCAATGATCGGATCGTTCAGTTCCTGCTTACCGCGTCGGAGATTGGCAGCATATTTAAAAAAGGCGCTACCATTTCCGCAGCCATGGGCGGTTGCCAGGCCGAAATTGGCGTATCATCAGCCATGGCCGCCGCCGCGTTGACAGAATGCCTGGGCGGAAACCAGCGGCAGGTATTAATGGCTGCTGAAATAGCGATGGAGCATCACCTCGGTATGACCTGCGACCCAATCGGCGGCCTGGTGCAGGTCCCCTGCATCGAGCGTAACACCATGGGTGCTATAAAAGCCATCACCGCTTCGCAGCTGGCCCTTCAAACCAATCCCGATAACGCCAAAGTCAGCCTGGATGCGGTAGTTAAAACGATGTGGCAAACCGCATTGGATATGAATTCAAAATATAAAGAAACGTCTGATGGAGGACTGGCGATAAATATTCCGTTGAGTTTGCCGGAGTGTTAATTTGATAGAGATAGCGGAGATCCCAGGGGTGCCTGCGGAAAAATATCTGGTAAATAGATATTAACGTCCGAAGTTATTTATGACAGTTTTTCTATTTCTTCGATAGAAAGTCCGGTAATATTGGCAATTAAATCTATATCAAGGCCATTTTCTATCATCTTAAGTGCGGTCTTCCTTATCCCTTCCTCACGACCTTCCTCACGGCCTTCTTCACGGCCTTCTTCACGGCCTTCTTCACGACCTTTCTCAATGCCTTTTTTTTCTGCCCGGTCCAATAAAAATTCTTCAATACCCATGGTTATCTTCCTTTCTGTTAAAACGGCTATCTGTTGCTCAAATTTAGTTAATAACTCCTTGTTTTCAAAATTAATATAATAGCGTAGAAAGCTCATCACCTTCCTTATTTTCTCTTTTGGCATTTGCCTGGTTAATAAGCGTTTTGCCAGGTCGTACGCCAATTCAAACAATTGCGTGTCGCTTTTATTAGAATGTGAAAGGGCAAGTTTGGCCGAAAGTACGGCCATAGCAAAAGGATTATTACTGGCTTCGAGTTCGGCATCGTTTTGATCAATTATTTTATAGGTGTTGAAAGAATAGTAAACACGGGTACCTAAAAAATCCCTTTCATAAAATTTAGGATGGAACGTTTTGCTGGTATCAGCCAAAATAGCAAAGGCAGTAATTGGTCGGTGATATTTGTCCAATATGCGGTAATAGTATTGAAACATTCGTTCGGCAAAATCGTAATCTGTATAGCCCTGTACTTCCACGTGTATCAATATCCACTCCTCCAGGCCGGTCAATGTAAAAACTTTTACAAGTTTATCTACGTAACGTGGTGCAAAAATATCCCCTTCGGGCGGAAAAAGCTGCTCCAACTCTTTGTCGAGATATTCGAAACCTCTTGTTAAATTAAATAGCTTATCAGCATCCGGGTGAAAAAGCGAAGAAAATCATCAAATAAATCCTCCAGGGTCGCTTTCCAAAGTATGTCGTTTCGTTTCATAAGAATTATCAAATCTATAAAATATGCGAACAATTGTGATTCAATGACAAACTCATACAAAAAAGATACACTTTGTTTGCTTTGATAAAACAAGTATAAACTCCTAAATTCGTCCATGATGACAAACGACCGCCGTATCTTCCTGAAGCAAGCCGCAACCCTTGCGGGGGCCTTTTCGGTTAACAGCCTCTTTAACCAGGCACACGCAGCCGAATGGCAAAAAGCGGCACAAAAGGTTAACCACCTCACCGATTTGCAGGTAGCTGAAGACGAGGATTTCTGGCGGGTGGTGCAGCAATCCTATACGGTTAACTCCAATATCATCATATTAAATAATGGCGGTGTTTCACCATCGCCATTGGTGGTGCAGCAGGCGGTTGAGCGTTACAACCAATTGGCTAACCAGGGGCCTTCCTATTATATGTGGCGTATACTCGACCAGGGGCGCGAACCTCTGCGCGAAAAATTGGCGAACCTGGCGGGCACCCCGCCGGAAGAAATTGCCTACAATCGCAACGCAACAGAATCGCTCAACACCATTATATTGGGCATGGACCTTAAGGCAGGTGATGAGGTTATCGGCACCAAACAGGATTATCCGCACATGATATCGGCCTACCGGCAAAGAGCGCTGCGCGAAGGCATCGTTTATAAACAGCTTAGTTTTGAGTTCCCTATTGAGAATGATGAACAGATAGTAAAAGCTTATGAAGATGCCATCACCCCAAAAACAAAACTGCTGCATGTTACCCACATGATCAATTGGGTAGGCCAGATAATGCCGGCGCGGAAAATATGCGATATGGCGCATGCCAGAGGCATTGAAGTGATTGTCGACGGTGCACACTCCTTCGGCCTGATGGATTTTAAAATACCCGATCTGCATTGCGACTATTTTGGTACCAGCCTGCATAAATTTCTTTCTGCGCCGATTGGCAGTGGCATGATGTGGATAAAAAAGGAAAAGATAGAGAAGATATGGCCGTTACTTGGCGATGATAAACCCAATAGCAGCGATATTAGGAAATTTGAGAACCTGGGGACGCGCAGTTTCCCGATAGAACAGGGGATTGGCGAGGCTATTAACTTTCATGAGGGAATAGGCAGCAAACGAAAAGAAGAACGGATAAGGTATTTGAAAAATTACTGGGCCTCCAAAGTCCAGCAAATACCAAAGGTTAAACTGCATACTTCGTTAAACCCTAAATATTCCTGTGCTATTTGTGGTATAAGCATTGACGGGATGACCGCCGGTGAACTGGACAGCGCCCTTTTTGACAAATACAAGATACACACCGTAGGCATAAATTTCGAAAATATCCATTGCGTACGGGTTACGCCGCATGTTTATACTACCCTAAACGATCTGGATAAGTTGGTAAGAGCCATCGAAGAAATTGCTGCCAAAAAATAATTACTTTTTGAACAGCCTCGAATCAAATTCAAATGGCTCGCTAAAAAGGACCTTTACATTCTTAAAATCCGGATGACGGGGATTGATCAAATAGTTGTGTTCTGCGGGTATTGTTGCTGATGGCACTTTTAAAGCCAGGTGTTTATTATCTTTCAAAAAACCGTCACCCATCTCCTGGGTTCTTTTAACAATGGGGTTTCTGTTCCAGTTTGTGGGTAAGTCGCTTAATTTAATTTCAGTTATGTCAGCGCCATCTGGAATATCAATAGCAACCATAAAATAATTGATGGGTATAATACCGAACGGAACGTGAACCGCAACTTCCAAAACGGCAAGTGCCCGTGAGTTAGCAGTATATAGTGCCGCCATCCCTTTATCGTTCCAACGACCGCCGTTTATTTCGGCGCCCCGACCCGACAGATCATTAACATATTCCTGTTTGCAAAGTCTGTAAACAATCATGCAAAAATACCATGTTCAATACGGCCTAATTCGTCATAAACCATGGTGATGCCAAAAGAGGTGTCGAGGAGATCCTTTGGTTTTACGCCGCCCAAAGCAATACTTTTAGTATCCATCCAGGCATAAAAATTTTCTTCGATGCCAAAAACCTGTACGCCTTTTTTGTAAAGAAGCTCAATAACAACTATCCTGTCGGTATGGATCGGATTGAAGGATTTGTTCTCTTTTTTGTAACGCTGGATAGTACGTTCAGAGAGATGAAGATATTCGGCCCATTCCTGCAGGGTGAGATGTATCCGGTCAGAAAGTTTTGTTAAATGATAAACAGACACACCCTCACTAACCATATTGGCCAGGTTTACTTCATCATCATCGTCGATGAATTTATACGGTTTTGGTTCGCTCATATATTAAAAATGCTAACTGTCATCAAATTTACGACACTTGTCGCTGTTTCGCAAATTTATTTTTTAATTTTTCCCGCTACCATCGGCTCCAGTAATTGCATCCATAAAGTGTACATTTTACCGGAAGGATGCAACCCATCCGGCGCGATCAACGATGGGTCTGTGGCTGCTTTTCGCGATATGGGCGTTATATCTAAATAATTAACACTGGCCTTCTGGCTTATAGCCTTGTTAATGGCATTAAATTGATCTATCTGCGGACCAATTACATTGTCCTGCCCGTTTGCAAAGGGCGTAACCCCATAATCAGGGATCGACAAAACAAAAACCTTGCTGGTATCACCGTTTGCAAAATTTATAGCAGTATTTAGTACCTGGGCAAACTTTGTGCTATAATCGCTTTGGCTCAACCCCTGGTATTGGTCGTTAACGCCAATAAGCAAAGTAACAAAGTCGTATTTTTTTGAATTGATAGTGCTACTTGCGATTGCACTTATCAAATCCTGGGTGGTCCACCCTGTAACCGCTATTATCGTTGGGGGATGCACGGGAATAGATTGCCCCTCTAGTAAACTAACCAACTGGTAAGGGTACGAATCGTTTTGAGGTACCGACTCGCCTATGGTATATGAGTCGCCCAGCGCGAGGTACGAGAGGGTATCGGCCTTGTTCATGGTTTTTGTTATCACTACAGTATCAATGCTGGTTATTGGCGCAGTTTCTGCTTTTTTATTACATCCGGCTAAAGCAGCAAGCGTAATTACTATAATTTGTAATGTTTTCATCATATCTCCATATTGAACAATACGGAAATATGATGTTTTAAGATTTTTTTAACTTCATTAATATCCACTTCATGGCCCAATTCGCGCTGCATGGAGGTTACGTCCTTATCATCAATTCCGCAGGGAACTATATTTTTAAAATATTCAAGGTCTGTGTTTACGTTAAAGGCTAGCCCGTGCATGGTAACCCACCTGCTGCAGCGTACCCCCAGCGCACAAATTTTACGGGCTTTCTCGTTATCGGCATCAAACCAAACACCGGTATAGCCAGGATAACGGCCTGCATGCAAACCAAAATCAGCCAGGGTAAGTATTACTGCTTCTTCCAGCGTGCGCAGATACAGGTGTATATCGGTAAAGAAATTATCAAGATCGAGTATTGGGTAGCTAACAATTTGGCCAGGACCGTGGTAAGTAATATCGCCGCCACGGTTAATGGGATAATAGGCCGCATTCTTTTCTTTCAATCCCGCTTCATCTAAAAGCAAATGCTCCGGTTTGCCGCTTTTGCCAAGCGTATATACATGCGGATGCTCGCAAAATACAAGATAATTGGGGGTTAATGTGCCGACATCAAATTCATCACCTTCCGAGCCGGCCTGGCGATTACGCAGTTCGATTTTTAAGTTAACCGTACGAGAAAACAATTCCTCCTGTTTATCCCAGGCTTCTTTGTAGTCAATTAGTCCCCAATCTTCTAAACTTACTTTTTTGTTCTTCATCTGCGCTATCCCTTCACGTATCCTATCATGTAATCCTGGTACTGCAGGTAGCCCACCAGGTAGTCCTGGCTGATATCTCCCTTTTGCAGGTGTGCTTCTACCGCGCCATGCCCTTCAAAATTAAAAGGCTCCAGTAAAATATTATCTAAAAACGAAACCTCTTTTTGTCCAAAGCATTTGTAAACAGCTTCCTTAACACACCAGCAGACATATAGTTGCGGTATTTTAAATTCATTGCTGATAAAGGTCAGCTCCTCTTTCCGCATAAACTTATGCGCTATGCGTTCAACTTTTTGTTTCACCTGCTCAATATCGATGCCTACAGGGCGTTTGCTGATCATCACTGCGGCATAGTCAAAGGAGTGGCTTAGGGAAATATGATAGGGGAGGTTAACCAGGTAGGGTTTGCCGTGTCCGTCCACTTTGCAGTCTATGTATTCGTCCGTCCGCAGCATCTTCCGTAATAAAACACGCGTGCCCAGCCAGTGCAAATTTCGCTTGCCAATTTTAAGTTGTTCGTAGTAAGCCTTTTCCTGTTCGTCCAATTGCAGCTGGCTGTACAGTTCGTCGGCTTGTTCTTCTATCTTCCAGATCGCAAATTCTGTATCGTCATCAACCTGCTGTCTGTATGCTATCGCCATATATGTAAAATTGCAAAAAGGATGACAAACTTATATCAAATAAACCTAAATTGTATCGCTTTTTATCAATTATAAACTAAAGCTTAAAAATACCCATGCTACCCGAAAAACTGACGCCTGCCCAGGTTACGCTTTACCACCAGCAGGGATATCTCATTATTAAAGGTTTTTGCAAGCCGGTTGAAGTAAATAAACTGTATCAAACTGCATTGGACGATAACGCCATGAAAAACAACGCTTTGGACCTTAACGACCAAAGCGGCAAAAAAACAAAGCTCTCCTTATGGTTTACGCCTGGTAATGATGTATTTGGATACCTGACCCGCAGCGAAAAAATGATCGGTTCGGTAGCACAATTGTTGGCGGGAGATACACCGGTTTGCCATTTTCATTCAAAACTAATGCAAAAAGAACCGAAAGTAGGCGGCGCCTGGGAGTGGCACCAGGACTACGGCTACTGGTACAAAAACCAGTTTATGTTTCCTGATGAATTGATCAGCGTAATGGTTGCCCTAACCGAAGCCAACCAGCAAAACGGCTGCCTGCAGGTAATAAAAGGCTCACATAAATTAGGCAGGGTAAATCATGGTTTTGCGGGCGAGCAGGTGGGCGCCGATATGACTATGGTAAACAACGCCTTGAAAACCATGGAACTGGTTTATGTTGAACTGGGACCCGGCGATGCACTGATATTCCACAGCAACTTGCTGCACCGCTCGGAAGCAAACCTGTCCGATCGTCCGCGATGGTCTATTATTTCCTGCTATAACCTGCAATCAAACCTGGCTTATAACGAAACGTCCACATCTTACAAAGTACCGGTTGACGTAGTTCCCGATAATGCCATTATGGAATGGGACGCCGAATCGTTATCCAATGCCGATTTCCTTAAAAAAGAAAACGACCCGGCTTTAAAAGAGACCGGCTGGGAGGAGCAGGTTTAATTTGAAAATGGATTGATTTGAAAATTTGAAGATTGGAACGATTCCCAACTTTACAACCTTCCAACAAAACGGAGAATTTGAAAATCAGGAACGAATCAACTTTACAACTTTACAACATTACAACAAAAACGTTATAACATTACAACAACAAAAATATGAACATAGCCGTGTTAGGTTCGGGTTTTATTGCCCGTTTTTATGCCGATTCGCTGCAGGCGCAGCGTACAAAGGATTCGCTGATCAGCGTTTACTCCAGGAATATAGATAAAGCCAAAAAGTTTGCCGAAGATTACAAACTTTCCTTCTTTTCGAATGATATGGACGAAGTATGCAGTCGTGCCGATGTGGATGCGGTGGTGATATCGCTGCCCAATAACCTGCATGAAGCTGCGGTTGCTGCTTGTGCAAAAGCAAAAAAACATGTGCTGTGCACCAAGCCCCTTGGCCGCAATGCCGCAGAGGCAAAGCGTATGCTGGATATGGTAGAAGAAGCCGGCATAATGGGGGGCTACCTCGAAGACCTGTGTTATACGCCGAAATTCATGAAATCGTTAAAGGCCGTTAAGGATGGCAATATAGGCAAAGTATTATGGGCAAAATCGCGTGAAGCACACCCCGGTCCGCATAGCGATTGGTTTTGGGATCATGAACAATCGGGTGGCGGCGCAATGGTGGATTTGGGTTGTCATTGTGTTGAAATTGCCCGCAACTATATTGGCAAACAAATACGGCCTGTAGAAGTAATGTGCTGGGCGGCAACACAGGTACATCCTATACAAGCCGAAGACAGCGGCATTGGCCTGGTGAAATATGCCAACGGCGCAATCGGCCAATTCGAGGTGAGCTGGTGTTTCAGGGGCGGGATGGACCTGCGCGATGAAGTGATGGGCACCGAGGGCACCATTTGGCTCAACAACTTTTTGCGCACCGGTTTCGAAATGTTCAGCACCGGCAAAGGCGGTTATGTTGCCGAAAAGGCCGAAAGCAGCAGCGGCTGGCTGTTCCCGGTAGGTGATGAGGTACACGAACTGGGCTATACCAATATGTTTACCGATATGTTTAATGCCATTGAAAACAAAACCGAACCGCTTGAGACTTTTTACGATGGCTATGTTGTAAACGCCATCCTCGATGCCTGTTATGCCTCCGCAGCATCGGGCAAATGGGAACCGGTACAAATTAGTGATTGGCGCGGCGACCAAACCAATGATTATGGTTCAAACTTCGCGTCGTATGATGATGATCACTACCTCATAAAAAAGGAGATACTCCCCAGCGGCGAGCATAAACTAATATTAAAGCATAAAGTTACGGGAGAAGTTACGGCGAGGGATGTTTGACAGTTTGTGGTGGGAATATAAGAAACAAAGAAAACGAAAGTAATCCCTTCCAATTTAAACGTTTGGGTTTGAAAAGGGTAGACGATGACAATTGATCAAAACAGGTCAGCGTGTGTGCCCGTGCGTACAAGTTCCAGTAAATTTATCTGCCCGTTTTCGTCCCAGATGAGTAACAGATCAGGTTTCACGTGGCATTCCCAGTAGCCTCTATAATCGCCGCTTAGTTTATGTGGCCTGTGTTTTTTATCCAGACCTTTGTGCCCGGTTTCAGAGAGAACGGTGATCAACTGCTGCAACAGTTTAAAATCGTCCGTTGATCGTTTTTTTAGCCGTTTTAAATCTTTAAGGAATTTGTTCGACGTGACTATTGAAAACATATTCGAGCATTATATGCTATCAAAAAGTTCCGTAACGCTTGCGAATTTTTTTCCTTTGCCAGCCTTTAATTCCTTCATGGCTGCCACGGTTGACTTATTGGGGACGTGTCCGTCTTTTTTTACTTTAACAGGCACGCCTAACTCTTTTAAAAATTCCTTAACCTGGTTGGTTTTATCTTCAGGTACTTGTATTTCGAGTGTCTGCATATACAAAAATAAATAATTAATTTCCGAAAACATAATAAGCAGTTATTACAACGAAAGATTGTCAAAAGCGATAAGAATTAACTTAATCAACTTTCTTTCCACATCCCGGCAAAACTTTTGTTGACAACAATCTGTTGCCCCGTGTGGCTTTTAGCCCTAATTTTACCCGCTCAATAGCAGGGCACATGATCTTATCTGACAAGCGGATATTAGAAGAAATTGACAACGGTACCATCATCATCGAACCCTTCAGGCGCGAATGCCTGGGGACTAACTCGTACGATGTTCACTTAGGAAAACACCTCGCCACCTACCGCGACCGGGTGCTGGATGCCAAACTTCATAACGAGGTAATACCTTTCGAAATACCGAAAGACGGCTTTGTTCTTCAACCCAATACGCTGTACCTGGGCGTTACGCAGGAATATACCGAGACCCATTTGCATGTTCCTTTCCTAGAAGGAAAATCGAGCATCAGTCGCCTTGGCATTGATATTCACGCTGCCGCCGGTAAAGGCGACGTAGGCTTTTGCAACACCTGGACGCTGGAAATATCCTGCACCCAACCGGTTAAGGTTTACATAGGCATGCCCATTGGCCAGCTCATTTATTTTGTGGTGGAAGGCGAAATAGAAACCTTTTATAACACTAAAGACAACGCCAAATACAACACCCCGTCAACCCGCCCCGTGGAAAGCATGATGTGGAAGAATGTGTTTTAGGAGTCCGGAGATGATTATTTAAGATTGACTCATTCCCGATTTGATTCAGAAACAAGGCCGTTGCTGAGCTGGTAGAAGTGTGGTGACGTCTTTAGGCGCTGCCTGCGACGCGGCCCCCGATGCGGCCGTTATCCGTCACTCCTGCCAATGCAAAGCGCCGGGAATTGAGTGATTTTTGATGGCTGATAAACAAATGCCCTTGCCAGTCAGGTGAATCGCGATTAACGCATGTTTCGTTACTGCGGCTAAGCGTTGGCCAGAGCTATAAGGCAGGCCCAGGTGTCGAGCGAATTTTTTAATTGAAATTCGCCACGATATCCGAAATATTAAACTTTCCATCTATTTCAGCAACGTTGATCGTGCCGCGCAAAATTTTAAAAAAGAAAGCTTTTACTTTATCAAAAGTCATCGAAACCGGCTGGCCATTATCATCAACGCCTAAATGATAGCTTTTATACAATTGAGAACCTAAACTGGTAGCCGAAAGCAAAAAATGATTTTGGAATTTGTCGAAATCTAATAGATCTGCAGCTAACACCTTGCCTACTACCGTGTAACTTCTTATAGTTTTTTGCACTTCTTCGTTCGTTAATGTTGTTTTAACCTCATCGGTATCAAGGTTCATTTCTATTTTGCCAGAGTTTAGCGCCGGCGTAGTTCCTTTGTAAAGAGAACCCATATCTGCCAAACTCAAATTGTACATTTGAGTTCCTGGTATGGTCACGATTTTTTCAATTGAAAAAGCGCTTGGAAGCAACAGCCAGATCTGTTGTGCCAATTTAACCGACTGACTATTAAATGTGCCTATGATGGAATTAGTCAGATCGATGCTTTGTGTGGCAAACACCCCACCTATAACGACACAATTTTGCAAAATAACCTCATCGGCATATATACTTCCTGCAACAAACGCGTTATAAAGAGTAACACTTTTGGCATTGATGTCTGAATAAAATGTTAAATTACAACCCAACGCCCTGGAGACAATTGAATTGGCTGAAGCCACACTTTTCTTAAAGGTAATATTCCCTTTTGCCTCGCTATTAACATACAATTCAACCTGGGTAAACACAGCCCCTCTGATTTCAGAATCACCTTGTTGAACTTCGAGTTTATATGCATAAACCGCCCCCTCTATTACAGTGTCACCTTGTATGGTAATAGTCCGGTCTAATTCAATAGCCCTTTCGGGTAGTATTGAACCTTTTACCAAATTTCCTTTTAATTGGATGTTGCTTTCGTTAAAACGAATCTCGTTTAATTCAGTCATGGGTTCCCTGTGTTTTAGTTTATTACATTAATTGAGCTTAAATTTGATATGGATAGAGTCATTTCTCTGACGCGGGCAGAATGCACGTCATTTGCCGGCATCCTGGCGTTGACCTCCTGGTTAAAATAAAACCACAGGCTTTTTTCATCAGTTTGGGAAATTTTAACCCATTTTAATTTGTCGGCCGAAAAATTATCTTTTAGTTTATTATTATACGTCTTTTCACTAAAAGCAGGCAAATAATCCGGACAATAAACACTTCTATCGACTTGCTTGTCATTGTTAAATTCCACAAAACAGACCGGCGCGAAAATATTATTAGCGGTATTTTCATTAAGCATGCAATGCTGAATGGTGGCTCCCAATTTTTTTTGCTGCCAAAGGAATATTTTAGTCTTGTTCAAGGTGTCTAAAGCGCGTTTTTTTGCTATTGAAATGCAAACCCTGGTTTGAAGGCTGCCGCTTTCCTTTCCGAAGATTGGTACGGTAGTTGTTAAGTCATTGGAAAAGGCTCTTTCACCTTGCCCGTCGCCGTCCTTCCTGAAATTGAAAACAGGTTTATCCAGCTGATATATCCGGTTGCCCAATTCATTATTAAGATCAGCAAATATCTTAATGTATCTGCCTGTAATCCGGTTATAGTCCCCTTCCATCTGTTTTTTCTTGGAATGGCAGGCATTCGACAATTCCCTGATGTGCATCAGTTGCGCATCGAGATTTTGAGTTAACTCTGAAATTTGCTGACTGATCTCGGATTTAACATAGCTAAAAAACCCACCAATGATGGTATCGGCAACTTTTTTTGAATTTCTTTCCTTAGATAATATTGTAGCCGACTCGGTTGCAATAACAGCTTCCGTCAACAAATCGACATTGTTTCCGCAAAACTGAACGCTTCTATCGAACACCATTGTATCCACATTAATATTCACATCAACAGGAATTTCCGCTACCATACTAACGGTGCGTGATACAGTACCGCCGCTTTGAGAAGCCGGGTATGATATACTTACAGTTTTTGACACTGTTGTAGATACCACCTCTCTGTAATGCCTCGAATAACTCATCTTTCCTTATTTTAAATGGTGAATAACTTATTTGCCTGATATAGTTTTAAAGCCATTTCCTTTATTCGGACAGGTTTGGA
>Ga0206878_10150_pt1 | contig 30586 bp, 25 predicted proteins | sample Alteio_BWOrgCont_8_FD_152621 | JGI IMG/M metagenome (GOLD analysis project Ga0206878, IMG submission 152621) | Enriched cells from forest soil in Barre Woods Harvard Forest LTER site, Petersham, Massachusetts, United States -... | ecosystem: Environmental > Terrestrial > Soil > Temperate forest >... | reverse complement strand
CCACTCTACGTAAAACATGCCTGATTTTAGTTTTATTAACAACCACGGAAGCCATTTTCCGTTTATATATAAAACACACAAAATTATGCCTTTCAAAAATTCAATATCCACTCTGGTTGTACTTGTTTTGCTGGCATTTGGCGCATGTGCCCAAATGAGCAGCAGCAAAAACTTGCTGCATAAGCACGATAACAATCCATACTATTCGCATACAGACAATACGCCGCTTAACGTAAACGATGCCGTCTGGAAAAAAATACTTCCCCCCGCCGTATATGAAATAGCACGCGAAAAGGGAACCGAAACACCATATACCGGTGAATACTGGAACAACCATAAAAAGGGAGTTTATTATTGCGCGGTATGTGGCCACCTGTTATATAGCTCAGATGCTAAGTTTGACAGTGGTACCGGCTGGCCCAGCTTCTTCCAGCCCATAAACAAAAACAGTATAAGGTTGGATGCAGACGGATCTGATGGTATGCAACGTACAGAAGTAGTTTGTGCACGCTGCGGCAGCCACCTGGGGCATGTCTTTGACGATGGTCCTGCGCCCACCTACAAAAGGTATTGTATGGATGGTAACGTACTTGATTTTGAGCCTGCGAAATGACTAAATAAGACTATTGAATAAGAAGATGCTATACTGCCCTTCTATATAAAAGAATGTTTTTAGGATGGTTTGTTGGTTTAACCCGTTATTTTGTAAAAAATAGCGGGTTTTCTTATGACCAAAAAAGAACGTTTTGAATTTTGCATAGACTGGTTTAAAAAGAATATGCCCAATGCAGAAACAGAGCTGCACTATACAAACCCATACGAGTTATTGGTAGCAGTTATACTAAGTGCACAATGCACAGATAAACGGGTAAACATGACTACCCCCGCCATCTTTGCCAAATACCCTACAGTAGATTTGCTGGCCCGGGCTAAAGAAGAAGATGTTTACGACCTGATAAAAAGCATCAGTTTTGCCAACAACAAGACAAGACACCTGATAGGCATGGCTAAAATGCTGGTTGAAAAATATAATGGCGTAGTGCCCGATAATACTGAAGACCTGGTGCTACTGCCCGGTGTAGGCCGCAAAACAGCCAACGTCATTACATCAGTAGTTTATGGGCAGGCCAGCATGGCTGTAGATACCCATGTGTTCCGGGTATCGGCACGAATAGGCCTTACTACAAAAGCAAAAAATGTATTGCAAACAGAACAGCAGCTTGTAGCACTGATACCTGAAAATTTAATAGCCATAGCACACCATTGGCTCATACTGCATGGCCGCTACGTTTGTGTTGCGCGCCGTCCCAAGTGCGAGATCTGCGGGCTCAAACCCGCATGCAAATTTTACCAGACAGATATGAAGTACATAATAGAGCCGGAGTTGAATGCTCCGGCTCCTAAAAAATCAGTTCCTAAAAAAATTACTGCCAGGAAGGCTTAAAACTTTTATCGTATTCAGGCCACGAAATGTGCTTAAACGTATTGTCGCCAAAATATTTTGATATTTTTTCTATATTACCTACTTCCAGGTAACCCGGTACGGGTTGCGGATTCTGGAAATCTTCTTGCATAAAGATGCTTGTAGGAAAAGACATAGAACCACGCATCAGTTCCACAGCAAGTGTATTTGCCTTGGCATTAGCATCATAATAGTACATTTTACCGGCAAACATAATGGTGTCTTTGCGTTCAGCATTCAGCCTTACAGCGTAGAAGTTATTGTTGAAATATTTAATAACACTTGGATTAGTGAATGTTTTCTTTTCCATCACCTTACACCACCCGCACCAGTCTGTATATATGTCTATATATACTTTCCGGGGTTGTTCTTTCATCTTCACCTGTAGTTCGTCAAGGGTCAGCCAGTGTATTTCACTGTTATCTTCTTTCTTGTCTTTGTCTCCTGCCATGGTTACGCCTGTCGCGCTTATGAAAAGTATGGCCAGCAGTAATAATCGTTTCATCTGTAACACGTTTATAAAAACGAATTTACAATTAATCCATGTAGTTTTGCTGTTAATAATTACCACTAATTAAATTATAATACCTCTTAATGAAAATAGCTGTTGCGGTAACCGGTGCAAGTGGGTCTATCTATGCCAAAGTTTTGTTGCAAAAACTACAGGAGCTAAAAGAACAGGTAACCGAAGTGAGCGTGGTATGGAGCGACAATGCTTATACAGTGTGGCAACACGAATTGGGAGACGACTCTTACCAGGAATTCCCTTTCCGCAAATGGGATAAGAACGATTTTATGGCGCCGTTCGCGTCCGGCAGCAGCACTTACGAAGCACTCATCATATGTCCGTGCAGTATGGGCATGCTGGGTCGTATAGCCCATGGCATCAGCAACGATCTTACTACGCGTGCTGCCGATGTAATGCTAAAAGAACGGAGGAAACTGATATGCGTAGTGCGCGAAACGCCGTACAACCTCATACACCTTAAAAATATGACCGCACTTACCGAGGCTGGCGGCATCATTTGCCCAGCCACACCATCATTTTACAGCAAGCCTGAGACTTTTGAAGACATGGCCTATACAGTGGTGCAACGTGTGCTACAACTGGCTGGATTAAAAGTGAATGGTTATAAGTGGCAGGAGGAAGGAGAATAACAGTAAAGAACAACCACACTCAATTATAGAGCATGTACTCAAACTCGCTGGAACGGCTTAGGCGCATCATGAATGAATTGCGGGAAGAATGCCCGTGGGACCGTAAACAAACCATACAAACCCTGCGTCAACAAACACTTGAGGAAGTGTATGAACTGGCTGATGCTATTACAGACGAAAACTATACAGGCATAAAAGAAGAACTGGGCGACCTGCTGCTACACATTGTTTTCTACAGCAAAATAGGTGAAGAAAAAGGGAGCTTTACGCTTGATGATGTAATAGAAGGTGTATGCAATAAACTGGTATCGCGGCACCCCCATATATACTCCAGCGTTAAGGTGGAGGATGAGGAGGACGTAAAGCGCAACTGGGAGGCTATTAAAATGAAGGAAGGTAAAATGTCGGTGCTCAGCGGCCTACCCCCATCGCTGCCCGCCCTAATGAAGGCGTTGAGGTTGCAGGGCAAAACGAAGCAAGTGGGCTTTGAATGGGAAAATACCGCCCAGGTGCAGGAAAAAGTAGATGAGGAAATAACTGAACTATATGAAGCTGTGGCTGGTGGCGATCCTGCTGAAATAGAAGAAGAAATGGGCGATGTGCTTTTTTCACTCATCAACTATGCACGTTTTATAAATGTTGATCCTGAGCAGGCGCTTGAAAAGACCAACAAGAAATTTATCCGCCGTTTTCAGTATATTGAAGAGAAAGCCAGGGAGCAGGGAGCTGATCTGCAGCAAATGACCCTGGAACAAATGGATGCATTGTGGAATGAGGCAAAAAAACAGGAATAACTGATTGTTCAGGCATTATCCATATCGTGGATGGCTGCTGCTGAGCCTGCTGCTATGGGCGCTCACTTCTTACCGGTATTATGTGCACCGCGAAGAATTGCAGCCAGACCGAATGGCACACATGGCCGGCAATGATTTCCTTAAAAGACAAAACACGCTTGCATCTCTTTTAAAAGATAAAAAAACCATCAGGGAAATATTTTCCGGTGAGCTTACCGGCAATGAAGAGCAACGGCTGGAAGATTTACCTTTCTATTTCTTTGCCTATAATAAAGACTCCCTCATATTCTGGAATACCAATGAGCTCTCTGCTGCCAATATGCAGATCGGCAAGCCGGGAAGGCTATACAGAACTGCCGGTGGCAGTATGTACCGGGAGCAATATGCATTGCCCAACCCTGCAGACACCAATCAAAAACTGGTGGTGCTGCTACCCATACTGTTCCGCTACCCCCTCGAGAATGATTATTTGAAATCACACTTTGCGGCAGGCGACTACATACCACTGGGTACAGAGGTGCTGGATAAACCTGGCACTGAAACCATAGCCATAAAGGACACGCAAGGCAAACCAGCCTTTTATCTTCGTTTTCATAAACAAGAGATACCCCGGTGGACGCCCGATGGATTATTATTATGGATGGTTATAGCAGCCATACTGGCCAGTGTATCGTGGATACAGCTTATGACCATTTACCTCACCCGCAATCGCGCCTACACAGTGGGCGTAATAGTAACCCTAACGGTGGTGATCGTATTGCGTGTATTGCTCTACATATATGGCCTGCCTTTTAACATAGAAACCCTTACTGTCTTTTCTCCCCGGCTATATGCATCCAGCAGTTTGCAACCATCGCTGGGAGACCTGCTCATAAATACGCTCGGCTTTTTATGGATAGTAGTATTTATAACCCGGCATACTCCCTACAAAACCTTTTTCAGCCGCATACAGTCTGTACGGCTAAAATATATTGCCAGCAGCCTTTTTGTGCTCAGCATCACCTGTTATACTTTTTTCTTTGTCCACATCATCAGGGGGCTGGTGCTCGATTCCAGTATTTCTTTCGATGTCAGCCACTTTTACGCCATCAATGTATATACTATACTGGGCTTGCTTACTGTTGGCATCATCACAGGCGTGTCATGCCTGGTTATTTTCATCCTTAATACAGAGATCAATAACCTGGTAGGCAAAAGATGGCTCAAGTACCTGGTCATTGCCATTATAGGTAGTTGTATAGTTTTATATCTTAAAAAAGACAGCGATGATTTCCCTTTCTTCATCCTGGGGTGGCTAATCCTGTTCATCGCCGTGCTGGATATACGCAGCTTCACGCTGGTATCAGATCTCTTCTCGCCACACATGGTATTCTGGGCAATATTCATCTGCGCATTCAGTACAGGCCTTATAGAATATTTTAACGGCATAAAAGAGACGGATGCCCGAAAGATTTTTGCAGAGCAGCGTGTGGCCCCCGACCGTGATGGTTATACAGAATTGTTGTTTGACAAAATAGCGCAAAACATAGAGCGGGATAAGGTAATTAACGCATTCCTTGAAAAACCTGTAGCCATCAATCGTAAAAATATTAACGAACGATTTGACGCACTATACCTCGGAGGGCAGCTAAACCGTTACCAAAGCAGGATACATCTTTTCGATCGTTCCGGGCATAGCCTCTTCAATAAAGACTCTGTAAGTTATAATGCCTTGATGACCGAGGTGAACGACTCTGCAATAATGGTAAGCAGTACGCTCTTTTATAAAACAGTACTTCCAGACGGGCACTACTACATAGCCTACCTGCCCTTGCACAATGATAGTACCAATAAAATATCTGGCTACGCATTCATCAATCTTACACCTAAAAAAGCAGCAAATGAAACCGTATATCCTGAATTGCTGCAGCCTGCCAGCTTAAAAACCAGCAGCAGCGAAAAAGAGTATGCATATGCTATCTATGTAAACAACAAATTGGTATCGCAGACCAACGATTATGAATTCCCTGTTTACCTGCAGCTAGATTCTACATTGCGACAATACAGCATACACGAGCGCCAAAACTATTCAGAACTATGGTACAGGTACAACAATCGTAAAACTGTAGTTGTGGTACACCGGCACAACCTGGTGTTTGAGACCATTACCATCTTCTCTTACATGTTTGGTATAGAGATACTGCTGGCCGTCATCATACTGCTGTATCAACTGTACATCTCCTACTTCATTAACCCACACTTCACCGGGCGGTTTGTTACGCTCACATTGCGACGGCGCATACACCTTGCCATGCTCAGTGTAGTGCTTGTATCATTCCTTATCATTGGTTTTGTTACCATAGTGTTCTTTGTAAAAGAATACCAGGCATCCAACAGAAACAAACTGGAGGATGCTATGCAGGTGGTACAACAATCGGTACAACAATACCTGAAACAGGAAAATGCCTTTGCCCGGGAAGCCCGGTTTGATGTGGTGAGCCGCTCCCAAAGATTTAAGAACTTTGTTACCAACCTGGCCAGCAGCGAGAAAATAGACATCAATATCTTTAACGAATATGGCACGCTGGATGTAACATCTCAGGATGACATCTACGACCGTGGACTGTTGTCCAGGATCATCCGTCCCGATGCTTATTATGAGTTGATAACGTTGGGCAAATCCATACACATACAAGATGAGAAAATAGGCAACCTGGCCTACCTGTCTTGCTACGTACCCCTGCGCGATGATATGGGGGCAACGTTGGGCTATATCAATGTTCCTTTCTTCTCTTCAGAGAAAGACCTCAACTTCCAGATTTCAAATATCGTTGTCACACTCATCAACTTGTATGCTTTTATATTCCTCATATCCAGTTTGTTCACTGTCATCATTACCCGTTGGCTTACGCGTACGCTCAATATCATCATCAGGCAGTTTGGCCGCGTTAACCTGCAACGCAATGAGCGCATAGAATGGCCATACAATGATGAGATAGGAATGTTGGTAAAAGAGTATAATAAAATGGTACGCACAGTGGAAGAGAATGCCATACGGCTGGCACAGAACGAGCGTGAAACAGCATGGCGTGAAATGGCCCGGCAGGTAGCCCACGAAATAAAAAATCCGCTCACACCTATGAAACTGAACATTCAGTACCTGCAGCAGGCCATGCGGAACAACCACCCTAATATAGAAGACCTTACCAATAGAGTAACAGCCTCAATAATTGAGCAGATAGATAACCTCAGTTATATAGCATCAGAGTTCAGCAATTTTGCCAAGATGCCCGAAGCCCGCCCCGAGGAGCTGGAACTGAACAGCCTGCTGGCAAAGAACACAGAACTATACCTGAACGAGCAAAAGATAAAAGTTTGTCTTGCCACAGAACCCGAAAGTTTGTGGGTATTTGCCGACCGCAGCCAGTTGGTACGGGTATTTACAAACCTGCTTGAGAACGCTATACAGGCTATACCCGAAGGTGTATCCGGCATCATCAATGTGCAATTGAAAAAAGAAGACAACAATGCATTGATAACCATTGCAGATAATGGTACCGGCATGACAGACGATGTTGTGAAAAAAATATTCCAGCCCTACTTTACTACTAAATCTTCCGGCACAGGCCTGGGTCTTGCTATGACCCATAAAATAATTGAGTTCTGGAAAGGTCAAATATGGTTTGAAACAGAATACGGCGTAGGTACTACATTCTTCATCAGGTTGCCACTCATCAACAACGCCAATATCCTATAAGCTCTTCCTCTGCATACAAGTGACAGATTATCGCATTAGTTTGTACCTTACAAAAAATTACACCATGATACCCCAATGGCAAACCGGCATAGTAAAGCGCATAGAACAGGCTACGCACAATACACGGAGTTATTGGATAGAACTGCCCGAAACCCCTGCGTTCGATTTTAAGCCGGGGCAATTTGTAACTCTTGATCTGCCTATACATGAGCAGCGCAATAAACGGTGGCGCAGCTACAGTATTGCATCTATGCCCGATGGGGGAAATATTATAGAGCTACTTATAGTTTATGTAGAAGGTGGTGCCGCTTCCAATTATATATTCAATAACGTAGTGGTGGGTAGTGAGTTTACGCTGCGTGGCCCACAAGGTAATTTTGTACTACCCGAAGCCATCGAAAAAACCTTATACCTCATATGCACAGGCACAGGCATTGCGCCATTTCATAGCATGTTGCAATACATCAACTATCACAACATACCGCACAATCAGATACACCTTATATTCGGCTGCCGTAATCGCAAAGACTTGTTATACGATGAGCCAATGCGAGAATTAGAAAAGATGATGCCTGAATTCACATACCATCCTACACTATCGCGCGAAGACTGGGAGGGTTACAAGGGCTATGTTCATGCCATATACGAAGACCTGGCACAAAATCACGGCCCGGCAATGTTCATGCTATGTGGCTGGCGCGCCATGATAGACGAAGCGCGCGAACGCATTGTAGCCATGGGTTATGATAAGAAGGATATACACCTGGAACTATACGGCTGATCCTACTCTATCCCTGCCTGTATATAACTGAATATCGCTTTTATCTCACCGTCTTTCAGGTTAGTAAATGCTGGCATGGGCGCATCACTCCATTTGTGGTATAGCGCAGTTGCATATTGGTTTTGTCCTCCGGTTATTACCTGCTGACTGTTTTGTATAAATGCAGCCACCTTCACACTATCATTATTCCATCGGGCAAGTACGCCGTCTAGTGCGGGTCCCAGTTTATCCTGTTTTAATCCGTGGCAACGGGCGCAATTATCCATAAACAATTGCTTGCCATTATTTACAGGTATGCTGGTAGTTACATTATCGCTCGTTGTAGTTGTAGTTGTTTTTGTATTGCTTCCCTGGCCGCAAGACATCAACAACATTCCCGACATCAGGAACAGAAGTATGCAATTCTTCATATAATCAAAGCTAAATTATTGTTCTAAAGAATGTATGCCATGGAACAAACGCTTCCATCTTATACCATGCTTGCCATAGCTCAGCCAAACAAACCAGGCTTTGCCCACCACATGATCTTCAGGCACAAAACCCCAGTAGCGACTGTCTAAAGAATTATGACGGTTATCTCCCATCATCCAGTAGTAGTTCATTTTAAAGGTATAGCTGGTAGCTGGCTGTCCGTTGATCTCGAATGTTCCATTCTTCTCCACAAGCTTGTTGCCCTCATAATTAGCTATTACCCTGCGGTACAAAGCTATATTTTGTGGCGTGAGCTGTACGGTTACACCAGCCTTAGGTATAGTAAGCGGCCCATAGTTATCGCGGCTCCACTTAAAGTTTGTAGTATCATTAGGATAGGTGCCTCCATTTTCAGTATATCCATAAGGATATATGCTTGGGGTAACAGATATTACCTGTGGTAGTTTCTTCACCATTTCTACCTGGTCGTTTGCCAGGTTCAAAATAGAGTTGCTGCCCTCATTACGTATTACATCTATATCATTTTCATCCAGGAAATCATCCGATATGCCGAACCCTTTGGCCTGTACTATATAAAATCTTTTCTGGTGTGGATATACATTACCGGGCTGGTTATTGATCCACAGTACACCGTCTTTTACAGCAAGTATATCTCCGGGTATGCCTACACAGCGTTTTATATAGTTTTCTTCTTTATCCACAGGGCGGGTCATCACAGAATAGCGCGACTTTAACAGGTCCCGGTCATTATTAAATTCGTTCCTTAGCGTAGAGTAATAATCACCTTCTGGCATTTCGGTCAGCACAGTATCACCTGCAGGATAGTTAAATACCACAACATCATTGCGTTCTATGTGCCCAAAACCTGGCCAGCGGTGGTAACCCCACTCTACTGCTTCCGTATAAGATCTCCCACCTGTTAATGGCATAGTATTGTGCACAAGCGGCACAGCTACAGGTGTCATAGGTACCCTTGGCCCATATGCCAGCTTGCTTACAAACAAGTAGTCGTTTATGAGCAGGCTGCCTTCCATAGACCCTGTGGGTATGGTGTAAGCCTCAAACAAGAAGGTACGTATAAGCGTTGCGGCTATTATAGCAAACAGTGCGGCATCCAACCACTCGCGCCATACAGGTTTATTTTTCTTATTCTTTTTGTCTTTATCTTTTGTAAAAGCCATTGTGCTGGTGTGTAACTGCCGCCAAAAGTAACAACTTCCACTACATTTTATGGTATGGCAGGCGTCTGTTTATCAATTTTAACTAATTTATCTTTTACCCACATTGTATTATTTGTGATTATAAGTATGGTAGTGGTCGGGTATAACTCCAACCAAAATCATGGTTCAATTGCTCCTTTATTGTTAATTTGGCGCAAAATATTCTTATGTCCCGTCCTGTTACCATATTGGGTGCCGGCCTTGTAGGCTCGCTGTTATCTGTAATACTGCGCAAAAAAGGTTACGATGTTACCATTTACGAGCGCAGACCAGATATGCGCAGCGCTGCTATCGCTGCCGGCCGGTCTATAAACCTCGCTATGAGTACCCGTGGTTGGAAAGCCCTGGAAATTGCAGGCTTGCGTAGCGAGATGGAACAGATTGCCATCCCTATGTATGGGCGCTTCCTGCACATGGCCGACGGTCAAACGGCCACACAGCCTTATGGCAAGAACAACGAGGCTATATATTCTGTAAGCCGTGGCGACCTGAATAAAAAACTAATGACACTTGCCGAGCATGATGGCGTACATATTGAGTTTGAACACCGTTGTGCCAAAGTTGACGTCGCGAAGAATCATATAACTTTTCAATTGCCAGATGGCACTGAAAAGACTGTAGATGCCGACCTGCTGTTTGGCGCTGATGGTGCATTCAGTGCATTACGCAGCAGTTACACTACTATGGAGCGCGTGAACAGCGCACAAACTTATCTTGAATATGGTTACAAAGAACTGGCTATACTGCCTGGTGCCGACGGCAAATGGGTAATGGAAAAAAATGCGTTGCATATATGGCCGCGCGGTAAGTATATGATGATAGCATTGCCCAATACGGATGGCACTTTCACATGCACCCTATTTATGCCGTTTGAAGGTGAGAACTCTTTTGCGGGACTGCAGACAAAAGAAGAAGTAACTGCATTTTTCAATACACACTTTGCTGATGCTGTACCATTGATGCCTACATTACTGGAAGATTTTTTTGCAAATCCTACTGCATCGCTCATCACCACACACGTTTTCCCATGGCACTTTGGCGATAAAAGTGCACTCATAGGCGATGCTGCACATGCTATAGTTCCTTTTTACGGACAAGGTATGAATGCTGGTTTTGAAGACTGTAGCGTGCTTGATGCGCTTATTGATGAATACAAAGACGATTGGGCAACCATACTAAAAGAATACGAGCATAAAAGAAAGCCTAATGGCGATGCCGTAGCACAACTGGCATTGCTTAACTTTGTAGAGATGCGGGACAAGGTAGCCGACCCTGTCTTCCTGCAACGCAAGCAGGTAGAAAAAGAATTGGGCAGGCGCTATCCTCAACAATTCATTTCTGTTTACGAAATGGTATCTTTCAGCCATACGCCATACAATGTGGCTATGCAATGCATACAAAACCAGGATGCCCTACTGCAGCGTATAATGAGTGAAGGGGATTTTTTACAGAATGTAGAGCACGCTGAGTTTAACGAAAAACTGGATTCATGGATGACACAATACTACCAGTCAGTACAACAACTGGGGGGAAAATGAAATTGCAAAAGAGGTGGACTTTAAAAGCAGCAGATGAAGAAACGGTAAAAACGCTTTCTGAATCGCTGAAGGTAAGTACTGCCCTGTGCAGGTTGTTGTCTGTGCGTGGTATCAATACCTTTGATGCTGCCCGTTCTTTCTTTAAACCCGAGCTATCCCAGCTGCACGATCCCTTCCTGATGAAGGACATGCTAAAGGCCGTGACCCGCATAAGCGATGCCATGGAATGGCACGAGCGCATTATGGTATATGGCGATTATGATGTAGATGGCACCACCGCGGTGTCTGTAGTTTATGCATTTCTTAAAAAGCATTACAAAGGCGAACTTTCTTTTTACATTCCACATAGGTACCGCGAGGGTTACGGCATATCGCGGGCTGGCATAGACCATGCACATGCTAACGGCTATACGCTTATGATAACGCTGGATTGTGGTATCAAATCGGTAGAGCTCATTACCTATGCACAAAGCCTGGGTATAGATGTTATTGTATGCGATCACCACTTACCCGATGCTAAGTTACCGCCTGCGGCAGCCATACTCAATCCCAAGCAGCCAGGGTGTACCTATCCTTATAATGAGTTGAGTGGATGTGGTATTGGTTTTAAGCTGGTACAGGCGTTGTTGAAACACTGGAAACTGCCTGCCGAAGAAGCATACGAACACCTCGATCTCGTTGCCACCAGCATAGCGGCCGACATTGTGCCTATGGATGGTGAGAACCGGGTACTTGCCTACTACGGTCTTAAAAAAATAAATGAATCACCCTGCCTCGCTATCGATACCTTGAAAGAGCTGGCCGGGGTAAGCAAAGCACTGGCCATAAGCGACCTGGTATTTGTAATAGGCCCCCGCGTAAATGCTGCCGGCCGCATGGACGATGCCCGAAAAGCAGTAGAATTTTTTATAGAAACAGAACCTGAAAAAATTGGAGAACTGGCCGCTGCACTCCACTCAGACAATTACGAACGTAAGGAAGTAGATAAGACTATAACTATGGAAGCGCTGGAGCTTATAAGCAGCAGCCCTGAAATGCAGGCACGCAAAACCACAGTACTCTTCCAACCACACTGGCACAAGGGCGTGGTAGGTATTGTAGCGTCCCGGCTTATAGACCATTATTACCGTCCTACCATTGTGCTCACATCTGCCAATGGTAAGGCAACAGGTTCGGCACGTTCAGTATCCGGGTTCAATATATACGAGGCAGTGCATGCCTGTAAAGATCTGCTGGAAAGTTACGGAGGTCACTTCTACGCTGCCGGCATGACCATGCCCGAAGAGAATGTGCCTTTATTTATGGAGCGGTTCGAGCAGGTAGTATCGCAGAGCATACTTCCGCAATTGCTTATACCCGAAATAGAGATAGATGCTGAGATCCAACTATCCAATATCCGGCAGTCTTTTTATAATACGCTTGATCGGTTCGAACCTTTTGGCCCCACAAATTTAAGACCTGTATTTGTAAGCCGCCGCGTGTACGACTACCAGGGCAGCTCCCACATTGTAAAAGAGAACCACTTAAAATTCAGGGTACATCAGCACAACGGCTATATAGTAGATGGTTTTGGCTTCAACCTGGCCGATAAATATCACTTTGTAACCGAAGGCCCTTTTGATATGGTATTCTCTATAGACGAGAACGAGTTCAACGGCAATACCAAACTACAGGTACGGGTACTGGATATTAAACCTGCAGCGTAAGCTTATTATAGAAAAGTTGCCTACGCCATCCCTACTCTATCTTCCAACAATTACCAATACTTTTGCAAAGCAACCGCAGTATCCAAATGCACGACCATTCACATAGCCATAACCACAGCCACGACGACGGACATGGGCACCATCACCACCATGTAACACCTGCTGATGCCAATAATAAGGCTTTTATTGCGGGCATTATATTGAATAGCATTTATGTTATTGTACAGATAGGTGCGGGTATTTATACCAATTCAATAGCCTTACTGTCTGATGCCGGACACAACCTGGGCGACGTGGCTAGCCTTGCACTATCACTCATCGCATTCAGGCTCGCAAAAGTGAAACCCTCAGGAGGCTATACTTACGGTTATAAAAAAACAACTATTCTGGCTTCTCTTACCAATGCTGTTATACTCCTCATAACCATAGGCGTTCTAGGGTTTGAAGCTATTGTTCGGCTGCGCAATCCCCAGCCGGTAGAAGGGGGTATTGTTGCATGGGTATCTGGCCTGGGTATCATTATCAATGGAATATCTGCCCTGTTTTTCTTCCGCAGCAAAGATCACGACCTCAATAATAAAGGTGCCTACCTGCATCTGCTTACAGATGCCATGGTATCGTTGGGTGTGGTGATAGCCGGGGTTATCATTTATTTTACGCATTGGTACTGGCTCGATGGTGTAGTAAGCCTTATTGTACTGGCCATTATACTTTCGGGCACATGGAGCCTGCTTACAGACAGCCTTAAACTATCTATGGATGCTGTACCTCCTGGCCTGGATGTATTGGAGATCGAAAAGAAATTGATGAATATAAAAGGGGTGGAAAACATACACCACGTGCACATATGGGCTATGAGTACTACAGAGAATGCACTTACTACGCACCTGGTGCTCGATAAGGAATTGAGCTTCGACGAAAAAATGAAGGTAGTACACAATATAAAACACAAGCTGCTGCACGAGAATATACAGCATGCCACTATAGAGTTAGAAAGCGCAGATATGCCCTGCGAGAGTGATGATTGTTGACTAACGGCACATCACTAATCCTGATAGGCGAATCCCCTTTATATTTTTTCCATTTACATTACCTTTGGCACCATGCTGCAATTTGAGCGATTTACTTTAGATAACGGACTTAGGGTTATAGTGCATACAGACAAGGCTACGCCAATGGTAGCCGTTAACGTACTTTACGATGTAGGCGCAAGGGATGAGGACGCACACCGCACCGGTTTTGCGCACTTATTTGAGCATCTTATGTTTGGCGGCAGTGTAAACATACCCGAGTATGATGAGCCCCTGCAAATGGCTGGCGGCGAAAATAATGCTTATACCACAAACGACATTACCAATTATTACATACAGTTGCCACTTCAGAATATGGAAACAGCATTTTGGCTGGAAAGTGACCGTATGTTGAGCCTGGCTTTCAGCGAAAAAAGCCTGGAAACCCAGCGCAAGGTGGTAAGTGAGGAATTTAAGGAGCACTATTTAAATAAACCATACGGTGATGCCTGGCATCACCTGCGTGTATTGGCATATAAGCAACACCCATACCAGTGGATGACCATTGGTAAAGACCTGAAGCAAATTGAAGAGGCACAACTGGAAGATGTAAAAGCATTTTTCTTTAAACACTACCGCCCCGTGAACGCTGTATTATGCGTAGCTGGCAATGTTACTATTGAAGAAGTAAAGGTGCTCGCACAAAAATGGTTTGGCAGCATACCTGAAGGTGAAAAATACACCCGCCAACTACCGGTAGAACCACCACAAACTGAGGCACGCCACGAAACTATGTATGCAGATGTGCCATTCGACGCGCTATACAAGGCATGGCATATGGCAGGGCGCATGAGCCAGCCGTACTACGCCGCCGATCTTATAACCGAAATAATGGGTAGCGGCTACAGCAGCAGATTGTACCAGCGCCTGGTAAAAGAAGAGCAATTGTTTAGTGGCCTCCACTGCTACCATACGGGCAGTCTGGATCCGGGACTACTGGTAGTAGAAGGCAAGATACGCGAGGGCCGCACCATAGAAGAAGCCAACGAGGCAGTAGAAAAAGAAATAAAAAAGCTATTAGACGAAGGCGTCACAGATGAGGAATTACAAAAAGCCAAGAACAAAATAGAGGCAATGATCTCTTTCGAAGATCTGGCTTTACTGTCGCGCGCAAACAACCTGGCTTTTTATGAGCTCCTGGGTGGCGCCGAAATGATCAACAGCGAATGGACCCGTTACCAGGCTGTAACTGCTGACTACCTCAAGGAAACAGCTCGAGAAATATTAAGACCCGAAAACTGCAATACGCTATTCTACAAGAAAAAAGTAGCTGAGGCCGCCTTGGATCAGTAAGAGATATACAATATACCCCCGACCTAAATGTCGGGGGTACTTACCGATCGGCGCTACACAAAAAACAATTCCGTATTATTCTTAAGCCCACAACTTCCCAAAACTCCCGTTAAATAATTAATAGTATGCTGTTCGAAGGCAAATTTACAGATAAAGGCTTCAGCAACCGGGTAACAGAGTTATTTGGGATACAATATCCCATAATACAAGCTGGTATGATTTGGGCATCTGGCTGGCGGCTCGCATCAGCGGTGAGCAATGCTGGTGGCCTGGGCATAATAGGTGCCGGTAGTATGTACCCCCAGGTGCTGGAAGAGCATATACAAAAGTGCAAACAAGCTACTACCAAACCATTTGGTGTAAACCTCCCCTTACTATATCCAGATCTTGATAAACACATAGAGATCATTGTACGCGAAAAAGTACCCATTGTGTTTACATCAGCAGGCAACCCTAAAACCTGGACTGCGAAACTGAAGGAAAATGGGATAATAGTAGTGCATGTGGTAAGCAGCGCAAAATTTGCACGCAAGTGCCAGGATGCAGGTGTAGATGCTGTTGTAGCCGAAGGCTTTGAGGCTGGTGGTCACAATGGCCGTGAAGAAACCACCACTTTATGCCTGATACCAGATGTGCGGCAAGCCATAACCATCCCTCTTATAGCTGCAGGGGGCATTGGTACCGGCAGGGCTATGTACGCTATGATGGCTCTTGGAGCCGAAGGCGTGCAGATGGGCACCCGCTTTGTGGCAACTCCTGAAGCATCTAGCCACCAGGCCTTTAAAGATATAGTAGTAAAAGCCAACGAGGGTGATACAATAGTGACTATGAAAAAATTGACTCCCGTACGCCTGATACGCAATCATTTTTATAGTCAGGTACAGGAAGCTGAAAACAACTGCGCAACTGTGGATGAACTAAACGACTTGCTGGGCAGGGCACGTGCAAAACATGGTATGTTCGAAGGGGACCTGGAAGAAGGCGAACTGGAAATAGGCCAGGTAAGCAGCATAATAAAAGAAATAAAACCAGCCGGCGATGTGGTAACAGAAGTTTGGAATGAATTTAAGAGCACTGCTGCCCATCCTTTTTCGTATTAGCAATTATAATTTTCAGCAAAACACACTCGCTTCTAAATTCCCACAAAATATTGGCTTCATTATCCCTAAAATGAAAAGTGCGCTTCTCTCGAAGCGCACTTTTAAAATATGGTATAAAAAAACTAAAATTATTTAGCTTTCTTAGTTTCCATTTTAGTTTCTTTCTTAGTTTCCATCTTAGTAGTGGTAGCAGTCTTAACTGTATCCATCTTCTTAGTTGTATCAACAGCAGCTGGAGCTGGAGTTGTATCAGGAGCAGCAGCTGGAGCTGGAGTCATTGTAGCAGTAGAATCTGTAGCAGTAGTAGTCTTAGTTTCGCTGTTACCGCAAGAAGCTACAAAAAGGCCCATTGAAAGAGCAACGATTGACAATTTTACTAATTTCATTTTTGTGTTTTTTTGAATGGTTATATCCATTAATCCCTAAACAGGAAAAAGGTAACCCACTATCCTGAAAAAAATTTAAAAAATATTTTCCACCCCTCCCAGGTGGGGTCTGGCAACACTTTTTGCTTACCTTTATCATAAGCAACAAAAAACATAGGCAATATTTATATTTCTGAACTGCCGGGTTACTTTTCCTCAAATAAAGCATTAATAATTGTACACGCCAATACATACAGAGCAGCAACTCCTGGCTGCATTTGCCACGGGTGAGCGGTATGCGGCCTCAAAATTGTACAGTCAGCACTTGAGCATAGTCAACGGCTGGATGATTAAGAATGGGGCTAGTGAAGACGATGTGGCCGATGTCTTTCAGGAAGCAATGATGATACTGTATGAGAAAGCTCAGCAGGAAGAATTCAGGCTCACCTGCGCTATTGGTACCTATTTATTTGCTATAAGCAAAAACTTATGGTACAAAAAGGTAAGCAGGCAGCAAAAAATGCCAGGTTACCTACCAGAAGATACTGGTGATGAAGGTGCAGATTGGGCTTACGAGGACGATGTAAATGTGCAGGTAGAGCGGGAAGCCCATTATGAGCAGCTCGATATTGCACTGGAACAATTAGGCGAACCGTGCAGTTCTTTGATAAAAGCCTTTTATCACCATGATAAAAGCATGCAGGAAATAGCGGCAGACTTTGGGTACACCAACCCCGACAATGCCAAAACACAAAAATATAAATGCCTAGCACGCCTTAGAAAGATATTCTATAGCATGCAAGGCTAATGACTAAGCAGACTTTGGGTACACCAACCCCGACAATGCCAAAACACAAAAATATAAATGCCTAGCACGCCTTAGAAAGATATTCTATAGCATGCAAGGCTAATGACTAAGCAGACTTTGGGTACACCAACCCCGACAATGCCAAAACACAAAAATATAAATGCCTAGCACGCCTTAGAAAGATATTCTATAGCATGCAAGGCTAATGACTAAGCAGACTTTGGGTACACAAACCCCGACAATGCCAAAACACAAAAATATAAATGCCTCGCCTGCCTCAGGAAAATTTTCTACGGTATGCAGGCCAAATGATAAATAGTTATGTTGCCAGATACACAAATATGGACCCTTGCCGAAGGCTACCTCAATAACAGCATCACTGTTGCTGAGCGCGAAGCCATACAGCACAGGCTGGCTACTGAGCCTGCTTTTGCTGTTACATTCCAGGAGTGCACAGATCTTATACGCTCACTCAAAGCAAATGGCAGGCAGCAAAAGCTGCGGTCTATGCTTAAAGACATACATAAGCAGGAAGTTGCCCCCGCAGCGCCAAAGAAAAAAAGCACCATATCATTGCGCACCCACTACTGGCGTACAGCAAGCATAGCTGCAGGTATGGCATTGCTTACTTCAGTGGTTACCTACTTCTCCGTTCACCCTTCCGATAAAAAAACATCCAGCCAGTACAGCGTATTGCGCAGGGAGATCGAAACGATCAAGGCTTCACAAAACCAGCTTATTCGGAATATAAACCAGGAAAAAGCGCCCAAGCCACCTGCAGTAGCCAGGTATAGCGGTACCGGGTTTGCACTTACCAACGATGGTTACTTTGTAACCAGTTACCACGTAACCGATGGCGCCGATTCTGTATATATACAGAACCACAATGGCGATTATTACCGCGCATACGTAGTGGCCTTTGAACCTAAAAGCGATATAGCAATACTTAAGGTAGAACAAGACGGCTTCAAGTTCAGCAAGGGCGATGTACCTTATACATTCGCACCTGGCAAAGCCGGGCTGGGAAGCAGGGTTTATACCCTGGGCTACCCTGAAGACCAGATAGTATATAACGAAGGTTACATAAGTGCAAAGAACGGTTACGAAGCAGACAGCATGCAGTACCGCCTGGAACTGCCTGCAGATCCCGGCCAAAGCGGCGCACCTGTATTAGATGCAAATGGCAATGTACTTGCTATTGTAACCGCACGCGGCAGCCAGAGCGAAGGCAATACTTATGCAGTAGGTGTTAAAGCGCTATTACAGTTGGTACAATCTTTGCCTAGAGAAATGAATCTGCACCTGCCTAAAACCAATAGGCTGGGTAAACTGGATCGTGAGCAGCAAATAAAGAAACTTGAGTACTTTACCTGCTCGGTAAAGGTGTATAAAAAGTAGATCAGCGCAGCAGCTCAGCTCGCTCAGGTCTGTCTAAAAGCAAGACTTTTAATATTTAAGCCAATACACGGCAGCAGGATGGTCCCTGCTGCCATTTTTTATTTTATATACTGTATTATAAACATAAACAACCGGGTGGTACAATTAAAACTATAATTATCACTCTTACGTATAAGAGTGCCTACTTAATACCTAACTTTGCCGCCGGTATATAAAAACCCATGAGTCTTTTAAGAAGCATAGTCAACAGAACAAAGAATCCGCGCGGAGACATGGCCTTTACAGACCATATAGAAGATCTGCGCTGGCACATCATACGTTCGCTGCTGGTTATTATTGCCGCAGCCATATTCATGTTCATTCATGTGGAGTGGATATTCGAGCATATCATCCTCGGCCCGGCTAAAAACGACTTTATTGCCTACAGGTGGTTTTGCGCATTGTCCCGCCTCCTCCATATCGACTCATTGTGCCTTGGCGCTGTAAATCTCAAGTTCCAGAACACCGCGCTTGCTGGTCAGTTTGTTATGGCCATGTCAGTATCTATGATGTTGGGGTTCATCTGCTCATTCCCATATATACTATGGGAGCTCTGGCTTTTCATAAAACCGGCTTTAAAACCAGTTGAAATAAAATATGCACGCGGCATAGTGTTCTGGTGCTCCCTGCTGTTCTTTATAGGCGTACTGTTTGCCTATTATATTATTGCCCCATACACCATCAACTTTTTTGGCAGTTACCAGCTCAGCGCATCGTTCCAGAACATCATCACCATGGACAATTATTACGATACCATGAGCGATATGACCATGGGCATGGGTATAGTATTCGAGCTGCCAATTATTGTTTACTTCCTGTCGCGCATTGGCATACTCACCCCCAAGCTTATGCGTAACAACAGGCGCTATGCCATATTAATACTTCTTATACTTTCCGAAATAATTACTCCACCCGATTGGTTTAGCTGTTTCCTTGTTTTTATACCTTTGTACGCATTGTTCGAGATATCTGTGCTCATAAGCGTACGCGCCTACAACGAACGCACAAGAAAAGCACTCGAAAAAGAAAATGAATAATATGGAAACTACATTCAATAAAAATCTGCCCATTGCCATAGGTTGCGACCACGCCGGTTTCGAATATAAAGAAGCCGTAAAAGAAATGCTTACATCCGAGGGCTGGACCATAGACGATAAAGGCACCTACAGCGCCGACAGTACCGACTACCCCGACTATGCACACCCCGTAGCCACAATGGTAGAAGAAGGCACCGCCACAGCAGGCATACTCATATGCGGCAGCGGCAACGGTGTTTGCATGACCGCCAACAAGCACAAAGGCGTACGCGCAGCGCTATGCTGGGAAGAAGAACTGGCAGAGCTGGCCCGCCAGCACAACAACGCCAATGTTATCTGCATACCATCACGCTACGTATCCCAGCAAACCGCCAACGAAATGGTGGAAGCATTCCTGGGCACTGCCTTCGAAGGTGGCAGGCATGAGAAAAGGGTGGCAAAAATATAAGCTACCCTTCGACAGTATTATATAAACTTTTTTGCCGCCAGCTTCATCGCTACTATCATCGTCCGTTGCGTCGCACTCTTGTACGTTCTGTAAGTCCATTCAGCTTTGCCTTTGGAGCTATATAACTTCCCTTACACACAAACCAATCGTGTCCATCTTGCAATCCCGTAATCGTGTTCAGACAATCTTACAACACACTCAACCGCTGTATATTCTTACACCCATCTTTATCCACCAATTCCACCATATAAACCCCACCCGCTAAAGATAACGGTACCCTTACCTCGCCATTCACAAAACTCACTTCCTGTTGCAACATCACACGGCCGCTAAAGTCATAAATAGCAAGCGTGGCTGTGCTCCGGTTGTTCACGCCCTGTATGGTTATTTCATGCTGGGCAGGGTTGGGGTATATTTTAAATACGCTCTCATTACCCACGCTTGGTACACCCACACGGGCTATCATTATGTGTGCAGTATCGTACTTTACGTTGCCGCAAATGCTCTGCTTTACCACGTAGGTAGTGTTTGCTGTATCCTTCACCCAAAAGCCTGCATGCAGGGTATCTATCAGCACCCCGTTGCGGTACCATTCACAATCAGGCACTATCTCGTTCCTGCCTATAAATACACTATCGTATTTTGCCTTAAACTTTGTACCGCCTGAATAAGCAGGTATATCACTTTCTACTACACTTATGTCATCTACAAAATAGTATGCCGTGACATATGCCATGCCGAAAGGATTAAAATTCGGCGCAGATATATGAGCATTATCAAAAAAGGTGCCTATGGTAATAAACTGTTCATTGCCGGTTGCCATAAAGTTGCCTTCTATCTTTGTCCAGTTTACGGTATCCAGAATAATACTGTTTTCCAATACCTGTGGTGTGTATTGCGTTTGTGGCAGGCCTGGATTGTGTGTTGTGTCTATTTGCCCCCCATCCAGGTAGGCGCCTATTTTGTTTACTGCATATGCAGAACCCTGCTCTAGGAATACATAAAAAGTAATACAGTATTGTTTTCCTGCAGTCAATTTTTGATCTAATCTCCCCTGTAGATAATCTCTTTGAGCATAAAATGTGGTGGATATGTTATACATCATCATCGCAGCCATTCCATTCCCCGTATGTGGATATTTATAACCATTAGCATTACTTGGCACACCGGTATATATATTATTGCCCGCGCAAGTATTCATGTATTCAGGTATACCATCAGAAGTAGCTTGATATATATTTAAGCTGTCTATACTACTCCAATATTTAGCAAAATTGATCTGGTCATAATCATAAGGACACTGAGTATATGTTTCCAGGCTTGGGTTCAGCACATAGTTTACCTGGGCATGCACAAAATTTGGCGCAGTCAACAACAATAAATAAAATAAGTACCGTATGCGCATAACAGATAGGTTACAGTACACTTAATCGCTGTATGTTTTTATTCCCTCGTTCATCTGTCAATTCCACTACATACATCCCACCCGCTAAAGATAGCGGCACCCTTACCTCTCCATTCATAAAACTCACTTCCTGCTGCAGCATTACCCGGCCGCTAAAATCATAAATAGCAAGCGTGGCTGTGCTCCGGTTGTTTACGCCCTGTATGGTTATTTCATGCTGTGCGGGGTTGGGGTATATTTTAAATACGCTCTCGTTGCCTATGCTTGGCACACCTACACGGGCTATCATTATGTGCGCAGTATCGTACTTCACATTGCCGCAAATGCTTTGCTTTACCACGTAGGTAGTGTTCGCAGTGTCCTTCACCCAAAATCCTGCATGTAGAGTATCTATCAGCACCCCGTTGCGGTACCACTCACAATCGGGCACTATCTCGTTCCTACCTATAAACACACTGTCATTTTTAGCTTTAAACTTGGTGCCACCCGCATAGGCTGGTATATCACTTTCTACTACACTTATGTCATCTACAAAATATAAAGCCGTGACATAAGCTATGCCAAAAGGATTAAAATTAGGTGCGGACATATGCGCATTATCAAAGAAAACACCAATGGTTATAAAATCTTCATTACCTGTTGCGGTAAAACTGCCTTCTATCTTTGTCCAGTTCACGGTATCAAGGATAACGCTATTTTCCAATACCTGCGGCGTGTATCCTGTTTGTGGCAAGCCGGGATTGTGTGTTGTATCTATTTGCCCCCCGTCCAGATATGCGCCAATTTTGTTTACCGCATATGCAGAACCCTGCTCAAGAAATACATAAAAAGTAACACAGTATTGTTTTCCTGTTATCAGTTTTTTACCTAACCTACCTTGCAAATAGTCGCGCTGGTAAGGAAAAGTTGTAGAAATATTATACATAACTGCTTGGGCCATGCCCTTGCCAGTATGGGGATACTTATCACCGTTTGAATTAATTGGCACACCCGTATACGCATTATTGCCTGCGCACATATTCATATATTCTGGAGTGCCATCAGATGCACCTTGATATATATTTAAACTATCTATGCCACTCCAATATGTAGCAAAATTGATCTGGTCATAATCATAAGGACACTGAGTATATGTTTCCAGGCTTGGGTTCAGCACATAGTTTACCTGGGCTTTGGTGGGTAGCGTAATGATAAAAGCAAGCAAATACAGGATGATCCTGTACTTGCTTGCTTTATTTATATGATTTATACCCATTGGTCTCATCTATTTTTCCATTACAAATTTAAGGGTATAAAACTTTCCAGCGCTGTCCCCTAGCTGTATTAAATATATACCTGGCACGCTGCTTATATTTATTTTGGCGGCATGGTTACTAAACAGCAATGTATTCTGGTACACCTTCCTGCCGGCGCCATCCCATATTTCGGCATGTACGGGGTTGTTGTCAACCAGGGTCTGTACCAGGTTTATGTTCCCATCGTTAGGGTTGGGGTACAGCCTGTATGCCTGGGCAGTAGCTGCAATTTCTCCTTGTACTCCCTGTGCCATCCGGTATTCGCTCATGCCAAATGCAACTGCGCAGGTGCTGTCATCGGCCCATAGCAGCGGGTTGCCGGTTATAGCATTGTACAGGCCGCGTGCCTGGTACACTACTGCACCATTGGTAAGCGGGCACAGGTTGGCAAGCCCCAGCAGTTGCGCAGTGTCACTGCTGGTCATTGTGCTGTCTGCACACTTTATGTACAGGCTGTAGTAGCTGGTATAGTTGGCCACTATATAGTCATCTATGGTAGAGTCTGCTATCACTACACCAGTAGTGCCATCTGATGCGGGGCTTGCTTCGGGCATGGCGCTGATCTGTGCTGCCGCAGTAGTATAATATCCGTTTGCAAGGCTTGTTTCAATATCAGTGAGGTTTTTGTACCTGCTGCTGGCCGCCATGGTTGCAAACTCACTTATCTGTGCAGAGCTGTCTATCATAGTAGAGTCCGCTTGCAGTAATTTCCATAGCGCCATCTGGTCCATCCAGGTATTTATGCCTGTATTCTGCACATAGGGCATCGCGGCTACAGCTATTTGTATAAATGGGGAAATAGGATACACAGGTACGGGGGGCAATTTACCACTGCAATCTGGCGCCAGATTACTTGTTACTAAAAGTGAAGCCCTCGGCGCGGTTCCAGGTGGAAATAAAGTGGGGAGTGGTGGTGTAAGTGAATATTTATCTTGTGGGGGATTACTATAATTACTGGTTGGTGAATAAGCTCCACCTGCCGAATTGATATACAAAGCAGAATTCCATGGATAGGAATTATACACCGCAGTGTGCGGATAGGTAGTGCTCCAGCTAAAGCCACCTGTTGTGAGCCATTGGTTATCGCAGGCCTCCCACATAGATATGAGGAGTGAGTTTAGAGGTACCTGTGTATTCATATACCCGCTGGTCAGCACCATGCCTTTACCATCGTTGGTCATGGTGTTGTCGGCCCACGATGTATTGGGCTGGTTGCCCGCAAATTCAAACCCACGTCCTAGGTTGTTTACTGCATTACACCAGGCTGTTAGCTTTGTGTTGTTGGTTGTATAAATGCCCCATGTATTGCTTGAAGCATAGCCGGGACCTGAAATTATATTGCCGCGCACTGTAGGTGAGGTGCAGGCAGATACATATATGCCATACTGGTTAGGCGCCCCGCTTTGCTGCGCTATGGTTAGCTGACTATTACTGTTACAAACTATTGTCTGGGTATTGAAACCATTTATGTTTATACCGTTATACACACCCGTTATCTGGTTACCATTCACATTCGCGTTATTGGTAATTTTGCAGCGCGGACAATTCAACAGGTTTTGTATGGTTATAGCATGCAATATACATGGGTTGGTTACACCGCTTCCTGCCGATGCCTGTATTATATTGTTAGATATGCTCATAGGGCCATTGCTTATATTATTTGATCCTATACCAAATCCAATATTGCTAGGCATTGCAGCCGCTGCGTATATGCCGTTTGTTACGTTGGTAATATTGTTGCTGTTCAGGTTCAGGTTGTAAAAGCTCCACGAGCGTGCGTTATAGCCAAAGCTTCCACTCACATTGCTCGCCCCAATACTGTAAGTATTATGCACACTGCTGATGATCTTTGCATTCTGCCCTATAAGCTCACTTATATTCGGTGCATCTACAGCATTTACACAATCATAAAATTCATTTGCAATACTGCCCGTGCCGTTCCATACACGCAGCCTGCCGCAGTAGCCCTGGTCATTGGTATATATACCGTCACCTGGCGCATACAATCCCGGGCTCATATTCATAAACACATTGTTCACACTGCTCAGGTTGCTGTTGTACTTATATATTCCCGCTTCCATCCCGTCAAATATATTTTTATTTGTCGTGGTCGATCCATCTCCAATAGCCGTTTCAACATACGTTTGCCCGGCCATATTGCAACCGCTGCTGTAACCAGCCTTATACAGGTATATACCGTACAGGGCAGCGCTCAGCGATTTAACAACCGTTGGTGCATATGCATAAGTATTCTGGAAGGCAGTTGGCATTACTATATTGTAAGGCGGGGTATAATTGTTGGTAGGGGTAACCGCCGTTTTCAATCCATAGGTACCACTTAGGGGTGGCCACACAAAAGGATAGCTCTTGGGAAACGAAACAGAACTGTTATTGTATTGGGTAAGGTTACGGCTAGTGAATACCGTATTGGTAATGGTGAAGTAGCTGGTCAACGGACTACTGCTGGATACATAGTTTTCAATGTCAAGCCCTTTCAAGCACCTGTTGAAAGTTGCTCCGTCCGATTTGATCACATAACCACCTGTGTTATGAGACGATGGGGTTACATTGTTTGCATACACACCTGTATTGGCATCTTCCAGCAATGTACCTCCTGTAAAATAAACGCTGCCGGCAGAGCTGGTGAACGTTATACCATTCCACATATCTGTATTCACAAGGCAGGTAAAGAAATGGCAGCCACTAAACTCCACAAATGCATTGTTGTCAATATAAATAGTAGCGCCCGAAGCCATCCAGAAGTTTGAATTCGTTACTGTCATCGTCCCGGTTAAATGAATGTTACCGCTCATGGAATAATTGGCATTTGACGATAACGAACTGAGGGTTCCCGATGATACAGGGATTGGTGTGGCTCCTCCAAAAATGGTACTTCCGGTGCACGGGGTACCTGATTTAGAAGAAGTAATTACGTTTATGGTTACTGAAGCCGTGCTTGAGCATCCAACGGGGCCGCTGGTGACAGTATAAGTAGTTGTGGAAGCAGGGATTACAGACACAGAAGACTGGTTTGATGTAAGGGCATACAAAGGTGATGTTGGAGACGCACTCCATGAGTACGTAGTACCTCCTGTAGCCGTTAAAATAACAGATTGCCCGGCATAAATATTGGTAAGAGACGCAGATATAGAAAGGGTAGGGGCACTACCGGCAGTTACCTGTACATGTGCTTTTGTGGCACAGCCATCAGAACCAGTAACTGTTACGGTATATAGCTGAGAGCTTGTTGGTGTTGCAGTAGTATTCGCGCTGGTACTGGTACCGCTCGCTACAGCATTGGCGCCGGTTGTGGGCGACCAGGAATAGCTACCGCTACTTGCAAGAGCTGATAACGAAACGGTTTGTCCAACACAAATATTATTAGGAACCGCAGAAGCTGTAACTGTAGGAGTAACATTTAAGGTTACGGTAACCGGGCTCGAAGTTGCGGTACAACCATTGGCATCCGTTACTTTAACAGTATGGATACTTGGCCCCGTTGGGGTGGAGATAGTAATACTAGGGTTTGTAGTTGATATTGGGTTGCCATCAAAGTTATAGGTCATACCCAGTGGGCTCGCAGTCAGGGTTACAGAAGCAAACGGCGTATCGCATATTGTAAGATAAGGACCCGTAAGTGTAACTAGCGGCAATGGTACAAAAGTTACAGAAACAGGTGCCGACGTAACAGTGCAAGAACCTGTGTTTACAATAACTTGATACTCAGCCGGACCTGCAGTTATACTATTGGGAATACAAGACGTTGTACCCGTGCCGCTGGCAACAGTGCCCCATGTACCTCCGCTATACCTCACCTGCCACGTATAAAAATAGCTTGGGTCAGATAATGAGGCCGTAAGCGTAGTAGGTGTAGTACCCATGCAAATTGTTGTAGGACCTGTAGTAATATTAATTGACGTACTTATTAAAGAAACGGTTGTTGATGCTGAACAATTACCACCCGATGCTTGTGTAACAGTGTAGGTTGTATTGCTGGTCGGTGTTACTGTTTGCGATGCACTGCACGCGGTACAGAAATTGGCACCGTTTGCGGCCCAGGTACAGCTGGAGCACGACGTTGCAGAAAGAGTTACTGAATTACCAGAACAAACAGGGTTGGGCGTGGCCGCCAAAGTTACAGATGAATTGGTAACGGTAATGTTTGCATAAAGTGTATTTGTACCACCGCAATTTGGGTCTGTATATGTGTACCAGATAGTAACCGTCTGTGGCAATGCGCCTGTAATAGCAGATGGTGTAAACGTACCGTTACTTGTTTGTGTTACGCCCGGGCCGCCAAAGGTACCTCCCGAAAGAGAGGTGCTGAAGTATTGTGCCAGATTTGTTAACGGCGCATCACAAACATGCACAGGTGAAGGTGGGGTAAAAGTAGGTATAGCATAAGACGTCAGTCTTATGTCATCAACAAGGATATAAGAGGAATATCTGACAACATTGTATGGATCTACAGGATAAATATTCCCCCACACATTATAATTCTGATCAACAGCATTATAGACAACAAAGTTTGAATACGAACTTCCGGTTGGAGGAGTAATTGTAAACGTAAACTGTGTCCATGCATTTGCAGGGCCTGGTACTGGGGCTGGAACCGCTATGTTTGTATACGTTCTGTATATATTTACGTTACCGGGTATGGTGAAGAACAATGCATTATAATAAGTTGCAAGTGTTGAGTTACTTAATCCAATATCTATAGTACCCGGCAAATCTACAAATGGATAGGTTTGTCTAACAGTAGTGGTATTAACATTACTATTATTGGCCACTTTAGCCCACAGTGTCCCATAATAGGTACGTCCGCCTATTAAGGGTGCTGCTAAAGTAACTTGTATCCCTTCCGTTTCATAAAGGGAAATGGATGGGCTGATAGGAGCATTTTGTTCCTTCACACCATATAATCCCATAAAGTTATTATTGACCGGGCTGCCAGGAGGGGCAGTATGTGCTGAAATAGACGGTGTACCGTTCATATCAGGTACATTATAAGTAAAACCACCATTCCCTATGGTTGTGCATCCCGCGCTGTATAAAGCTGGATTCTCCATAATAGATGTCCAGCAACTTGGGAAACCTGTTGCGGCATAGGGATATGGCTCATAGATCTCGCCACATCCGGTGGCGCTTTCAAATCCCGGGTTAGGTATCAGGTTACACAGGCTTGTGCTGCAAGCCCCGGTTGTTTTATTTAAGGTTCCGTATGCAATATTTCCCCTCTTACCACTTGCACTAACTGGCACATAGCTAAAAATACTTACTCCCTGCGATGCTCCTGTTAGTGAAACAGAAGTACTTGCGCTGCCACTGGTTACAGAAAAAGTACCTGAGCCTGACATTAATTGCAAACCCTCAAATGAGCCTCCTGTTGTTCCGCTGTCGTTTCCTATTAGCGCGCTGCCAGTGAAAGTTAATGCACCTGTCGAATCGAATGCAAAGGTATAGGCTCCGTTACTTAATCCATCGTTATTACCTACTACCTGGCCACCAGGCGCGTAAATAGTGTCATAAACAAAGTAGTTTAAGTTTGTATTGCTGGCGTCGCCAAAATAATTGTTCACAGAGTAACCAATATCAACCAGTACTTGCTGTTCTTCCTGTCGCGGGTAGCGTTTCAGGCTGCCAGGCAAATCGCCCGCGTTGATAACGTTACTCATCAAAAAATATTGGTTGTTGGCCATAGGTTCGGTGCTTCCCGTTGGTCGGCAGGCATCCTCAAAATGACTCAGGCTTATTCCTGGCTGAAAGCAATTGGGAGTATATACAGCTTGTGGGTAGCTTAGGCCGCCATGATATATAATGGCTGTACTGCATACTGTGCTGTCAGCGTAGCAGGTACCACCTGGGGCCAACAAAGAAGCAGATACACCAAATGAATAATTATACATGCTTACACTACCTGTGTGGCTCAAAAGGGAAGTGCCCGATGAGGTTTTCAGGTTCATGTCGTAACGGGAATAATACGGATGGGAACTACCTAAAAGGGACGCTCCGGTTGAGCTGATAAGTGAAGCAAATCCTAATGCATGCATCATCTGGTGCAACGATTCTGTGTACAGATCAAAAACAGTGGGGCTGGCTGCAGGTGGTGCAGTTAAAGAGGTGTTCCAGGTGAAGCTGCCTGGGCTATTGAAATTAAAGGCAAGTATAGCATGGAAAAAAGTAGTTCCTGTGTTAAAGCCATTGTTCCATGGTGGCCCTAGGTTGCGGTATGCGTCCACTCCGGAATTCAGGGTTTTCCAAACTGTATTATCCGCTATTCCAGATGCGCCCGCAATTAAAGGAACATTATAAAATGACGTGATCATACCAGGACAAGCGCTTGGCAGATTGGGCATTAAACTAATATCACGACACCAAATATTTATTGTTTGTTCTGTAGTGTTACAGGGCGAGTTGATGAATTGTGAAACGTCTGTCAACATTTGGCAGATCACCTTTAACCTTGCCAAATGATTGGTATCGGTCGCATAGTTTTCCATACCGCAATTCTTATCTAGGTATAGTTTAAAATAGCCTGAACTGTAAGTAGATACTACCAAAGGCAGCAAAGTATCTTGGCCATACTGTCTTATGGTATCATTTACTGTAATGTCTTTAAGATTGTAAACATTGCCGTACTGGTCAAAGACACTATCAAGCATGCCATTGGGAGTAAATGAAAATCTTTGGGTCGGTAATGTTTGTGCAAAACTTATACACGAAATAAAAAGGAGCAGTAAAAAAGCAATCGATTTCAGGTAACAGGTAATCTTTGTCATAATGCTATTGATTAATTTTATGATAGTCAAGCCTCTTATAAAGGTAAATACCCCTTATAGAACTGATTATGACAATGTAACAGATAGTCACCCCGGTGATACGAATAGCCTGTTTACTGTAACGAAATTTTAAAGGCGGGGATTTTTGAAAACAAATAACAAACATGCCTCTCCTATCTTGACGGGAAATGATATTATATTAAATTATAATATAATACTAGTTGAGCCTGATTATAAAGTCCCCGTGAAACACCCCACCCTGTGGAACGGTGCATAACTTCTTTACAGTAATACCAATTACCAACAGTACCTTGCGCCCGCATATATAACCTGTAAACCCTCGCGTTACAAGGGCACAGCATAAAATATAAGTTGAGTTCTTAAAATTCGCTAAACCAAAAATATCCCCAACGGACATTTTAAGACATTCTACAGTGTGCAGTTAAAATGCAATATAAGCCACCACAGCATATTTCAGGCCATGATCCCACCCAAAATGTCCGTTGCTCAATTATTTTCTACAACAGACATTTCACAAACTCCAATCCTTATTTCAAGAAGGGGGCGCAGGCACCATCACAAAAACAGGTGTCATTGCGAGGCACGAAGCAACCTTTCGTAACATCAACTTGCGCAAAACCATCATCACACTCACATTAAAATACCTACAATAGCGTAAGGTTGCTTCGTGCCTCGCAATGACACAATATAAAAAAACACAA
>Ga0206878_10149_pt1 | contig 30626 bp, 21 predicted proteins | sample Alteio_BWOrgCont_8_FD_152621 | JGI IMG/M metagenome (GOLD analysis project Ga0206878, IMG submission 152621) | Enriched cells from forest soil in Barre Woods Harvard Forest LTER site, Petersham, Massachusetts, United States -... | ecosystem: Environmental > Terrestrial > Soil > Temperate forest >... | reverse complement strand
TGGTCAGCAGGGAGAAATTCAACTGGATATCGAACTTGAATCCGCAGTCATAAACGTAACCAAGCATTATGTGATTTACCCGGGAACTGCGGTCATTCGGGAGTGGCTGAGTCTAGAAAACTCCTCGGGCAAACCGGTCCGAATTAGCGATGTAGATTTCCTTCATACCAGGGTGCTGAGATTCGCCGCACGGAATTCCCAGTTCAACTACCTGACGGGTGGCGGAAACTACAACGGCAGTCAGCTTCTAAAAACCGAGCCCGTGATTCAAGGCTATAAGCGCATCCTGGATTCGAACGGAGGGATTCAGGCAGGCAGCTACAGTGGATATTTGCCATTGGCGTTTCTGTTAAATCAAAACGCCACTGATGGTATAGCGGTGGGTTGGGATTACCTGGGACACTGGCGCTTCGAGATCGCGAATCAGGAAGGCCAGTCGCTCGCCATACGACTAGAGTTAGCTGGATTCGCAAAGGACCTGGCTCCCGGCGATCGCGTTGAAACGCCAAAAACGTTCATAGCAGCGTTCTCTGGCGGAGTGGATGAGCTGGGGAATCAACTGCTCGATTGGCAATATGCCTATTTGTGGGATTTCACAAATCCTGAATACTTCGCCAGGACCCGATGGGCCGTCGATTGGCCTGAGCCGTGGGTAGGCGAAGGGGGTACACCAAGCGCCGATAATTGGGGACGACGCCTGACGCTCGATCTCCGCTATATCGATCTCCTCCGGGAGACAGGCACGGATATCTTATGGGATGACGCAGGTTGGTATGACAAGTGGGGCACGTGGAATGGGCCCGAATGGCGGCGCACTAATGATTATCTTCGCAAGCACGATATGCGATGGGTGTTGTGGTATCCCACCTTCCTTGCGACCCCGGAATCGAAAGTTGGTCAGGAGCATCCCGAATGGTTAATTTCTGGACAGGAAACCCTGGAACAATCCATCCAAGCGACGGTGGACTGGCAGAGCCGATTGCTCAACGACGGAGTCAGCGCTTGGGGAGATTTTCAGTGGCGCTACGATATCGCGCCGGCGGCTAGTGCTAACGATACGGATGCCCTCGGCGCCGATCAGAACTTCCGGAGCTTGCTCAAGCAGTTCAAGAGTAACCATCCCCAAAGCGGAATCGACGCATGTGACGGAGGTGGACGATGGATAAGCTACGACATCGCCCGCTTCGCGGAATCGGGCGAGTATACCGATGGAGGCGTTGGACCATACAGCGCCTACTACACCTCGCTGATTGTTCCTCCCGACAAGCTTCATAACGTCGTGGATTACGATCAGACCTATTACGGTACCAGTGACCGCATACATCTTGCGATGAATCCCACATGGTACCGGGACCCTGGTGACGGTCCGGATGTGGAATCGATCCGGAAGGATTGGGAGATCTATCACTACCTCGTAGCGCAAGGAGTAGCTGGCCGCTGGAGTCATGTATTTCGTCCGAAGGTAGATCACGATAATGAAATCTGGTACTTCCAGCGGATGAACAGGGATGGCACGAAGGGCGTCATTCTTACCAAGCATGCAAAGCACGGTTCGACATATTTTGTAACCAGCCGACTGACAAAACAATCCACCGGGTCGCCTGACCGGTATCTTGGCGGAGCGGGCGAAATGAATACAATCTCGACCACCGCAGCAGCGAGTCTTGAAACCGGAGTCTATGAGGACCCTGTCGACGGAGCTATTCGGTTTTATGGCGTCCCCGGGCAGGAATTCGGTCCACTCAATGTGAAATATCAACTCGGCGCTGCCGATGAGTCGCTTGTCACCAAGATTGTTAAGCGTGGGGCGGAACGGCGGGCGCAGGACCGCTTCTTCGGAATGGCGCTTCAGCTTGATGAACCCGTGACGATTACCCAGATCGGTCAATTCGATCCCGGATACAGCCATGGAACGTATACTCTGTCTCTCGTGCGAGCTGAAGATAGCGCAGTGCTTGCCACCGCTGATCTGGATATGAGCCGAGCCCCAATAGACGCAATGGGATTTAAATATGTTCGGTTAGCCCAGCCCGTTCGCCTGGAAACTTCTGCCAAGCCGGTGGTCATTTATCCGCGCGGACTTTTGCCTGCAGAAATGTACGAAGTTCGGGCCAGTAGCTCTGGGCTGCATCTTCGCCAAACTGGTTCCATGCTGATGTCCGATGGCATTACTCTCGATATGATTGCCGCCGGGGAGCTGATCTTTCTCAACCTGCCAAACTATCCCGGTTCTGGGACTGATCACGTTCCTCCTACCCCGCCATCCAATGTAACGAAGAGATTGGGAACAAATCTCGGCGTTCAGGGAGTCGAACTGTCCTGGTCTCCGGGCGGTGATGACAATTGGATTTCCTACTATGAAGTTCTCAAGCATGGAAAGCTGATCGGGAGGGTCGCAAAGGGAACTTTTTTCTTTGACCACTCCGACTCTGCTCGCAACGACATTAATGCCGTCTTCGAGATCAGGACAGTGGATGGGGATGGAAATCGCAGCCAAGCTGTGACAGCGCAGAAGAACGGAAGCCAACCACAAATATACGAAGCCCTCGGAGATTTCTCCCCCACTCAATCCGGAAACCAATGGGCGTATGAAGAAGCATTAGAGGATGGCTCCTACCGGGAATTGATCTGGGACAACGGGGGTTATGAAGGGCGCTGGACCGGATCTGGACTGGGGCGGATCGGAAGAATCTGGATGCAGCCTTCTGCTCGGTACGATCTATCACGAACCTTCATCGCGCCGACAACCGGCTTGGTGAGTACTTCCGGCACTATCCGCAAAGACCCCAGTGCGGAGAATCAGGCATCCTGCTCTGTGCGGATCTTGCTCAATTCTAGGCAAGTTTGGCCTGCAGAGGGATGGGCGGAGGTTAGTCCAGGCTACGACAGCCTAAGCGCCTACGAGATTAAGAGCCTTCAAGTATCGCCGGGCGACAAGCTGCGATTCATCGTGAAGCACAACGGCGAGAACCGGGCCGATCCCATAGTGTGGGATCCGTCGGTCGTCTTTCAAAACTCAGACAATTGAGAAGCAACCACTACCTCTCATTAGGGGGTTAACTCTCGGCATTTTCAGCGCTGCTGTGGGAGACATCCTCTGACCAGCAGCAACACCCATCCATACAGAAACGCGACCACCGGATGATAGGCGTCGCGCAGTAAGCATATTGGCCACCGACTTCCGGCATCGTCGCGGCTAGCTCAGCCCAGATGAATGCGTCACCCACTGCTATGATGCCGCCGAAGATCCATGCTCCAAGAATCAGCGCGGGCGTGTGCACCTGTTGCGCCACCACATAGGGATTCATGAAGATCCAAGCGCCCACGATGCCACCCATCACAAGCATGGTCGCGTCAAACAGGCCAAGCTGCCGGGCCATGCCTCGGTTTGTCTGATTCGCTTCCGGCCCAGAGCTAGTCAAGGCGTTTCAGCAGCAGGATGTCAGAGCCGTAATTCTGCTGGTCCGTAAATTCGGGATTAAACCCGCCGTCGCCCTTGGCCAGCCATTCGTTGGGCAGGTGCACGGAGATGCCGCTGGTCAGGGCTTCTCCCGTCAGGACCTTCTCCCGGCCCGGACGATCGTTCAGGCTTGTCACTCGGTACTTGGCCTTCATATCCAAACCGCGCAAGCGGATCGTGGTATCGGCAGCTTCAGATTTGTCGCGGAAAATGTAGACGACCGACTCGGTGGAATCCTCTTTAACATACTGAACGGAACTCCATCCCGCAGCTCCAAGTTTTGGATGGTAGACATCCTCGAACAGCAGATGGCGGTATTGCTTGAAGAACAGCAGGTTGCGCTGAAAGGCCTCCACGTAGCCCGCCGGAGCGGCGGAGAGGAATTGCGAGGACATGCCATTGATATTGCCGAACGTGACTCCATGTGTAAAGTGTTTGCGCAGGTAATAATCGAGGGCCGAAGCGCTATACCAGCGACCTGTCAAGGTGTCTGTTCCCGCGTCGCCTATTCCCCCAGTTGCGAGTGAGCCCCACACATTTGGGCTGACCATTGGACCGGTGATGAACTCGTTCGTGTATCCACCCGGCAACAGCCTTTGGGGACCGGGATTTACTCGCGCATAACGAAGAGCGGGGTCGCACTCAAACCCGGACAAGTTCGGAAAACGATCTAATAGGTAGCGCAGAATCTCCAGACGCCCGAGATAGGCCGCGTATGCGCCATCAGTCTTTCTGTGGCCGTGGTCAGTTCGGTTGCACTCGTAACTTACCGTCGAAGACGGGTCCCATTTAATCCAATCCAGATTGTACTTTTCAATGAGATCTCCCAGCTGCTTCTTTATCCAAGCGACAACCTTGGGATCGCCAAGGCAGAGTTGTTTGGTAGGAGAAAGTGATGGATGTGTGGTACCCAAGGTCTTACCATCAATCATTGCCAGCCAGTCTACTGGAATCTGGCCCGACTCTACGAGTGCTGCATCCACATTCCCTGGATCAATCCAGAGCCCGAACTTCATTCCGTTAGCATGTACTGCATCGGAAAGATTTCGGAGCCCATGTGGGAACTTCTCCGCATTCCCGTTGTAATCGCCGAGCCCCTTCGACCAATCATTCATGCCGGGAATGATCGATGCGCCTTCGTTCCAGGTGGCATCGTGATAAAAGACATCGAATCCGACTCGCCGTGCCAGTTTGAGTTCCTGGAGAATCGGCTCTTCGCTGTTCTTTTCGGTGAGCCAAATGCAATAAGTGACCAGCGGAGCGTCTGGTAAGGGCGTTAGAAAAACGTATCGCTTTAAATATCGAAAGGTTTCGTTTCCAGCGTCATCTGTATCTCCTTTGGCGAGCGCGAAAAAGGTGACGGGTGTTTCCACCGCCTCACCTGGTGCAAGCTCGAAGACCGGAGGAGGACCGCTTGTTTTGTCTTTCAGCAGAAGGGTCCCTGCACGCACGATGATGCCGGCAGAAGACAGATGCGTGGTCGCCTTCCATCCGAGGATACCGAGGCCGGGTTCGCCGCCGATCAGCGCGGACTCTCCCGTAGCGTCATTTCGAAGTACTACCCAGTCGGGAAATTCTCGAGCGCTCGACAAGTTGCCAGCGGTTTGAAATCCATGTTGGCCTTGCACCGAAGAGTAAGGCTTCAGGTCTCCGGACGGATTCTTTACTGTGAAACACAGCGGGTCAATGTGGGAGTTGAGAAGCAAATCGTGCTGACCGAGGTTTTCAAGCCGTGTGACCAATTCAATCACGGCACCGGTCGGGTACAGCTTCAACATCAGAGAAAGGAATCCGCCGGAGTCGGACTTAAAACGCAGTGTTAATTGTTTGCCGTCCCTGGGAAGGTCGGAAATAACATCTTCCGAAAACCGATACTGATTGCTTGACCTATCTGGCGAGGCCATTATCGTCGTGCCTGCCACAGCCCATTCGGCGCCGCCGTCCCGATGCAGTGATTTCAACTGCACTGTCTGCGACGATCTGATCAATTCGACATGGATATTTCCGTTGGTCATCTGCCAACCGTCAGCAGACTTGGTGATGGATACCTGTGCAGCATTCAGGGTAGCGATCGAGAGACTAAAGATAACTGCAAGATATACGAGTTTTATCAAGCGAATCCTCCGCATTGAGTGCCTTGATTCAATCTCGGAACAGGCGACGCGCATCGCAGCAGAGTCCGATGTGAGCTCGATCGGAAAATCGCACTCCTTCGACTCGAGTAAAGCTCATCGGAGCATTGCAAGACAAATCAGCTCATGCGTATCAGAACCACTTCCGACATGTGAGCTTTCTCCAACGAAATGCTGATTCCCTTCGAGAGAAGATCGCCGCCTTTTGTTTTTAAATCTGGGCGATTTCCGCTTGCGAAATGCACATCGTAGTTCTTATCACTTCGAAGTCCCCGGAGCGTCAACTGAACCGACTCCTGCAGGCTTTCGGCCCGGAATGCCAGAACCACCGCCTCTTGCCCAGAGGGTGAGGCGAACTCGACGGCCAGCCACTCGCCCTCGCCCTTTTTCGTATCGGCAACCTTCAGCGGTTGATGACAGTCGTGCTGAAGCAGGTGGCGATAGCGTTTGTATAACTCGACATTTCGCCGCGCGGCCGCGAGCACCTGGTCGGGATACAGTGAGATTCGCTCCTTCAATTGCCCGTTGATGGTGCCGAAACCGAAGAGACTCATCATGCGGCTCCGGAAGATCGTATCGAGCATTGCGGGATCGTTCGCGTAACGTTGAAGGTCCGGGTCCTCCGAGACGATCCAGGCACCGTTGTACGCGCTCGGATAGAGATGGCTCGCAACCACCGCGTTGTTGCGCACATGGTCCGAGGGATAACTTGCGTCACTGAGCCAGTTCGACCGTATCGTTCGCGCTAGCCCATAGTCGAGGCGGCTGCCATACCCGCACTGCTCCAGTACGAGATTTGGGAACGTGGCATGCAGGTGGTCGAAGATTTCGTATTGGCCGACAAGCGCGGCATAGCTTCCGTCGCCGGCTTGATGGCCGTGGTCTGCACGATTGCAATTGGCCGGACTGGCCGGAATCCCGGAGTTATCCCACTTGAGCCAATCGAGGTGGAAATCGCGGACAAGGCGAGTTAATTCCTTCTTCAGGAAATCAAGGTACTCGCGGCAGCCCAGGCACACCTGGGATACAGAGCTTTCCCAGCCGGAGGGTTGGAGTGTCTGGTCTTTCCCATCGACCTGCGCAATCCAGAGCTTTGGAATCGCAGTGCCGACAATGCGGCTGTCCACTACGTTCGGCCCTACCCACAAGCCGAACTTCATCCCCGCTTCATGTACCCGGTGTGAGATGGAGACGAGACCACTCGGGTATTTCTGTCGGTCATCTGCATAGTGGCCAAGTCCGCATCCCCAATCTCCAGTACCCTTCTTTGACGAACCCAGATACCAGGCTGCATCCATGTTAAACACATCCACGCCGAGCTTGTCAGCGAAGTCCACTTCGCGCAGCAATGCTTCCTCGACCCCCTCTGGCTCGGTTGCCCAAAAGTCGTACACGATCCATGGGAAGTTCTGCAGAGGCATAGGGAAGACGTGCTGCTGCATGTAATGCCGCGTGGTAAGAAATGCCTGTTCAAGGTCGCCGTGAGAAAGGCCCAGAAATACCCGAGGTGCAGGGAGCCGTTCGCCTGGTGCCATATCGTAAGTCAGGTCGGCAACATCTATGCTGAGCCAAGTCCCGTTGGCGTCTTTTTCGATGCGATAGTGCCAACCTCGCTCCCACTCGATTCCGACTAGAAGAAACTCCTCTTTGCCGACAGCTTCCAGGAGCATCAGTCCGCCATATTCCGGCGCGTTCCAACGTCCTCCCGGCAATGAGACCGGGCCGTTCACAGGAATCGATTCCAGCCTGTATTCATTACGGCGGACGGCGTGTACCAGCAGGGGACCGAGATCGTCCCGCAGGGCGAAACGGAAGGGTCCGAATGCCGTGACGCCCGTGATCAGGCCCTTCGAAGCATTCAGAAATTCAGCATTAACTTCGAGAATCGGATTGTCGGCGAAAGCCTGCAACGCAACGTTCGACCGAATCCCACCATCCTCGGTCTGAGAAGTGAATTCGAAGCGATCACCGGCAACATGGTGTTCGCGTGTACCGGGTGATGAAGTCCACCTCTGAGAAGGTCCCCCAGTTGCCCTAAACACAGGCTCGAGGGAGGTTCCCGCACGGGCCCATTCAAACCGGGTTTTAGGGTTGCGCAGAGAGCTAAGTTGAACAGCGCCGCCCCCAGGTGGGAAATGTAGAGTGAGCGAAAACCCATCGGAGGCGAATGTCGCATCTTCGGCGGCCCCTGCGCTGGCCGTTTGTGTGGCAAGCATCGAGAACAGCAATCCGCTGCCGGCAAATTGCAGAAACTCACGCCGATCCATGCCAGCTGGTTTCGTAGGGTTAGGCATACTAGCTCCCGGCATTGGCGTACTCAACAAAGCATTTTCGATTGCGAACTCAACGCCAGCCTAATGCTGCTGCATTGACTGCCACCCAGGTGACCCAGTTGATCGAGGCGCAAATATGCTCCTACCAGCACATCAGACCGCTCACTGACCGGACATCCACCTGACGTGGGCGGTGAAACGAATGAGGTTCAGGGTTTCGCTGCGGTCAACCGCCGCTTGACAAGGCAGACCTGCCTCGGAGATTCGCCGATGCAGGTCTTGTAGACGGGGGGGAGGGAAAGCCTCAGAAGGTCAACTGCGCTCCAATCTGCATACGCCGTCTGAAGTCCACAATACTCGTAATTTGTCCTGCCGTGCTGGTGTCCACACTAGAATTGGGATTCGCCAGATTGGTATGGTTGAACGTGTTGAACGTGTCCCACTTGAGGTCGAGGTGAACCTTTTCAGCGATTGCAAATGTCTTTTGCAACGATAGATCGGCCGAGGAAAAGCGTGGGCCCAGCAGGATATTGCGGCCTGAATCGCCGTACACGTACGGCGCAGGCACCGCAAAGGCTGCCGGGTTGAACCACTCGAATCGATTTGGATTAGACACTCTTGGGTTGCCAATGATATTCGGTCTCAAGCCTATGGTGGAATTTAGAGAGGCACTATTGGCAAGCGTCGGAGTAAAGTAAAACCCGCCTTCAAAATTATAAATTCCGCTGAGTATCCAGCCTCCGATAAAAGCTTCCGCCGTGTGATTCAAATCGTTTGCGAATGCTTTCCCACTGCCGAATGGAAGATTCCAGACCGCTGCGGAGACCCAGGAAAAGGGACGCACGAAATCCGAATTTCCGTAGTTGCTTGCAAAATTGAATTGATTTGGAGGACCGAAGGTTCCTTCATCCAGCGATTTGGCCCACGTAAAATTACTCAACAAGTTGAAGTCAGCCCCGAAGCGCTTTTGAACGGTGGCCTGTAACGAATTGTAATTACTTTCTAATTCCGGGTAGCCGTTAAGCTGGTTGTTCCGCTGGGTTTCACTGGTAGTCCATCCGAACTTAGAGAAATAAGGCCGTCGCGGATTGAAATCCCCCGGTCCGGGAATGGGGGCATTCACATCGATGTTGTCCCACAGGTTGCGGCCGATGTTACCGATGTAGGCAAGTGTGAGGGTAAAGTCGCGTGAAAACAGCTGCTCCCATGACACATTCCACCCGTCGGTGTAGCTGTGGGGATAGTTTCCCGTGCCGGGGAAGATCTGACTGAAACCGTTGGGAAGAGGAATCAACCCGTTCGACGGGTAAGGAGGAAGTGAGGCGGGCAAACCAGGGCCCTGATCGAGCGTGAAGGGTAGGGGCGAATACGCGGTCGCCGGACTAAATGATTGACTCTGCTTGATTGGCCAGCAGCAACCCTCTGTGCCAAAGGACGCCCCATATGGGTTAAGGAAGTAGCTCCGGGCATACCCGCCGCGGAGGACCGTGCTGTTTGTCAACCGATACGACGCTCCGACACGCGGCGAAAACTCGCTCTTTAGGGTCACCACGCCAGCATACTTACCGGCTAAGTTGGTCAACTCTACATTGCCCGTGTTCAAATTCAAGTTTCCAACGCTCAACCCGTCGTTAGGCGTGTAGATCGGCGTCGTGTAGTCCCATCGCAGCCCTAACATGATGTTAAACTTCGGCGTAACTTTCCATGTATCTTCACCGTAGAAGGATAATCTCCATTGCTTTTCCTCCGGCTGAATCAGCGTTATGTCCCTGCCAAAGCTGTCGCTGACGCCGAGTAGAAAGCTCGCCATGCCCAGGCCTGAGTTTGGCACATCCCCATTACCGGTAAGATTCTGATCGAAATCGAAAGATCCGCGACCACTAACATCAGTCCGGGTCCCGTAGAATTTATGGAATTCCCCGCCAAATTTGAAGACATGACGGCCCACTGTTTTAGTCCAGGTGTCGTAGAACTGAAAGGTTGTTTCGCGCTCAAAGAACGGCAGTCCTATATCTCCCATGGTGAAGGCGCCCGTTGGACCGTCAACTGTCAGTGTCGGCAACCCGCTTGTGTAGACTGTGCCGAGGTTGATATCTGGAATACCTACCTTGGTCGCGGTGTCAAATGCCGCATCCAGCTGGAGCTCCGAAATGACGATTCGCGAAACAGCGAAGCGGAAGTCCTGCTGCAAAGTTGAAGAGAACGTGCGCTGATAGTTAACCATGCCGCTATAAACGTCGTCACTCGAGTCACCTGAGTTTGCGATACCCCCCAGCGGTGGACCGCCTCCCAAGGCACCGAACACGTTATTGGTCAGGAAGTGCGCATGAAAGTAGCTGAACTTCCCAAAAAGCAGCGTCTTGGGAGAGGCTGGAAAGTCCACGCGCGCATCAACCTGATTCTGGTCGAAAATACCCGGACGGGAAATGGTGTAGTTGTTGTCTGCTGCATTCGGGACCGTCGGCGACGGCAACAGAGCCAGAAGATTCGTCGTGGCCGGGCTGATTCGATCGGGGCAAATAACGTTGAGAATGCCGTTGCATGAGAACTGCTGTCGTCCGGTTCCGTCAGGATTGCCCGTGGCCGGGTCATAGATCGGATTGGTGTTAGCCACTGAACTAAAGTCTCCGATACGAAATGGGGCGATCGGCGATGTGTAGAGGCTGGAAGTTGACAGATTGTTTCGCATCCCCTGGTAATCGCTAAAGAAGAATAGCTTGTCCTTTAGGATTGGGCCCCCAATACTGCCGCCAAACTGATTCCAGACGTCGCCAGGCACGCCATTGGGCTGGCTAAAGGAATCTGCGGCAAAAAAACCGGCGGTGCGGTAATACTCGAACGCTGATCCATGGAAGCTATTTGTGCCTGATTTCGTAGTGGTCTGAAAGACCCCACCACTAACAGCTCCGTATTCGGCGTCGTAGTTGCTCGTTGTGAACTTCACTTCCTGGACGGAGGCATTCGGGGGCACGAGGAGAGAGTAACCCTGGATGACCTCGGTATCGTCAACGCCATCTAGTATGTGGGAGTTGTTATTCGGCTGGCCTCCGTTGATATTCACGTTAAAGTCTTCGCCTGAATTTTCCGGATGGATGTCGAGCTGACCAGAGGGCATGGAAACCCCTGGGGCTAGAAGCGTCAGCCGAGTGATGTTGTTGCCGAAAGTGGGAAGATTGTTAATTTGGTTTGCTTGAATAGTTAAGCTGACTTCTACAGAATCGGTCTGAAGAATAGGAGACTCGCCGGTAACGGTCACCGTGGAGGTTGCTGCACCGACTGTTAACGCGACATCTATGGGGACGGCTGTTCCGGCCTCGACCGTGATATTTTCCTGGATGAGTTTTTCGAACCCCGCCTTCGTGACAGTGATCGAATAAGTTCCTGGCAGGAGGCTGGCAAATCGATACAGGCCCACGAGGTTCGTGGTGGTCTGATCGGTCACATCGGTGGCCGTGTTTGTCGCCACTACTGATGCGTCAGTAAGCACGGCACCCGAGCGGTCCTTCACATACCCTGTTATGGCTCCAGTGACCGCTGTCTGTGCGTGCATTGTGCCAATGCAAACGAGCGACAGGACTGCCATCACAACTGCGACTCGATATACGGGTGAAGTCATCTTGTCTCCTTTGAAAGCGCGTTCTTTCCAGTTGGACCCCTTACTGGTTGTGCCCGCACTAGTGTTTGCGCCGTTGAGCCTAAGGGCGACCGCGTTGGTCAGGAACATCGAGGCAATAAGGCGCGGATGCGGTGCAATCCCTAGCGTCGCGAAAGTTACTCCAGCACTCAGGTAGGTGTCAATAGAAATTTGTCAACACTACTGTCAACAATAATGTCACTGTCCGATTATGGCCAGATCGGCCCATGCGGCCGCGCCGCCAGACTCTTGGCGCCATAGCTATCACGTTGTCTTTCAATCCAGGGACGGCGAACAATCATTTTGGAAAGCCCTTGTCTCCGCGGCAAGGAGTCGTCTGAGCTGTTGTTCTCTGCTCGCCCATCTCCAAACAAGCCCCTTGAAGCGATCTCTTCAGAACGCAGTCGCTGCTTTTGTAAGTTGATTCTTAGAGTTGCTGAGGACTGCTCGCTTCTTGCCAGATTAACTAACGGAGAGTGAAAGTCGTTGTTTTCGCGCAAGGGGCATGTATAATCAACGATTCAATGCGAACCTCGAACTCAAAACTTGAGAAACGGAGCCGCGATCTTCCTGCAACTCAGCGGGTTGAAGCACATCTCCGAAAGGCGATATTCGCAGGCAAATTGCGGCCCAGGCAGAGAATCATTGAGGGAGACCTCGCCGAGGAACTGAGCGTGAGCCGCGGGCCGGTTCGCGAGGCGCTATTGCGCCTGGAACGTGACGGTCTAGTGGTGACTACCTCGAGACGAGGAACGTTTATACGCGATATTGCCCCGGCCGAGATTGGCGTGATTTTTCGAATGCGCGCCAAATTGGAAAGCCTGTGTGTGCTCTACATGCGTGAGAACACATCGATTCATCCCCAGGAGCTGCTAAAGGAGCCGCTGAGAAAGCTGAAGGCAGCGGTCGCAAAGAACAGCGAAGAGCAGTTTTTTCATGCCGATATGGAACTACATCGCACGATCTGGAAAGCTGCCGATCAGCCGATGCTGTACCGGACCCTGAATTCCATGATGAATCCTTACATTTTCATTATTGCGCGCGCCTACTCATCTCGGATTCCTCTGTCTGTCCGTCGCGATAACCATGAGGATTATGTCCGGCTGGTGCTGAAGACTCCCAAGTCGCGTGTCGAGAAGGAAGTCGAAGGCTATTTCGAGAAGCTGTACGTCAAGGTATTTAAAACCAGCTCGCCGCCTGCATTCGACTCCGATCATTGGGCGCATGACGAGTTATCGCGACACTTTAACCACTAGGCCACCGGCCTTGCTGCGCAGGACGCCTGATTCCAATGACAGCACCCCGCTCTTCCGCCTCGGGTGTTGCGAACCTGACTGTAGAGCCAGTGGCTCATCGCTCCCTCGCCGACATGATTTCCTCCTGATCACGAGGGTGCTGCAAGCGATTGTAATCGTGTAAACAAGGTTGTTGACAAAATCATACCCGGATGCTCCAATGGCGGCGTTCGCTTGTCAGCCATCTACGAATCCCTGGTACTGACTTAACACTCGCAAAGGTGACGGTCTTCGAGCCAGGTTGGGAAGAGAATATTGAATTCACCCGTCGCGCAAGCCCTCTTACTGGTTCTCATCGCTGCGATTATGAATGCCGCGTATGTGCTGCCGATGAAGCTGAATAAGAAGTGGCAATGGGAGCACTCCTGGTTCGCCTTTTCGATACTCGGTGTTGCGCTGGTCCCTACCCTGGTCGCCATGGCCACGGTGACCCATCTCTGGTCCACATATTCATCCGTTTCTTTCAAGATACTGATCTTAATGGCACTGTTCGGCGCTGGCTGGGGAGTCGCATTAGTCTTTACAGGTCTGTCCTTGAAACGCCTGGGCCTGGCAATCACCTTCGCGGTCAGCCTGGGAACTTCCGCAGCGGTCGGCGCACTCACGCCCCTGGTCGCCCAGCACTCCGATCGCCTGATGACGCGTCAAGGCGGGCTGATTTACTTCGGCGTTCTCATCATCCTGGTCGGCGTAGGCTTGTGCGGGATTGCGGGTTACCGGAGGGAGCGTAAGACTCAGCAGGATAGACCCGTTCCACGCGAGGGTTATCATCGCGGGCTATTGCTGGCTTTTCTTTCCGGAATATTGGGCTCCATGCTGAATCTTGGACTCGCATTCGGCGGCAGCATCCAGCGCGCGGCGCAAGAACACGGCGCGAGTGTGGCCATGATGTCTAACGCCGTCTGGCTTCCATGCCTCTACGCGGGGTGTGTTCCCGGAGTGATCTATTGCTATTACCTCATGAGGCAGAGGAAAACCTTGGGCCAACTCACACTGTCGGGGACATGGTATTACTGGCCTGTCTCCGCCAGCATGGGCTTTTTGTGGTTTGGCAGCATCATTCTCTACAGTATTTCAACTGTGAAGTTAGGAGCTCTGGGGTCTGTCATTGGATGGCCCCTCTTTCTTGGCGCCATTGTTATAGCCAGCACTGTGCTGGGAGTAGCCACCGGCGAATGGGCAAACACCGGCAAGACTCCGATCAAGATTATGATCCTCGGCGTGAGTTGCCTGGTGCTGGCAATTGCAATTCTCGGCTACGCCAGCAATATCGATATGACGAGAAGCGAAAGCACCCTTCGTTTTACGTCACAAAACCCGCTATCCGAATAGACAGATGATCCTTTCTCGCATGGAGTCTTGAACAATGAATATTGAGCCTACAGCTGTTAGTAAACTGTTTGATCTTAGCGGGCACGTCGCATTGATTACCGGTGCCGGCGTTGGCTTTGGCGAGGCCATCGCGTTCGGATTTGCGGACTATGGTTGCGACATCGCGGCCTCTGATCTCAATATCGACAATCCGCAGCGGACCGCAGACAGGGTACGCCAAAAGGGTAGGCGCGCTATAGCACTAAAGGCGAATGTTGCTGTTCCTCAGGACGTGACTGCGATGGTAGACGAGACAGTTCGCGAACTTGGCGGAGTAGACATTCTCGTGAATTGTGCAGGCATACCTCAGCATGATCCCGCCGAGCTTACTCCACTCGACACGTGGGATCGCGTTCTCAACATCAACCTGCGGGGAACGTTCCTATGCTGCCAGGCTGCGGCCCGCGTCATGCTGCAAAAGGGTAGCGGCGTCATCGTCAATTTCTCGTCGATTGCCGGAGTTGTCGGCGTGGGTCGGGGTGCGAATGCTTATTGCGCCAGCAAGGGAGGCGTAAATGCCTTAACCAAGCAACTGGCGCTCGAATGGGCTGATAGAGGGATTCGCGTTAACGCCATCGCTCCTTGCCAATTTCGTACGCCAGGGCTAATCGATGTGATGGCCGATAGACAATTTGATGCGGAAAAGCTGATGCAAACCTGGGTTTCCAATATTCCGCTGGGGCGAGTCGGTGAGCCGGAAGAAATTGTCGGGCCCGCGCTATTCCTTGCGTCGAACGCATCCTCTATGGTCACAGGTGTGATTCTACCCGTTGATGGAGGCTACCTGGCGCGATGACCGCAACGAAACTCGTAGCAATCTTTCACGGCTCTTGCTTGCGATGCGCCGAACACTGCGGTTGAGATCCGCATTTCTCTTCGTAATCGTTGTTGATCGTGGCTGCGGTGTGAGGCAGCGGTTCAAGTCCTCACGTGCTGAATGAATGTTGACAAAAGTGTTGACTCTACCAAACCCTTGTCGTTAGTATCTTGCGTGCAGCAGTAGGAACTCAATGTTCTGTATGCGACACCAGGGCATTCGAAATACTTGAGAGTATGCTCTGCACTGGCATCGAGGACGTTGTCCTGCTGATGCCAATTGCCGATTAAGGGTCAGCGATGCGTCATGGAAATCTTCCCCAACACCTACCAAATTCGGTCACTTGTAGGAGACAGAAACCTATTCCAGTACTTGTTTGTAGGCGAGAAGATCGTTCTGCTCGACACCGGGGCATCGTATACCCCCAACGAAACTATCATTCCGTTCCTTCGACAAGCTGGGATTGAGCCCTCCCGATTGACGATGGCAATCAATACCCATGCCGATGCAGACCATCATGGAGGAAACGCATCTTTGAAGGAGGCTGCAGGCGGAGTAATGTTGGGATGCGGCGAGCGTGACCGGGCGATCATCGAGGACCCCGATCGGCTCTTCGCTACACGGTATGACCAGTGGATCCTCGATCATGGCGTGGGTCTTGGCTTGAATCCCGAGGCGACCGCTTGGGTGAGAAAGATGGTTGGGCTGCCGCAGCGGATCGATCTCACTTTTTGCGGTGGCGAACACATTGCTATCGACGAGAAGCGTTCGCTCAGAATCCTTCACGTTCCAGGTCACAGCGATGGGCACCTGGCCGTTTATGACCCTGTCAATCGAGCAGTCTTCGTGGGCGACGCGCTACATGGTAGATACTGCCCTGCCGCAGGCGGCGAAGCCTCCTTGCCGCCTGCGTATTATTCAGTGCTTGCGTACCTGGGCACTCTGCAGTTCCTGGAAGCGTTGGATATTGAATGGATCTATTCCGGCCACTGGCCTACGTTTCACGCATCGCAAGTGTCGGAGTTTCTGGTGGAGTCGAGAAGGTTTGTCGATAGCGCGGCGTCTTTAGTATGGCGTGCGCTCGAGCGACATAAAGAGGGGGTCACGCTGAGCCTCTGCATAGAGGAGTGCGGACCGGCGTTGGGGAGTTGGCCGGCGAACAATCAATGGTTATTGATGTATCCGATGCACGGCCATCTTCTGTATTTGGAGCAGCAAGGATTAATAACAAGAGCAAGCGGTGAAAAGCTCGTTCGCTGGAAAATAGCGGCTTGAATCATGGAGGCGAGACATGACATCGAACTCGTCGAGTGAGTTGAAGCTTGAGCGGATCGTACAGATCGGAATTGTTGTACCTGATCTGGATAAGACGACGCGGCTGCTTAGCTCTTTGTTTGGCATTGGCCCCTTTCGGTCGGTGGTGTGGCCAAATCGTCCTGAATCCAAGTATCAATATCGAGGCGCAGAAGAGCACATTCTGATAAGTCAGGCCTTTGTTCAATTAGGGCAAGTTGAGATCGAATTAATTCAGCCCCTCGAAGGTAAACGCAATGCATATAAGCAATTCCTCGATGAAACGGGCGGCGGCATCCACCATATTCTCTTCGAAGTAAAGGATATTGATCCGGTTCTTCAAGCATTGGCCGAGTCAGGAGTGACCGTACTGCAGTCTGGAACCGGGATTCGGCCTGGCACACGGTGGGCTCTCCTGGATACGCAAGAACAGCTTGGATTTCTAGTGGAGTTGCGGCATCGTCCGGGCGAATCGGACGGCGCCTCTGTCTCTTAATCACGCTCCATAACCTCTTGGCACTATAAGTGGCAGCTACTCATTCTTAACCCTGAAGAATCATGCAAAAGACACACTCAAACCGATTGAGAACCGCGATCGTCGGCTGCGGGAAGGTTGCCGACACCCACGCGCTTGCATATCGAGAACTGCCGAACTCCGAGTTTGTCGCGGCATGCAGCAATTCTCCGCAGCGGACACAGGCATTCGCCGCCAAGTGGGAGGTGAAGGGTTATGCAGATCTCGCGGAGATGTTGAATCGTGAAAAGGTAGATGTGTTGTCGGTCTGCACTCCGCATCCACAACACCCTTCGGCAGTCGAGATAGCTGCCGCCGCAGGTGTTCACTCGATTGTCGAAAAGCCGCTGGCCGTTGACCTCGTTTCCTGTGATCGGGCGATCGCCGCGACCCGCGCCGCTGGGGTCAAGCTCGGCGTTATCAGCCAGCGTCGCTGGTATGAGCCCGTTCGAAGGATGAAAGACGCTATTGACGCCGGAAAGCTCGGTAAACCCGTTCTCATTCTCGTACAGATGCTTGGCTGGCGTGAGCCTTCCTACTATCTTTCTGATCCTTGGCGTGGCACCTGGGCTGGTGAGGGCGGCGGCGTGGTAGTAAGTCAGGCCCCTCACTATCTCGATCTACTCAGCTGGTTCATGGGTCCGGCGATCGACCTGCATGGATATTGGGACAACTACAACCATCCAAGCATAGAAGTTGATGACACTGTAGTCACTTCTGTCCGATTTCAAAATGGGGGAATGGGTTCGATCGTCCTCAGCAATTCGCAGCGTCCCGGACTTTTTGGGAAACTTCACGTTCATGGCTCTTCGGGTAGTTCGGTGGGAGCAGAAATCGACAGCGGATCGCCATTCATCTCAGGCGTTACAGCGACGACGGACCCGCCTTTTAACGACATTTGGACCATACCCGGCGAAGAAAGCAAGCTCGAGCTTTGGAATCGCGAAGATCGTTCGCGCCCCTGGGATGTAATGACTCACTACCACAAGATACAACTTGCGGACTTCCTTGATGCCGTGTCGGAAGACCGCGAGCCCCTGGTGGGAGCCGAAGACGGGCGTCGAGTGGTTGAGTTATTCACAGCTGTCTATCGTTCACAACTCGAACACGCGTCCCAGCGTTTGCCGCTGCCGCAATGAACCCCGTGGAGGCGTTAACTATGGCGAAACCAAGTCTTGCGAGAAAAGTCGATCACAAATTACTACTGAACGCCTACAGAAAGATGCTCGAGCTAAGACTATTTGAGCTCAAGGTGCAAGAGCTATATCGCAACGCGCGACTTCCAGGATTCGTACATTTGTACGTTGGCGAAGAGGCCGTAGCTGTCGGTGTGTGCATGAATCTCATAGATAAAGACCTGGTGTTCAGCACTCATCGTGGTCACGGACACGCACTGGCGAAAGGAGTGCCCGCCGATGTGGTGCTGGCCGAACTATGGGGCAAGGTGACAGGAAGCTCTGGTGGGCGTGGCGGGAGCATGCATATGTATGCGCCCGAGTGGGGCTTTATGGGTACGAATGGAATTGTGGGCGCTCCCATCCCTCTGGCAACGGGAGGAGCCCTGAGCGCCAAGCTGCGCCAGAACGGCCAGGTCGTCGTCAGTTTCTTTGGCGAAGGCGCAGTAAACAGTGGCTCTTTTCACGAAGCAGTGAATATGGGCACCGTTTGGGACCTCCCCGTCGTATACGTCTGCGAGAACAATTTGTATGCAACAGAAATGGCATTTTCGCGCGCAACCAAGAACACCAGCGTAGCCCGGCGCGCGGAGTCGTACGGCCTTCCAGGAGTAGAAGTCGACGGTCAGGACGTCCTTGCCGTTCACCGTGTCGCAAAGACAGCGATCGACCGCGCTCGCGCAGGGGGAGGTCCCACTTTAATAGAGTGTAAGACCTATCGGTACGTTGGACACCACGAAGGCGATCCCGGTACTGACTATCGTACTCGCGAAGAGGTTCAGCATTGGAAAGAACAGGATCCTTTAAAACGTGCCCGTAAATCATTAATTGAATCCGCGGTCGCGGATGAAGGCAAATTGCAGGCGGTGGATCAGGAAGTGGAACGTCTTATCGATCAAGCCGTGGAATTCGCGGAAAAGAGTCCAGAGCCATCACCGGATTCGATAGATGAGCATGTGTTTTGACCGAGGAGAAGCGAGGCATGTCAGAGCAAGGTCGCACAATCACATATACGGATGCTGGAGTCGAAGCCCTGCGCGAAGAGATGCGGAGGGATGAAAGTATTGTCTACATCGGACAAGGGATTGGTCCCCGCGGAGGAAATTTTCGGCAAACACGAGGACTTTGGAAAGAATTTGGAGATCACCGTCTGCGGGACACGGGCATCTGCGAGTTGGGTGCAACCGGCGTAGCGATCGGCGCCGCCATGGCCGGCACGCGGACAATCGTGGACGAAGTCTTTCTTGACTTTGCCCTCGAAGCGATCACTCAGATTATTCAGCAAGCCGCAAACATTTCGTATATGTCGAATGGCAAAATCAAGGCGCCTGTACTGATTAGAGGAGCCATGGGATCTGTGCGCAGTGCCGGGGCGCATCACTCCCATACTTTCTATAACTGGTTTGCCAATACACCAGGACTGAAAGTTGTGCTGCCGGCTACGCCTTACGACGTCAAAGGGCTCTTCAAGACAGCACTTCGAGAGCCGGGGCCCGTCGTTTTCATAGAACACAAATCTCTCTATAACACCAAAGGTATTGTGCCAGAAGAGGAATACCTAATTCCATTAGGTGATGCTCATACTGTGCGCGAAGGCCAGGATTTAACCATAATAGCGATGTCCCGCATGGTCGATCTCGCAGTCAAGGCCGCGGATTTGCTGGCGGAGCAAGGCATCTCGGCCGAAGTAATCGATCCACGCAGCATCGTTCCACTGGACCGCAAAAAGATCACAAACTCTATCAAAAAAACTGGGCGACTTATGGTCATCGATGAGTCCCCATCATATTGCAGTTTTGCTGCTGAGCTTCTGGCCATTGCAGTAGAAGATTGCTTCGACGATATGCACGTCAACCCGAAGCGAATCTGTTCGTTACCAGTTCCGAATCCATTCAGTCCGGTTCTCGAAAATCGAATGATTCCGTCAGTCGATCGCATTGTCAACGAAGTTCACCTGATGATGAATAAATAGGGAAGGAAGCCCTCACAATGGCGTACAAGATTGTTATGCCTCAACTGGGTCTCACCATGGAAGAAGGTGCAGTAACAAGTTGGCTGAAGAAGCCGGGTGAGTGGGTTGAGAAGGGAGAGGCCTTGTTTACTGTTGAGACCGACAAAGTGGAGATGGAAGTCGAGTCAATGGGAAGGGGATACCTTTCAGAAAGCCTGGTCGCCCTTGGGCAAACCGTAACGGTGGGCACCCTGATAGCAATGTTGAACGACAACCCCTAGATCGACGCTCGCTTCTTCACCGCATCCGGACGAGTGAGCACTGCCTCACTCAGTTCAACGCCCAGGCCCGGACCGGGAGGTAAGGGCAGCCCCCCATGTGCTTCAGGCACTAGCGATCGAGTTACCAATCCTTCGTATTCTTCGAGATAGTGACGTCGGACGGTTTCAAGAATGTACAGGTTGGTCACGTTGGCTGCCAAATGTGCCGACGCAAAATGCAATATAGGACCACCGCAGTTGTGCGGTGCGATGGGAAGATAATAGGTCTCCGCCATGGTGGCGATCTTCTTTGCTTCGGAGAGGCCTCCACACCAGGAGATGTCGGGCATGATGATCTGGGCGGAACGATTTTCAAGGACTTCACGAAATCCCCAACGCGTCATCAGCCGTTCGCTCAGGCAAAGAGGCAGATCGGTGGAGCGCGCCAACTCAGCATAAGATGCGGGATTGTCTTGCGGTAGCATCTCCTCCAGCCACATGGGCTGATACGTTTTCAAGGCCGCCGCGATCTTGATGGCGCAGGGCAGGTTCCAGAAGCCGTGAAATTCCACTGCCACGTCGATGGCATCGCCGAATTCCTTGCGTATAAGGGCCAACGGTTCGATTGCGCGCATCATCTGTTCAGCAGAAATATGATTTCCGGCTGTTTCTTTGGCGATTGGATCAAACGGCCAGATCTTCATGGCCCGGATGTTGCTGTTGAGAAGTTCCCGGGCAAGCTGGACAGGTTCGCGAAGGAAATCCACCCTGTCGTAGCAAGTGTTGTAGATGCGGATGAATTGCCGTGATGCGCCACCCAGGAGCTTGTAGACCGGTTGACCCGTAGCCTTGCCGAGCAGATCCCACAACGCGATGTCAACCGCGCTGATGGCTCGCATTTCGGCGCCCCCCCAGCCGCTGTAAGAGACGGCGAGAAACATATCCGCCCACAGACGATCGATCTCACTCGGATCTCGCCCCAGCAGCACCGAAGCCAGACGGGTATGGACGACAGCGGCTTCCGCTTCGGCATTCGGATAGCTCTCTCCGAGGCCAATCAGTCCCTCGTCGGTGTGAATCCGCACCCAGAGGTATTGAATAGCACCCACATGAACCGTTACCCCGTGGGGTAAATAGATTGTCTCGACGGCGGTGATTTTCATAAAGAAGAATAGGAGCGCACACATTATCCCGGAGGCTATCTAGCTTCGTCAACATTATTGTTGACAATAGCGCTGTGTAAACCGTAGCTTGTGCGTGGCCAGGGATTTGTCGCCGGTCACTCATCTTGCCCGAAAACGTTCGTTAGCGAAATTGAGATGTCTTGTGGCCTCCAGCAATTTGGCCTCTAAACAAGGAGGCTCTCGGATGGTATCGTAAGTTGGCGGGAAGCCGATTCGGCCTATCTGAATCGAGAATTTTGGATCATCGGTGCGCGCCACAGGTTTCCTACTTAACTCAAGCACGTTGGATCGATATGACCCAAGAACTCAAGTTGAAGGGGCGACGAGCCTTAGTCACTGGCTCTGATACCGGGATCGGACGGGAAATCGCTTTGGAATTCGCACGGCAGGGGGCAGATGTCGTATTTCATTATGTCCAAGACGACGACTGTCCGACATCAAGCGTTGAGGAAGTTAGGTCGCTGGGATGCAGGTCTGCGGCATTTCAGGCGGATTTCAACGACTTAGGGCAGGTCGTCGCGCTTGCTGAAAGGACCATCGAGTTTCTTGGGAGTGTGAATTGTTTGGTCAACAACGCCGGGGTCACCATGAATCGACCCTTTCTCAAGGTCACTCCCGAACAATTCGACAAAATGTTCAACATCAATTTTCGTGGACAGTACTTTCTCACGCAGAACATTGTGGAGGATATGCAGCGTCAGGGAGGCGGTGTCATTTGCAACATGTCCTCCGTGCATGGACTCCAGGGTGTACCGGAACACTCCGTTTACGCGGCGACGAAGGGAGCCATCATTGCATATACACGATCGTTGGCGGTGGAGTTGGCCTATAAAGGCATCCGCGTAAATGCGATCGCTCCGGGATGGGTTACTGTCGAGAACTATTTCAAATGCATCCCTGGATTCACCGAAGAGATCGCTGCGGAGACCGGATACAAGGCAATCCCTGTCGCGCGCTGTGGCGAACCGCGAGACATCGCCAAACTCGCGGCCTTCCTGTGCTCAGACGATGCCTCGTTCATCATTGGGCAAACCATCGTTGCTGACGGAGGAACGACAGCGCTCATGTCTTTGGTTTCCGACTTCAGAAAAGAGTCTTCAAACACATTTGGCAGAGGTTATATCCCAGGGTTGTAGGCAGGAGATTATGCTTCAAGACCTCATCGCAACTTTGAGCGCTGTCGGCAAGCCTACAGAACTCTATCAAACCGGCGACGGGACGCGGCTACTAATTTTGCCATATGGCGGCAGAATTCTCGGGGTTTTCGCGCCTGGCAGTGAGGAGAATTTTTTATGGACAAACCCCGCACTCAAAAGCGTTGAGTCAGCACGAACTTACTATGCGAATGACGACTGGCAGAACTCTGGTGGCGATCGAACCTGGCTTGCTCCGGAAGTTGATTTTTTCTTTCCGGCTTTTCCGAACGTTGATATTGCTGGTTATCGGCAACCACGTGCTCTCGATCCCGGCAATTATAAAGTGGCAAAAACGGACTCTGGGGTCAAGCTGACAAATCGACTGAGTCTTGAAGGTTTTCGGTCCAAGAAGCGGGCAGAGCTAGAGATCACCAAATCGGTTGCGTCCGCTCCCAACCCATTGCGCCACGATGTCGCAATTGAAACCGGCGCCGTGGAATATGCTGGGCACACTCTTCTGACCTCTTTGAAAATCCTAGGTTCGAATCCGCAAGACGCTCCCCTTGTTGGTCTCTGGAGTCTCACGCAAATGCCGCATCAGGGAGAACTTCTGATCCCCACTTATTTCAAAAGTGAACCAAGAATTTACTTTGGTCTGGTAGACGCTCCTCCCGACGAGCTAGTGGTCGGTGAACATCTTATTCGTTTCAAAATGCGCGCAGCCGGCGAACACAAAATCGGGGTCCGAGCTCTTGCAACCACTGGTCGCATCGGATACACGTATCCAACAGGTAGCAGGCGAGCACTGATCGTTCGCAATTTTGCCGTGAACCCATCGGGCGAGTATGCCGACGTACCCTGGACGGAGCCTGAGGACAGGGGGTACTCAACCCAGGCGTGTAGCGTAAGCAGCAAATGGGGAATGTTCAGTGAGTTGGAGTATCACGTTCCGGCCATTGGAGGTGAAATGGGTCTGGGTCTCATTGAAGACCGATCACAACTCTGGGCATTTCGTGGCGCAGCTCAAGATATTGCGAAGATCGCCCGGAATTTGTTGTCAAGTGAGTTTGAGTGAACGGGAAAGCCTCGACTGGACTGCGCCCGGGAGATGCCTTGCCCGGAAAGATCTCTGACCAGGAAAACTATCGTTGATAGTAAGGCGCCTTCCTCGTTACGGCTCACAGATCGCTTCCGTACAGCCTCCAAGTCGCCACTCAGAACCTACCTCTACTCACACCGCAGCGCCATCATAGGGTCCACCGACGATGCCCTGCGTGACGGAATCACGCAGGCCAATGCGGCCACTCCCACAATCACGCAGGCGACCGCCAAAACCAGGAATGGATCGTGGGCGGCATTCTCCACCCAGCGAGAGATTACCCGGTTCAGGCCGAAGCTGAGCGCAAGACCTGCAAGCAGCCCGGATCCAACGCTCACTCCTGCCGACGCGAGCACAATCCTCAACACGTCCTTCTTCTGGGCGCCCAGCGCCATGCGGATGCCGAACTCGTTTGTCCGCTGGGCGACCGAATAGGAAACCACGCTGTACAGGCCCACGGCGGCCAGCGCCAGCGCCAGCAGGGAGAATGCTCCAAAGAGGATCGAAACCAACCGACCGCGGGCCCATTCCGGCTCATGCCTGATCCATGTTTCGAGGTCGTCTACGCGACCACTTACCTGTTGGTCGGGATTGACCGAGGCGATCTGCTGCCGAACGCTGCGCAGGATGGAGAGCGGGTCGGTCCGGCCACGCACCAGAATCTGCGTGCTCATCCACATGTGAAGCGAGTAGGGAAGAAAGATCGCCGGTTTTACTGGTTGGTCGAGTCCGTCATCGAGCGCATCGGCGACAACTCCCACCACTTGCATCCAACCATCGCTTCCCGGCGCAGCCAAAGTATAAGGCGGCTCATTCCTCAGCGTCGGAATCTTCAAGAAATGTCCCAGGACGTCGCCGCCGGGATAATAGCGTTTCGCAAAGGTCTCATTCACCAGTACCAACGGCGCGCTGTGCGCTATTTCCGTGGAGTCCCAAACGCGGCCCCGCAGCAACGGCATATGCAGGGTGGTGAAATAGCCCGGATCGACGAAGTTGATTCTCGCTTTTTCTTCTTCGCCGGAAGCTTTCCCGAGAAATTCAATTGGCTGATCCCAACCGTTATTTGGAGGGGTCGCGTTGGTCGAGATTCCGGTTGCGACGACATCGGGTAATGCGACTATTTTTTCCCGAAGTTGCTCAAAGTAATTCAGGCGTTCAGTCAGTGTCGTATAGGTGTTGTCATGTAAATGAATGCCGACCGACATGACGTGGTGGGGGTCGTAGCCGAGCGGAATGCGCATCATGCGCACGAGGCCCTGGATGGCCGCACCTGCGGCCGACATCAGCAATAGAGTCATGGCGATTTGGCCCGCAATCAGAAAGGTGTACCACTGCTTTCCGCGCACCGTTCCGGCCACTTTGCGGGTGCTCGACTGCATAACCTGACTGATCTGTGGCCGGGCAAGCTGCAATGCCGGAAACAAACCAAAAACCACGCCGGTGAGCAGAGCAAGACCGACACTGAAGAACACAACCGGAATATTAATGTGGAAATCCGCTTCATGCGGAAATGAGTACTCCGGTAGGCGAGCCACGATCCATCCGAGGCTTCGATAGGCCAGAAGCACGCCTAATCCAGTGCCGGTGAGGGCCAATAGCAGCGATTCGGTCAGAAGCTGACGTACGATACGAAAGCCGCTGGCTCCGACTGCCGACCGGACCGCGAACTCATGCTGCCGCGCCGTTCCGCGCGCCAGCAGCAGAATTGAAACATTGCCGCAGCCGATGGCGAGAAGTAGTCCCACGGCTCCGAACAGCAGACCGAGCGTGCCGCCCAGCTGATGCACATAGCGGTAGCTGATGTTCCGCAATTCAAGTTTGTATTGTTTCGGAAAATGAGTTGGTGTTTCTTTGGCGTACTGCTGGAAGATCGGCTGCAATTCGGCTGCTGCCGCCGCGCGCGAAACGCCGGGCCTGATCTTCATCATCGCCCCATATTCCATCGCCTCCGACGTGGACAGCTTAAGCGGCAGATAGACGTCGCCATCCAGCCACGTAAAGCGCCGGGGCAGCACGCCCAGGATGATGTAGGTCTTATGATCAAGCTGAATAGGTTTGCCGATGACCGTTGGATCGCCGTTAAAGTGGCGCTGCCAGAACTTGTGGCTCAGGACAACGACTTGCTGCGGCTCCTGGCCGTCCGGGGCATCGGAGGGAAGAAAATTGCGGCCAAGCAGGGCCGGCAAACCGAGGAATTGAAGGCCATTGCCGGTCAGATAAATTCCCTGCACGTCTTCAGGGACATCGCTGCCAGTGACGCTAAGGCTCCATCCGGTAACGCCCATCACGTCTTCGACAGCATGAGCCTGGCTGAGCTGTCGTACCTGGGGGCCGGTAAGACCCCTCCAGCTATCCTCATTTCCTGCTTTATCCAAGAGAAAAACCTGACAAATGCGATCGGCTCCGGGATATGGCCAGGGATTCATCAGGACAGCGTAAATGATGCTGAAAACTGAGACCGTTGCGCCGATGCCAAGTGCGAGCGACAGAATCGCCGTCAGGGCAAAGCTCGGATGCTTGCCCATCTGGCGGAGTGCGAAGCGAAGGTCCTGCAGGATGATAGGCATCGGCACCTCTAAGAAAGAACTCGGCCGGTGGTGAGGCAGAAACTATCCCACCATATTTCTGCCAGAAACTAAATGGTTGACTCGATAAGAAAGATGGCAAAGTCCAGTTTGCTATGGGTGCGGAAAGGTGTCTATTTCCGCACAGGGCCACCAGGAATGGACACTAGATCAGACAACACCCCGGTACTCTATCATCTTACCGCGCGCGGCGTGGCCCGAATTAAGATTCGTCGGGCCTCCAGTTCTCCCTTGAAAGGGAGAACTGCGTTCTCATCCTTCCGCCAGTCTGCTCCGTATACGAACCGAGATGCCGGTCAGGGACCCATAATGTCCGAAAGTCGCGTTTCTATGAGACGGTCGCCGATTGTCAATAACGGTCGCCGTTTTTCTTTGTTGGGTAAGGCTTTTGTCGTTTGCTTCGGTTGCGACGCATGTTGTTCTCCACCGTGTTTCTATTCGCACTTTGTGTAAGCCGTCCTGGCTTGGTGCCGGTTGAGGTCCGGTAGGAGAAGTCGATGCTGCCAGTTTTCGGTCGGCCTCGTTGAGGGCCCAAGCCGACACGCAGTCATCGGAACACGGGGTCGTCGCAACATAATCACCTATCAACCGGCTGCAGCGTAAAAGGGAACGTATGGTTCCTGGGTCACCCAGATGCGGTGCAGCAGCACGGCCAACTTTCGAGCTACGGCAACGATAGCCCGGTTTCGGGACTGCTTGCCTCCACGCGAGGCCAGATGCAGACCCCAGTCTCTCAGGCTGGAGTCCTTTCCGTGCCGTCCGAGGACATGGTTGGCGCACTCGACGAGCAGGGATCGGTAAACCATCGTTCGACCGCGGTCGGTGTGGTGCGAAACCGGCCTCGGTCGACCACCTCGCCTTCTTCGTTGAGCGTGCAGTAATGACTCCAGACGTCGCCAAGATCGATCCCAATCGTCATCTCAATCCTGGAGATGCTCCCTGGTACTTCCGCGATGAGGTCCTCTGTAGTTTTTTTCATCCGCATAGTGTCGCTCTTTTCAGTGCGACCGTCTCATCTTACTTATCGGTAACTTGCCGACGAAACGGACGCGGGCCGCGAACTTGCTCAAAACGCCGTTTTTTGAGGCCGGACGCCAGGAGTTACTAAGGTCTCGGAGGCCCATCGCTGTGGTAGACTCAGCGCTATCCTGATCTGTTAACACTATTGTTAACAGATGATCTGTTTCGTGGTCGACGAAGCATTGGATGTGTCGGCCATGGTTCGTTGGGAACCTCTTTTTTCGAAGGTTTTCGGACTGTCGAGCCGGAAAGCCATTCGCCTGCTCAACCATGATCGGTAGCAGTGAGAGACTTCTGGAGGGATTCGCATGAGTCTTGCCGCAATCATTGTCCTAATATTCGCTCAGCTCGCACAGGCGCCGACAACGTTCGACCTATCCGCTGACTTCTCTTTTCGCAACAATCCCAACAAGGTTTGGCAGTACGGGTATTCTGCAACTAGTTCTTTAGCGCCGGATCAGTTTCGAGTCGACACGCAATCTGATCGAGTTGACATGCAATGTGACTCGACTAGTTCGATTGGTTTCTGGCACCCGGCCGCGAATCACGGGCCGGGCCCCGGCTATTATCCGTACGTTGCTTACAACACTACGAAGCAGTCACGGGTGGGCTGCAAAGGATGGGCCGTGCGGCCCGGCGAAGTCGCCATGGAAGCCAGCAATAGCGGTCAATACAGCCTGGTGCGGTTTGTGGCACCCGTGGCTGGAACCTACAAGATAAGTGCCCAATTTGCGGGCATTCACTACGGATTATCTACGACCGACGTGCATGTGCTGCACAATGGTACGTCTTTATTCGACGCCGATATCGATGGCTATGGCGGTGACCCAGCCTTCCACAAGGTGCAGGGGGCGAACCCCACGGCGAGCTATTCAGGGCAGGTTGAATTGAAAGCCAACGACACCGTGACCTTTGCCATAGGCTATGGAAAAGACAAAACGAATTCCGGTGATACAACCGGGCTCTTCGCTCAAGTCGTATTGCTGGCTGGCGCACCGGGCCAGAAGCGGTAAACGCCTCATCTTGTCACCCGTGGCGGCAGATTAACGTCAATTGGTCTATGTCCAAATGTACCCCCAAGCAACCCTGCGTAGTGCCTGTAAAGTAAGTGTTATCGGTAACTTGCCGAGGTTGGAAGGGGCCCATCGCTTTGGAGAAAATGGGGGGACCAGACGGGCATTTTTTGATATCAGGGAAAATGTCGTTTCCCTGATACGTGTCTGAAGCGGAAAGAAATTGGACCGCAAATACTCACGTACACAGTCAACATGCCCCGAGTGCTTATGGGATTCGAGGCTTGTTCAGGAGCTCACTTCCTAGGACGCGCCTTCGAGAGCAACGCCACGATGCTCGGCTGATGCCCGGTCAGTTCGTGAGCCATTTGTGAAGTCCAACAGTCCAACGAGAACGACTACCGCGATGCCGAAGCCGTGGACCGCAGGAATAGGCCTCTTGGAATTCGCGGCGTTCGGAGGTCGACTCCCTGCCCTGTGAAGCACCTATGCATTTCGAATGCGCCGCAGAGGCGGATGCGGACGCCCTGCTTGCGCAGTTCGGCGGTCTGGAGATCCACTTCGAAGACGCCGAAGCGAACGACTCGCGTCGATTGAGCTGGCGGCTCGGGTTGTAAAAGGGGGCAGGGCCGGTGAAGAAGGATTCATCGGAAGCCGTCGGCCAGCATCAGGTCGCTGCCCCGTGTGTCCGATTCGGAATATGCTATCCATGTTTCGTCGGGTGATAGCGCCAGCCCTCCCCAATGTTCGAACTGCTTCTCAATGGGGAACCGTCGTGTAACACGCGCTGAAGAAAATTCATAAAATGCGACGGCGGCGGGAGTGGAAGTGCGATTTATGTAGAAAATTCCCTTGGACCCCACCACCCAATCTGTCGTGTCGACGATATTGGGCATTCCCTTAAGAGGCTGTTCCTGCCCTGTGGCCCTGTCCAAAACCCGAATGGGCGCATTCCACTCCCCGGCAAAGAAATAAAGCACTCGTCCATCCCTGGACTCCTGCACGTTATAACCGTGGGTGCTGGTCACTAATTCTGGAGTTCCACCTTCGGGAGCCACCTTGTAGAGCATCGTGTTCCCACTGTGGCGACGACACCGTTGTAAAGTAGATCCATTTCCCGTCCGCCGACCTGGTTGGCACGCAGGCGGAAATGCCATTCGTGAAGATGCGCCTGGGAAGCGCTGTTGATGGATCGACGAGATAGAGACCGGCTTCGCCCGAGGCACGAGAATCGAAGACGATTTTCCGGCCGTCCGGCGACCAGCGTGGAGTGCCCGTCTGAACATGGAAATCGCTCAACTGCACGGCGTCGTTGCCATCGAGGTTTGCCACCCAGACTTCTTTCGATCCGGACCGGTCGGATTCAAAGGCGATTCGCTTGCCATCCGGCGAGATAGCAGGCGCTTTCTGTTGACGGGAGGTGGGAGCGAGCAGGCTTCGGACGGATTCCGACCTCAAGTCAATACGCCACATGTTCACGTTATTTTGCACCTGGACATAGACGAGCCGGTTACCGCGGGAAGCGATTTGATCGTCTTGAGATACAGCGGTTTGGGCGAAAGACAGTCGGCGCGGCTGACCTCCGTTCACATCAACCTCGAGAAGTCCGCCGCTATCAGCGAGGATAATACGCTGGCTATCGCCCGACCAGGCGATGGCGGTTGGTAAGTAGCTGCGTTTCAACGCAAAATCGAAGTTTTGCCGGGTGCTTTTTATTCCACCGTCCGGGCCGCGAAAAGCGTACCATTGCGCTACCCGTATGCGCGGGTGCTTTGGATACCCGCGATTGGGACTTCGCTCGAATGGAACCCGCGGCCCCATGAGAGAGCGACTCTCTTGAGCAGGAACTCAATCGCGTGACGCATAAGTAACCTGGGCATCGAAATGGAACAGATCACTCAAGCAGTCGGACAGGGGCAGCCGAATCGTCCCGAGGACGTTCGTTTAGTTCAAGCGCTTCTCAACCAGCACAAAGACGAACTTGGTATAGCAACGCCTCTTGATGTGGATGGATTGTTCGGACCCCGGACGGCTTCGGTCATTCGAAAGTTTCAGCGCTGCCTCAAACTACCGGTCGCCGACGACATCGTTCACCCGGGCGGCCCGACGTTCCGGAAGCTGAACTCCAAGTCTGGCTCACCTGCTTCCTCTCATTCAGTCAAGGTGCCTGCGCACGTAGCCGAATTCGTCAACAAAGCCTTGCCGGCGGCCAGAAAAGTAAAAGAGCAATGGAACGTTCCGGTCTCGGTCCTGCTAGCCCAAAGCGCCATAGAATCCGCTTGGGGAAAGCATGTAAAAGGCAACGCCTACTTCGGGATAAAGGGCAAATCACGTAGCGGAGCATCAACGAGGTTTGCAACGACCGAATTTATAAACAATGAGCAAGTCGGGATTGAGGATGAGTTCCGTGCTTA
>Ga0206878_10148_pt1 | contig 30702 bp, 30 predicted proteins | sample Alteio_BWOrgCont_8_FD_152621 | JGI IMG/M metagenome (GOLD analysis project Ga0206878, IMG submission 152621) | Enriched cells from forest soil in Barre Woods Harvard Forest LTER site, Petersham, Massachusetts, United States -... | ecosystem: Environmental > Terrestrial > Soil > Temperate forest >... | reverse complement strand
ATATTGCTGAAGGTTCAGGGGAATTCTCTACTAATGAAAAAAGCAGGTTTTATCGAATGGCAAAGCGATCTGCCACTGAAACTGCAGCAGTACTTGATGTATCCAAACGATTAAATATTATCCAGCAAGACCATTATCAGTTAGGCAGAGATCTACTGATTAGAATTGTTATGATGTTAACCAAAATGGCACAAAAAGCAGATTGATCGGACTCGGGCGGGCTCGGGCTCGGTCACGCGCTCGGGCCCGTATTAGATCGGTTTTTTGTCCAAAGTCCAGTTAGTTAGTTAGTCATTCATTATCTATCTTTAGTTTATTTGCTTCTTGATCTCTTCCGGTTTTTTTACCCAGCCAGCCTATATGATTGATGAGCTTCTTCTGACTATGGAGCACAAGATCTACATTTTTATTGCGTATTTTGACTGATATTAGGCTCTGCCAGCACTGCTTATGGTTCTGCGCCATGCTAATATAATTTCGATATTTGCTCTTTTCTAAGTAGGTCAAGAATGGTTCGTATTTGGCAAAATCTTGCCTATAGTTTCCAATTAGGCCATCAATACCACCACCTCTACTAAAAGGGGTGTTATCGCTGGTCATACCGTAATCATTAAAAACATGCACAAGGAAATCAAAGGAGATGTTTCTAAATTCATTCATTTTTTGTATTCTTTCAATCTTTTTTTTTGTCGCCTCTTATGTGAATTGCTATGCCGACAACAGTAGCTATTATGGGGACAACTATGCCTATTGCAGTAAGTAACGCTAGGTTGTTTTTTAAAAACTCAAGAAATACGTCCATAAGGTCTCAAATGAAATAAGTTCTAGTGAGCATGTCGGCAGTTGTTGTGATTTATTGAGATTGTTTATTTTCAAGTGCCCCATGAGTGCCCTTTTAGGAAACCCAAAGATCATTGTTGTTTTGTAACTTATCGATTTTATTGGTGCCCAGGGCCGGAATCGAACCGGCATGGTGTTACCACCGAGGGATTTTAAATCCCTTGCGTCTACCTGTTTCGCCACCTGGGCATGAAAATGGAGGCTGAGGCCGGAATCGGACCGGCGTACGCGGCTTTGCAGGCCGCTGCATGACCACTCTGCCACACAGCCATTGGAGCATTGATATAAAAAAAGCGACTTGCTGTCGCTTTGATTTGGAGCGGGAAACGAGGCTCGAACTCGCGACCCCAACCTTGGCAAGGTTGTGCTCTACCACTGAGCTATTCCCGCATGTCTTCGAGCTGGAATTCTACCGGATTTTAGAAACCTGTCAACAGCTTTATTCAAGTATTTTTTGTTAACTGAGGCCATGCGATCATGAGATAAACCACCATTGACCATATCGTCAAAATTGCCGCCAGGTACAACAAGATAAAGCCAATAACCCCCCAGATAGATGTCGCCGGGTGAAATGCTATCAATAAAATTAATGCCATCATCTGCATGCCCGTTTTGATTTTCCCAATATATCCAACAGCAACGCTTGCCCGACTACCTACCTCGGCCATCCATTCGCGTAATGCAGAAATTACAATTTCACGTCCTACAATAACTATCGCAGGCAGCACAATGTAATCGATATCTTTAGTCCCAACCAGTAGTAATAAGGTCGATGCAACAAGCAGTTTATCCGCCACAGGATCAAGAAACGCACCAAACGGCGAGATCTGCTTGAGCTTGCGTGCAAAATAGCCATCCAGCAAATCTGTTAAACATGCTAAAGCAAAAATCACCGCCGCTATGGTATGTGCTCCAGCAAACGGCATGTAAAAAATCCCAATAAAAACAGGAATGAGCACGATGCGCATCAGTGTTAACACATTAGGTAAATTGGTTAGTGTACTCACAAACATCACCTCTTAGGATAGCTCTAAATAATGCGCCAATTTTGTATAATCATCAAACACATCCAAGGCTCCGGCCTGGATCAGTTCAGTTCCGTGTTGGTGATAAAAATCAACTCCAATTGCGTCAACACCAGCGAGCATAGCCATTTCAATATCCGTCATAGAGTCACCAATCATCAAAGTTTCCGATGCATGCGCTCCAAACACATCCATGATTTCCTGAAGCATTTGTGGACAGGGTTTTGGCGGCGCTTGGCCCGCAGAGCGTGTCACTTTGAAAAACTCATCCAGCCGTGATTCCTGCAAAGCGCGTTTTAGTGATTGTGAGCCCCGGTTGGTTGCAATGGCTATATCCAAACCCACTTGCTGCATTTGTTGCACAATCTCTCTGGCGCCAGGAAAAAGATACTCATCCGAGGAAGTTGTGTACAACACTCGTTGCACTGACTGGAGCAATTGCTCTTGCTGATACAAGTTTAAATCAGGGAACAACTTTTTGATAGCCTTCACCAATCCCAGCATTACATAACGTCTGGCTTCCCGTACATCCAATTCACCTAACTGAAGGCGTCGCGCTTCTATAGCCAACGTACTCAAAACATGACCTAATGTATCGCCTAACGTTCCTTCCCAATCAAATACTACCAAGCGGTAGGGCTTCTTCATGGTGCGATCTACTCCTTATGACAGGCCCTTAGGAACCGTGCAATAATAACTTACACGATCCCTTAACATTTTTAATGTAGAACTAAATTTATCATCCAACTCGGCCTGAAACATCAGATCCTTACCGTTCAGATTAAATTGAATTGCCCGTGCATGCAAATAAAGACGTTGATTGGCTGATTCAAGTCCATCAATTGACACATCCTTGCCGTATTTCTGATCGCCTACAATAGGATGTCCAAGGTACGCACTGTGCACCCGAATCTGGTGCGTACGCCCGGTTTTTGGACGAGCCTCTACCCAACATGCCTGCTGATAGTTTTCAAGCAGCTTAAACCCTGTTTGAGATGGCTTGCCCTCTTTGTTTACGACCACGAATCGCTCACCAGACTTAAGTGTGTTTTTTTCAAGCGCCACATCTACAATAACTGACTTCTTACCCTGCCATGGATCTAAAAGCAATGCCCAATACGTCTTTGTCACAGTTCGCGCTTCCAGCAAAGCTTGAATGGATCGCAAGACACTGCGTTTTTTTGCCAGTAACAAACAGCCCGAGGTATCTTTATCCAGTCGATGAACCAGCTCCAAATAGGGCAAATCTGTCCGGGTTTTGCGTAACGCCTCGATCATACCCAGACTCAAACCACTACCACCATGCACCGCAATACCTGCTGGTTTATTCACCACCAATAAGTGATCATCTTCATAAATAACACATTCATGCAAACGCTGCGTGAGGCGCGCACCGACATGCACATCTTTCTCTTGCGACGTTCGAACCGGCGGAATACGTACCAGATCACCACAACACAAACGCGAAGATACTTTAGCCCGCTTTTTATTAACACGGACTTCACCTCCTCGAATAATACGATACACGTGGCTTTTGGGTACACCTTTGAGTATGCGTATTAAATAATTATCCAAACGCTGCCCGTCTTCTTCAGAAGTGATTTCTACATAATATACATCATTCATATTAAACCTATTTCCTACGTGTAGTTTTTTTGATAGAATCATTGAAGATCGGATAAAAACATGTCCGCGACAGAATTATAACGCATATTGCGAGTAAATAGTTTTTTGGGGTAGTAAAAAATTTAACGATACCATTATGAGGTATATACAACAAAACGCGCTTCCCTTAAGTTTATGATAGTTAAAGCAGCATCCCAAACCGGAGCCTAACTCATTCAGATACCCCGCATGCCAGACATACCATAGAAATTGGTATGCACCTCACAACAGGAAGGTAGCTTGCGCACGGTCTGTCTTTAATTTAGGTCATGCTTGGAAACGTACACAATGTAATGTTTCCAAAAAACAGATATCTCTCGTCCCCAAACTGCGATCATTCAGAGATCTGAATAATGCAAACCGACATACAAGAGATCTCGGCTTTATTATCTTTGCTTAAGTGTCTATAGCGCCCTTTACAGGGGGTTAACGATGGAAAAAATGCTAATAAATGCAACGCAAACTGAAGAGGTTCGTGTTGCACTGGTTAAAGATAATCATTTATATGATCTGGACATTGAGTGCCCGTCCGAAATTAAGAAAAAAGGAAATATATACAAGGCTGTTGTCACCCGTAGAGAGCCTAGCCTAGACGCTGTTTTTGTTGAGTACGGCTCCAAACGTCAGGGTTTTCTTCCACTGAAAGAAATTGCCCCGGAATATTTTAATAAACAGCAGGCAAGTGAAGGCAAAACATCCATTACAGCATTGATCCGCGAAGGTCAGGAGCTGTTGATTCAAGTTGACAAGGAAGAACGCGGCACGAAAGGCGCAGCACTCACAACGTTCATTACGTTAGCAGGCTGCTATTTGGTTTTGATGCCCAACAGCCCCCGTTCGGGCGGAATATCTCGTCGTATTGAAGGCGATGACCGTGATGAGTTGAAAGAAACCCTCAACGCTCTGGAACTAAACGAGGACATGGGGCTCATCATCCGTACTGCCGGCGTAGGCAAAAGTCCAGATGAATTACAAGCTGACCTAGACATGTTATGCAATCAATGGCAAGCCATTAAGCACGCCTATACAACTCAACTGTCTCCATGCCTTATTCATCAGGAAGGCGATGTGATTATCCGTTCAATTCGCGACAATCTCCGCAAATCCATTGGTGAAATTATCATTGATGACCAGATTTCCTATGTCAAAGCCAGACAATATATTGAACAAGTCAAACCTGATTTTTTACCTAATTTAAAGTTATATAATAACAGCATTCCGCTGTTTAATTTTTACCAGATTGAAAGCCAGATTGAAACCGCTTACCAGCGCGAAGTATTACTGCCTTCCGGCGGTGCGCTGGTCATTGACAGAACAGAAGCCCTTGTGTCTATTGATATCAACTCTGCCAAGGCCACAAGCGGCGCTGATATTGAAGCCACTGCTCTGAACACCAATCTGGAAGCTGCAGACGAAATAGCCAGACAGTTACGTCTGCGTGATTTGGGTGGTCTTGTCGTAATTGATTTTATTGATATGGGTTCTAGCAAAAACCAGCGTGATGTGGAAAATCGACTGAAAGAAGCGCTGAAAGCAGATCGCGCCCGTATCCAGGTTGGTCGTATTTCCCGATTTGGTTTGCTTGAAATGTCACGCCAACGCCTGCGTCTTTCTCTAGGAGAAACAGAGCAGGAAGTGTGTCCGCGTTGCGAGGGCAGAGGTACTGTACGTAACATTCAATCCAATGGTTTATCCATCATTCGATTGATTGAAGAAGAAGCTTTAAAAGACAAAACAGCCGAAGTACATGTGCAACTTCCCGTTGATATGGCTACGTTCATCATGAATGAAAAGCGCGATTTTATTTTCAATATTGAAAAACGCCATGGCGTCCATGTTGTCGTTGTTGCTAACCCATACATGCAATCACCTCAGTATATAATCAGTCGGTTGAAGGAAGACAATGTTGGTAAAAACAAAAAGCCCAGTTACTCGCTGATTCAGCAGCCTGAGTTAGAACTCACTCGAACTGGACAACAAACTACCAAAATGGATGAGCCGGCCGTAAAATCGTACGACAGCCAGCAACCTTTCAAATCAAAAGAACCTGGATTTTTCGAACAATTATGGAACACTATAACCGGGAATAAAAATACGTCTGGAATGACCCGATCACTAGAAAGCAAACCAAAGCAACATGCTGGGTCTGCATCCAAATCTAGAGTTCAACAGTTTGATAAACGAAATTCTCCAAATCGTAAGCGGCATCCAAGTGCTAGTACTACCAGTACTAGCCAGCAACGTACTGTGTCGACAACAGCACGAAAAAAGCCAGCTTCAACAAATCCGCAACGAGGACGAGTGGTTCCAATTAAGCCTGAACAGGCTACTACCAAAAAGGCCGCTGTGGTGAAAGATCCCAATGGGAATGAGTGATATACTTAACATAACATATAGGGATATTATTATGAAAGAGAAAATCAAAAGTAGTGAAACAACTTATGAGAGCAATGGAGAATTTAAAATAGGTAGTCCAGTGCCCTCTTTGTCCTTCGTTGAAAGTTCAAAAACAACTTCTGTTTCCTTGTTCAACACCAAGAGCAGCGAGACTGAATATAGTCAAGATATGCATTCTTTGAGACTTAGTGATTTCGGCTCACATACATCTGCTAACTCTCCAGTTCAATCAACGGACAATTCAGCATTTACTTGGGCATTTTTTAATTCTCCAGCTACGATGACAATTGCAGGACTACTCTTATTAGCTGGTGGCCTTTTTACTCTGACAATGGGCGCTATCGTTAGTTCTGCTTCAATGATTACAGCAGGAGCTGTAATTGCCAGCGTTGGCGCATTATTAGGGATGTTCGGACAGTTTATTAATAAACCTGCGCTGGTAAATCAGTCAAAAATGAGTGATGAGGTTTTGGATAGTACTCTGAATTTGGTTTAACTCGGCAAAGCTATACTGCGCGCGACCATCAAATGTTTCACTCCCTAAGGAACTGCGCAATAATAACTTACACGATTGAGCGCCCAGATTGCTGTTAGCTTGCCCCGATCGGAGCTTCGAAAAAGCGCAGGTGTACTTGTTGTCCATCGAGCTTTTTCGGAAATCCGATCGGGGCAAGATGACGGCAAGATGGGATGTTCAATCGTGTAAGTTATTATTGCGCAGTTCCTAACGGTCATGGTTCAGTTTTCTTTTTATTTTTCATCATCTAATCCGGTTGCAATCGGATTTACCCCGATGTTTGCATTAACACCGCAATCATCTAACAGCTTTAATAAATTATTGCCTCTACGCGTTAATCGCTTGACGCAATACTCATCTAAATAGCTTTGTAAAATATAATAATAATCACGTAATGTCAGTATGCTCAAAATTTTTTCTGCTCGCTCAACATGGGATCTTTTACTATTATCACAGGATTGAAACAATACTGCTGCCAACATAGAGGCAAAACTGGCTTTACGTACAGGGTTTGCCAGGTAAAATCGTTGCACGCACTCATCCAGCGCACGGTCTTTATCCCATTCAACCCAAGCGTCATATACATGCATGGCCTCCTCAGGTGAAAAGTCATCCACCGTCGTCAAATGTTGCAGCGCATATGCTACTGGAACTACAGCCTGCACATTCGCCCAAGAACAATTACCGGCAATTTGTGGGCTGATGGGCATTTGAAGAACGGGTACCAAGCCCAATTGTTGATTAATCAACTCGTGAAAATAACGGCGACTTTGTTTTTTATATAGAAAATCCTGCAAAAAACTAACCGTTAACACTTCGGGATGGGTTATGCGGTAAATATTCACACTTCCTTCTTTAAGACTGTTTTCACCACGATCAATTTTAGCCCACCAGTTCTTGTAACGCACAAAACATAGTGCATGTCCTCGACTTGCTGCTGGCAAAATTAACACAGGAGATTGCATTAAACTAGCCAAACGACTGCGATGCTTATCTGTTAAGGTTACCTGGTGTTGGAAAGACAATAATTCGTCTGCTACAGTAAAGGCATCCATCACCTCGTGTAAGCTAGCAAAATATTGCCTAAAACGTCTTGTAGAGAAACTGCTGGTAAAGCGTCGAAGGGAATCGTTAATCATGGCTACCGTGAATTCAAGAATAAAACCCTCATAATCCAGTTCAATAAATTCACCTTGTGTTGTGACGATATCCACATCCCCCCGTAATTCAAAGCGATGCCCCAGCAATTTGGCGGAAATAAAATCCAGCGCAAAATCAAGCTTGGCTCCATATTGATAAAGGATATTTTTCAAAGGGCCTTGGGCACGCAATACTGGATAAACGAGAACAGACAAACCAGATCGTGTATATGCATTTGGATCAGCGCCCTCGTTGAGTAACAAACGAACGAGATCCATATCAGCATTATCAACCGCCCAATGCAAGGCCGTTCGCCCGGTTACATCAGGTTTGTTTACATCCACGCCTCGTGCAATGAGCAACTCCGCAATGTGCACCTGACGAGTGATAGCGGTTTCAATCAGCGGAGTAAACCCATATTCATCAATATCATCCAGCGTCTCACCTGAACGAAGGTAAAGCTCAAAGTCAGGCACACGACAACTGATGATGTCATTGGCTATAGTCATTTAAATCATCCTCAGCCCTTATGGGCAAATATCTGATTTCGGCAAGTGAGTGGCTCGGATACCTACAACTTAATACCCGTTAATAAGGACCTTGTGGTTTGGGTGCGTTTGTAAATTTAGGCGCATTACCCAGCCTTAACTGTTTTTCCATTTCCTGTTGTTGACGTTCATTGTCAAACTCCCGCCCTGCTTCCGGATTCATGGATGGCGCGGGGTTTAAATTGGTATCAACACCATCAAATCTCTGACTGTCGAGCCACGGATTTTGTAAAATACTATTTTGCAATTCCCCTTCTGGCGCAGGCTGTTGCTGATGTTCTGGATTGTGTTCGCGCGCGTGAACCTTGGCAAGACGGCGGTGCCCATCTTGCTCAGCCAACCGTCGAGCACGATCCATACCGTCCGTATCATCAACCAGATAAGACTTCCGTGATCCAGTCGGACGACCCAGCTTTGCCACCACAGAGAAAACAATACGGCTTCTCAATGGCAAGCCAGAGCCTACATGTTGTATATGAAGAAATTGATCAACTTGTCCTAATGTTCGTGGAGCCATTTCAACATGGATAGTACTACTGGCTTTCGGCGCCAGAACCATGCCTTTATTACAAGTTCCACCAGCGATGCGTAATCGAGTGTCACCGCCGGGGGTGAACCCGATAGACTGAATGGTTACAGGATGACTACTAACATTTCTTAACGTGTAAGTTTGAATCAATGCTCGTCCACCCAGGACCATATTCGTCCAGGTTGGATTAAGTGGCACCCAAACTAAGGGACCCGGTGTATTGATGGTGATATTTTTTTTCATCTTCATATTAATAGTATATGATATAAATAGTCTTTCTGCATATTTCCCTCACTTTAAAAGTCCTTTAATTGCGCATAGATTGCAAAATCATGATACAATTTATCTTTATTATTTTTATTAGAAACCATATCCGATGCCAAATACAAATACAAATACAATTAAAGAAATACCGAACATACAATCTGCTTTAAATAAAATCAGTTATAATGCTTGGGTTTTTTTTGATCTTGATAATACAGTCATGGAATCAACACTCAATTTGGGTGGTGATCAGTGGTTTTCTCATTTAATGAAATATACTCCCCAACCCTCTCAACGGTATGTTTTTACACTATATTATGCTCTCCAATCACATATTAAAATGCAAGCTTCTGAACCAAAAATCGCCTTGATTATAAAAGCATTACAAGATATCGGTATACCAGTTTTTGCATTAACTGCTCGAGATGAACAAATTCTAGAACCAACCATTAAACAACTTCTACATATTGGAGTTGATTTTTCCATAAACAAAAATGAAGTGACTCAAGATACTCAATATCGCTCTGGAATTATCTGTTGCAATGGTCAAAACAAAGGTGATGCAATCACTCGTTTTTTAAACACATGCAATAAAAAACCATCTGATATCGTCATGTTTGATGACAAAAACCCACATTTGGTGCATATTCAAACTGCCACAAAAGAAATGAACATCAATTTTTTTGGTTTTCGGTATGGTTTCCTAGATGCTAAAGTCGCTCAATTCGATATTGTTACAGCCTATAAAGAATTAGACCAAATTAAAAACCAACTTCCGTTAAATGTTCAATTAGTAGCTGATATACTAAAATTAAATTCAACTTTAAACGTTGCTACCATCAATAAAATATTAAATATGCCTGCATATGAATCCAATATAAACCTTAGTATTGATCAGTTTAATGTGTCGCAATACTCAAAGGAGTCTATAAAGGTTTTAAACCGGAGCCGCACCGCACCGAAACAATTGGTCGTACCTCTTGAACATCAATTGTTTGCTCGCCGGTTTGAAGAAAAAATTAAAGATGGAACGTTTTTAGGAGAGCCCTCTAATCTAGAAAGAAGCATCGAAGTTGAACAGTTTAAACGAGTGCGTCGCATGTCGCTATTTCATTATAATCAAGGGGCTACTCATTTAGAACCCAGCAAGTCTGCGCTTCAACGAACTGAAAAAGCAGCCCAATGTTTTTTTCAATTAGCACATCAAGAGCTCACAGAAAACCAAAAACAATTTCCTCTTGCAAATTATAATAAATGCTTGGGAATGGTTGCGTTACCCAAGAAAGAATTGGTTATCCTTGCCATATCTCAAGATAAAAAACCTGAGCAGGATAAAGCTCTACGAGCAGAGATGGTTTCATTCCTTGAAAAAATCAACTTACTTTCAAAGAAAGCTCAACTTGGATGGACCTTTGCTTTAGCACAAATTCCTACACCATCAGAATATTTAATGCCACGTACATTATCAAAAGATAATCAATTCCCGGCATCAAAAGAACAAATTGAGCCACACACTCGATGCATTGAAGTAGCACTGATGGTTGCATTAAATAAAATGGGACGATTCGGAGCGGTTAACCCCGCAGATCTCGGTGTATTGGCTCTTGGTGGAAGCCTTTGGGCAAACCCCAAAAACAATAGTGATGAGATCAATCACAGTGATGCGATCAATCACTTTGAAGGCACAAAACGAAATGTAAAATATGTGATTAAAGATCCCATCGAAGTTAAGCTGAACAACGACCAATCAGGATGGGTAGATATTTGGGAGCCCTGCGAATGTCATTGCGCGATTTACAGGCATCAAATGGCTGCGATTGCCGCCAGTGGTGGCCCTGCAACAAGCTTTGCAGAGCCTTGTCTGGAGCAGAACATACGGCTCAAGTTCTAAGGGGGCTAGACATCAACTCAAATATTCTTTCCACAAGATTTCTGCGATCTGCACAGCATTGGTCGCAGCACCTTTACGAATATTGTCGGCAACAACCCACATATTCAATCCACAAGGGTGTGAAATATCCTGTCGTATACGGCCAACAAATACCTCATCATGCCCGGTAGCATTTTGAAGTGGCGTTGGATATTTTAATTTGGCTGGATCATCAACCACTTTAACACCCGGCGCTTTGGACAATAATTTTCGCGCTTGCACAGCACTTAATGGCGCTTTTAATTCCAGATGAATCGCCTCTGAATGACCGTACAAAACCGGAACTCTAACAGCCGTAGGGTTAACCATGATGCTGTCATCTTCAAAAATTTTATGCGTTTCCCAAACCATTTTCATTTCTTCACGTGTATAGCCATTTTCCTGGAATTCATCAATATGAGGCAACACGTTAAACGCAATTTGCTGGGGATAAACCGCTGATTTGGCAGGTCTGCCATTCAATAGTTCACCCATTTGAGTAATCAACTCACTGATGGCTTCTTTGCCAGTACCAGAGACTGCTTGATAGGTCGCAACATTAATACGTGTGATTCCCACGGCATCATGCAACGGTTTGAGAGCGACCACCATTTGAATTGTTGAACAATTCGGATTCGCGATAATGCGACGTTTGGTGTAATCGGCAACCCGCTCTGGATTAACCTCTGGCACCACTAATGGCACATCATCATCGTAACGAAAGCAGGATGTATTATCGATGACAATGCACCCTGCCGCAGTTGCGATGGGGACATATTGTTCAGAGATAGGGCCGCCGGCTGAAAAGAAAGCAATATCCACCTGGCTAAAATCAAATGCATCCAATTCCTCAACATCCCACTGTTTGTTGCAAAAACGCACTGTTTTACCAAGAGAGCGCTCGCTAGCCAAAGGATAAAGATTAGCTACCGGGAATTTACGCTCTTCCAATACCGTGAGCATAGTCTCGCCTACGGCGCCAGTTACTCCAACAATCGCTATGTTTAATTTTTCTTTCATTTTGTACCTCTTTTAAACTTCAATGATTTTGTGCCTTATCCTGTAAAAACAAATCCATCAGAACCAAAGCCATCATGGCCTCAGCAATAGGCACTGCACGAATACCTACACAGGGATCATGGCGACCTTTAGTCACCACCACAATGTCTTCACCCTGTGTGTTAATGCTTTTACCCGGCGTCACAATACTGGATGTTGGCTTCAAGGCAATACTTACGTCGAGAGTTTGGCCTGTAGAAATGCCACCCAATACCCCTCCTGAGTGATTACTTAAAAATCCAGTCGCCGACATTTCATCGCGATGTTCACTACCCAATTGTGAAACAGCTGCAAATCCCGCACCGATTTCAACCGCTTTCACCGCATTAATAGACATCATGGCAGATGCCAACAGAGCATCCAGTTTATCAAACACAGGCGACCCCAACCCAATTGGAACGCCCGTGGCCATTACACCCACACGAGCCCCAACCGAATCACCCTGTCGACGAAGATCAACAATCAAATCAGCTAACGCGGTAATCTGATGGCTGTTCGGACAAAAAAACGGGTTATTATTGATTTCAGCGGCATTGTCAAATGAGACCACAATAGAACCCATTTGCTGCAAAAATCCAGTAATTTCCAAATTTAAATTACGTTGCAAATACAAACGGGCAATTGCACCCGCTGCAACCCGTGCGGCGGTTTCCCGAGCAGAGGAACGCCCACCCCCTCGGTAATCACGATGGCCGTACTTATGATGGTATGTAAAATCCGCATGCCCGGGACGAAAAATTTCTTTTATATCCTCATAATCGCTACTGCGTTGATCTGTGTTTTGAATGAATAAAGCAATCGGGGCTCCTGTGGTCTTTCCTTCAAAAACACCAGAAAGAATTTGCACGCGATCATCTTCGCGCCGCTGGGTCGTGTATTTTGACTGCCCGGGTTTACGTTTATCCAAAAACGGTTGAATATCACTTTCATCCAGCGCCATGCCGGGAGGACAACCATCGACCACACAGCCCATTGCAGGACCATGACTTTCTCCAAAGGTAGTAACGGTAAATAATTTTCCAAACGTATTTCCGCTCATATAAAGATCCCCTTAGAGTTTTTTCGTTCCAAAATATTGGTTAATTTGTTGGGAGGTCAGTAAAAAGATACCTTGCCCACCATGTTCAAAGTCAAGCCAGGTAAACGGTACATCAGGATAGGCATCCATCAATGCCTGTTCACTATTACCCACTTCAACAACCAAAATACCTTCTTTAGTTAAATAATTGTGTGCTTGACGAAGAATTTTTTCCACAATGGCCAGACCATTATTTCCCGTTTCCAATGCCAATACAGGCTCATGTCGATATTCATTGGGCAAGGTTTGCATTTCATCCGACCCTACATAAGGAGGATTACTGACAATAATGTCATACTGCATATCTGGAACGGTATCAAAACAATCCGACTTAAACAAGGTCAGTTGATCTGCCACACCATGTCGCTGACGATTTATTTCTGCAACCGCCAGCGCTTCCGGCGAAATATCCACTGCATGTACCCGCGCTTCCGGGAATGCGTGGCAGCAGGCAATTGCAATGCATCCGCCACCGGTACATAAATCCAGTACTCGTTTGATATTATCACCATCAATCCATGGGGAAAAATGATGGTTGATCAACTCGGCAATGGGCGAACGAGGAATCAGCACTCGCTCATCAACATAAAACATTAAACCACAAAACCAGGCTTCATGCGTTAAATAAGGCACAGGCACACGATCCACAATCCTCTTTTCCAGATTCTGACACAGCAACGCTTTTTCATCTTTGGTCAAATGAGCCTGTAACAACAATGGATCCACATCCATAGGTAAAAACAAACTACCCAACACTAATGCTAATATATCGTCCCAAGCATTATCTGTACCATGACCATAATGCAATGGCGCGGCATTTGCGCGCGAAAAACCAAATCGTAAGAAATCAATAATAGATTGAAAATCCCGTGTAGCAACTGCGTATGTATCGGCCATGACGGCTCCAGGATAATAGGTGTAAAGCGCAAATTATATGCTAATTTGGGTGAAATGTCCCCGGAATTTGATTAGTAACGAATTTGACCTATAGTTAAATAATGGAATACCAAATCAAAGAGAATAAAATGTCGAAATATCACGAACTAAATTTGAAAACAGGTGAGATAACTGAGAAAGAAGGGGGTAATTTTGTAGTGCCTCCAAATATTGACTGAGACGACATAATAGAAAATTCGCTGAATAGTGCTTTTGGCGAGAATCAATCTGTGCGTTATGGAAAAGGTGTCTATACTCAGCCATTATATAATCCTTTAGGAGATAGTTTTGCCAAAGATATGTACATGGTAGTGATGCAGCCGGTAAGTCTGGCTATTTCCAGTGCCATAATTACAGCCTTTGGTCTTGTTAAGGCAGGGTTTAATATTCTTCCAGCACTAACTGATAGTGAAAATAGCGAGCTTCTATTCTCAATGCATATCGCATTAATAGGCGTTGGTATCGGATTACTTGTACTAGTGGCTCCTTTTGCCCGGATGTACAATATTGCCACACGAGTTTTTGCTCAGGCAGCCGATCCAACGCAAAAAGTCGAGACTAATACAGGTGATTATCCAACACCTTCTGAAATAGTCAAAATAGGTAAGGAAGTAGCAGAGGGTAATCCTCAGTCATATAAAAAATTGGATACGATGGTGGATAGCTTACAGTCTACTTTAAATATCGATCACTTTGTGCCCCCAAAGGAGCCACCAACTGCCTCTGAAGTATACAAGAAAAGAAAACCTGCTCCACCAGATCCAACTACACCCGCACCGTCCGAAGCACCTCCTGAATGGAGGAAATGATATTTTATAAGCTTTGGACAAGCTACAGGCGTGTTTTTGCATGTGGCTTTGTCTAAACTTCAATTTGTTATATATTACTCTTATTCCACGTTATGTCTGCGAATTAATGGCGATCTCCGACGAAGACAAAGCACTGTTTAACGAAACCATGAAAAGCGTTAAACCTCTGCGCAATACAACACAACGCGAGCCCAAACCCCCTGTCGCGGCAAAACCCGTTCGTCGAAAACCAGATCTCGTTGAAACACTCCAGCCCTGGCGGGAAAACAACGAGAAGCTTAGCACAGGCAACCCACCATCAGATTATTACCTGTCCAATCATTACCCCGAAATAGTCAGCCCCACAACCACACTTGTCTACTGCAGCCATGACATGCCACGCAAACGTCTGCGCGAGTTAAAGAATGGGGAGATTCGTTGGGAAGGACGCCTTGATCTCCATGGTTTAAGACCGGATGCCGCCCGAGAGGCTTTATGTGATTTTATAGACAAACAATGCCGCACTGGCCATCGCTGTCTGTTAATTGTTCATGGAAAAGGCGGTCGACATAATGAGGAGCCAATTTTAAAAAATCATGTTAATCACTGGTTGCAACAATTACCTCAAGTACTCGCATTTCACAGCGCAATACCACGTGATGGCGGAAGTGGTGCTGTTTATGTGTTGCTCAAACGGCAGAGAGACGCGTTGTGATAAACACTACAAACCACATTGAACCGATATATGAAGAACTTGCCGAATTCAATGTGGACGCTCTGATCAAGCTGTTTTCAGATAAAAAAGACTTGATGGTATTAACCAGCTCCATGCAAATGGAAGGCTATGGGAAATATTCTTTCATTTGTTTTGATTCGTTTTGGTCTTTTTCATGCAAGGGCGAACTTAAGCAGGAGCCGTTTGATATTATCAATGACAAATTGAATGAATATAAGATTAAAAAAATCGCTTGCCTCCCTCCTTTGCAAGGGGGAGCGGTTGGGTATTTTGGGTATGAGGCCAGTCATTATCTCGAGCAGCTGCCCTTTATAGTGGATAACATAAAACTGCCTGATATTTATTTGAATTTTTATAGCAGTGTTATTTCTATTGATCATGTCACAAATCAGTGTTGGATTGTGGCCACGGGGTTTCCTGAGAAGTCTGAACGTGCGCGAGTGAAGAAGGCGCAGGATGACATAATCGCCATAAAAAATAAATGTAGGTTGGGCCTTGGCCCAACAACAGCATCACACAGAGACCATTGTTGGGCCAAGGCTCAACCTACATCAAATTTTGATCGTGCATCATATATCAATGCCGTCAACGTCACAAAAGAATATATTTTAAACGGCGATATTTTTGAGGCAAATATATCACAGCAATTTAGCGCTACATTACCAGACGATACCAATCCGCTGGATCTCTATTTTAACCTGATGACAATAAACCCCGCTCCGTTCAGTGCGTTCATAACCCTGCCGGATCATGGTTATATTATTTCAGCCTCCCCTGAACGATTCATCAAATTGACTGACCAGTTAGTCGAAACTTGCCCAATCAAGGGAACCAGAAAGCGATCCGACGATCCACAGGAAGACAATCGCCTAGCCGCCGAACTGTTAATGAGTGAGAAAGATCATGCTGAAAACGTCATGATTGTTGATTTAATGCGTAATGACCTCTCTCGCGTTTGTCAGTCTGTAAACGTTGAAGAGTTATCCGCGTTAAAAAGTTTTGAAACGGTTCATCATTTGGTGTCCAAAGTAACCGGAATATTAAAAAACAACCTGAACACAATCGATCTGCTTAAGGCCACCTTCCCCCCAGGATCAGTCACAGGCGCGCCTAAAATTCGATCCATGGAAATCATCAGCGAACTGGAGAAACAGGCCCGAGGTCCCTATTGTGGATGCTTGGGGTACCTGAGTTTCACTGGCGACATGGATATGTCAGTCATCATTCGAACCTATTTTATAAATAAAAACAACCTGTTTTTCAGTGCTGGTGGTGCCATTGTCCTGGATTCTGATCCGGAAGACGAATATCAGGAGAGTTTAACCAAAGCTCAGGCGCTGATTAAGGCATTAGGGATCTCCAAATGATTCTGATATTAGACAACTACGATTCATTCGTTTTTAATTTATCAAGGTATGTTGAAGAACTCGGGCATGAAGTCATGGTCGTTAGAAATAACAAAATAACGATTCAGGGCATTCATGCATTACACCCAACACACATTATCATATCACCCGGTCCTCGCGGGCCCACTGATGCTGGAATTTCCATAGCTCTTGTGAAGGAGTTTGCCGGGAAAATTCCCATTTTAGGCGTATGCCTGGGGCATCAAGTCATAGGTCACGTGTTTAACGGCCACATTGCCAGGGCCAAGGAGCCCATGCATGGTAAATCATGTTTAATTCAGCATGACGGGCAAGGCATTTTTCACGATATACCCAATCCTTTACGCGTGGGTCGATATCATTCCCTGATTGTTTTGGATGAAGGACTAAGCAAAGACATCACAGTCACATCGCGATCAGCTGCGGGTGAAATCATGTCTTTTTCCAATGAAAAATTAAAAATTTTTGGGGTTCAGTTTCATCCGGAATCTGTGTTGACAGAACATGGTCATGAATTAATAAGTAACTTTATTAGGGAGGTAACTGGACTTTGGACAAAAAACCGATCTAATACGGGCCCGAGCGCGTGACCGAGCCCGTATTAGATCGGTTTTTTGTCCAAAGTCCAGTTTATTAGAGTATCCCCATCACTTCGGTAATTAGCCGATAAATATCTTTCAAAACGATTTCATTGCATCGCATTAACGGCCCCACAAGCAAACGAGTATTATCAATTGCGCGAAGTTGATCAATCAATAAGTCAGAATCTTTTTCCAGTTTATCTTGAGCCTGTATTCTGAATCGTAAAGGTTGGGCGTTTTCTATCAACTGGGTCGTGAGCGGAACAATTAGCGTTGATGGATGTTGAATATCCAGCAATGTTTGATTTTGTAAAATTAGTACGGGTCGGGTTTTACCTGGCTCAGTACCCTTGGTCGGATTGAGATTCGCTAACCATATTTCGCCGTGGTTAATTATCTTCATCATGTTCAATATCACTAAACTCCCTGTTAATGCGCATACTTTCCTCCCTGACTCGCAAACTGGCCTGAATAAGCTTTTCCTTGCGTTCATTTTTATTGATTTCTTCATTCATATGTTCAATTGCCTTCCGTATATATTCAGCTCGCTGCATATGCAAAAATTGTGCCATATGATCCAGCTGATGAAGCAACTGCTCAGGCAATCGAATAGATATAACAGACATAATCCGTCCCCCTCTTCATAAACGTAATTCATGTTGTATTACAATATTGTAGTTGAGTTATGGGTAAAGATCAATGTAAAGATGTCGGATTAATTGCAAAAATAACAATCACTATGTATAATGTATGGAATTATTAGGCATTTTGGTTTTTAGTATGAAAAATGAACTATCATTTTGCGAACCAAGTTTTCGACACGATTAGTAACCCTTAAGAATATACACGGAGAGATTAATAATGTTAGTACTGTGGAACATCAGAATGACTGAAGGTCTACAAGCCTTCATCGCGGAATTAACCAGTGAAAACATTAATCTCGTAGATGAGAATGGCTTTTCATTACTTCATTTTGCTGTGCTACATAAGGATTCAGTCGTTGTTAATATTTTATTAGCCGATAAGCACCTCAATTTAAATCAGCTAGCATATGGCCATATCCAGCCGCTCTATATTGCAAAACTTTTGAATTGGGATCACGATGTCGTTCAAAAAATTGCAGCAAAAGCAAGCAAGCTCTATGAACCATCGGTTTATTGTGGGGCCGGTGAATTAGAAAATGCGATTATTGCTAAAAATGTCGCGTACGTTAACATGGTATTTCAAAATAAAAGCGCCAATCGTTGGAGTTTTAATGAAATACCCCCACTGCATGCCGCAGTTTACCATTTCAACAAAGAGATTTTACAAAAACTGTGTGAGCAATGGCCTGAAAAAGTCGATCAACTCAGTGATAGAGGAACAACGCCTCTTTGGGAGGCTTTTTACGGTGGTAATGTCGATGCTATAAACATTTTACTGGCGCATGGGGCTAATCTCACGCTCATGCAAGAGTGCCGAGATCGGCATGGTTATACACTATTACATCGAGCAGTACTCGATGTGAAAACGCCGGCTATTGAGCTCATCTTAAAGCATTATTCCAAAAGTGATATCAGTGTGACAACGCCTAAAGAAGTTAATGCGCTATACATCGCAAAATTACTAAATTACGAATCTCGTGAATCACTTCGCGATGTATTTAAAAAAATAAACGATCAAACCGTTGCTGAGGATTACCGCGAAACTGCTATGGCGGATAGCTATCCTTGGGAATATGCTATCAGGACTGGGAACGAAGCACTGATAGACGAGTTGTTGAAGAGTAAAAGCGATTACATATCGAGCCTCGATGTTGATACTTTACCATTGCTACATCTTGCGGTTCGACATACGCATGAAAATAATAAATCTATTTTAAACAAAATATGTCAATATAATTCTGAAAAAATTAATCAATACGATAGTAAACAAAGAACACCGCTTTACTTAGCAGTTGATCTTAATAATACAGTGGCTGTAGACATTTTACTAAATCACAACGCGGACCTCACTATAACAAATAATAGTGAATGGACGCCGCTTTTTGCTGCTGTCAGGAAGGGTGCTTTATCTACTGTAGAAAGATTATTAGCTGATACTCGAACGAATCCTGACTTTAAACACCCGACAGGGAGCATGGCAATTCATTTAGCAGCATGTGGCGGACACATAGACGTTGTTAAACGGTTGTTACAAAACTTGAGTTTCGAGGAAAAAGAGAAGCTGATTAATAATGGTGATTGTAAGGGTATTTCTGCTTTTCATACGGCTGTTTATAGTAAAAATAAGGCGCTTATGGAATATCTGTTGACTAATGGCGCTAATGTTAATGCTGTGTCGCTAAACGGCATGACAGCTTTGTATATCGCAAGCAATTTAAATCAAGCAGCAATGGTTGAGAGTTTAGTCATAAATCATCATGCAAATACAAGAATGGCACATAACAATCGCACACCACTTCATGTGGCCGCAACGGAAGGTTTTAGAGAAATCGTTGATTTATTACTGCCCTATAGTGATATTTCTCAAGAATTTAATGCTTTGTATTTCGCTTGTCAAAATGGCCATATCGATGTTGCTAACTTACTGATTCAAAAAGGTGCTCCCATGACAGGGCATCTCAGTATAGAATCCCTCAATCTTGACAATACCTTATTGCATATCGCAGTAATGGGAAATCATTTTGATCTTGTTTCAAGCCTATTATCTGCATTACTCGAAGATCCTCATGAACTAAACAAACAGAATATAATTGGCGACACACCTCTTCATATCGCTTGCAAAAAAGGGAATCTTAATATAGTTAATCTTATTCTACAGTATAAAGCAGATCTCAATGTTAAAAACTTTAAAGACTACACACCATTGCATATAGCTGTTGAAAATAAGCATCTGTCCATTATAAAAGTACTACTAAGATCCAATCCAGGTTTAATTGAAAGTTATGGTACATCAATTTTAACAGATGCCATTTTGAACAACCAGGGAGATCTGGTTCAGTGCTATCTGGAATGCGGCATAGACCCTTTTATTGCAGGCTCCATTGAGCCTAACAAAATACCAGTTAATATTTTTAAATATTTAAAACACAGTATTCAAGCGATCATAGGTCCATTTGTTATTAAACTTCATGATAACTTACGTTGGCTACGATATATTAACTCTGATAGTATTTTTTATCCTCAAATTGCAGTAATGGAAAAGGTTAGTCGATGGCACCCGGTACGCTTTGAGTCAGCTACAAATATCAAAGCTTACGATCCGAAAAAAAAGACTTATTGCCATTTAGTTAATGAAAAAACCCAAATTCATTATTCGTCCTGGGAACAACAAAACAAGGCAGGTTCTTCCCATGCATCAAGCAGCATGAATAATCTGGAATTAAGCGCGGTTGAACAAGAACTAATTGATGAATCCATGGGGTATAAACTTCAATTGATGTCATCCCTGGATGAAGGCCGAACTAACGCAGAATATGGTGTCATTTATGTAGCGGATGGGTATCAACTCGAATCATGGACAACACTCACTCAGATGCACGATAACGTCGTTTATATCAATGAGCAAGCCAAAACTTATCGTGTGAAAGGCATGAAGCAAGACAAATCCTTACCTGACGAGATTGATACAACTAATTTAACAGAAAAAATCAAGGATTTGGTATTTACAAAAACGGTCTTAACGATCGCATGTAACGCAGGTGCTATTCGTTCAAACAGTCCTAAAACCTATTATATGAAAAATATGGAACAAGAAGCATGCTTTTCATATTATATTAATTTAAATGCTTTAGAAGAACTACTCAGTATACAAGTCGAGCTCTTTGAAAAAAACTCAACCAATCTGGTAGATGAACAAAAGAAGTTGGTTAACTTAACATTTATGGTCGTAGCCCAGACAGCAAAGGCTGGCCATAGTCGTTCTTTTCAGCTTGCAAGAGCACCAACTTTTTGGTCTATTTTGTTAGATAACAACACAGTTATTAATCATTTTGAAAGTCTGGCTGTTAAGCATAATTTAAACGACTACATTAGGGACATGGTAGTGTATGGACCTGACTATGGACAGGGAAGCCTCAATCCAGGTGGAATGTTTAAAAGTTGGTCCAATCATATGGAGCGTAATACTTTTGAATCTGGAGAGCGTTATTGTGCTACGTTAAGGTGTTTTGCTGAAAATATTAATGTCGAAGTAGACACCAGCCAACAGAGCCGTTTATGCTTTGATCAAGCACTTAAAATCCTAAGAAACCAGTTGCTCTCGATCATTACATTTAAAGATTTGGCCTTAAAAAAAGAAAACATTTCATTTGCCAGGATATACCGTTATGTTATGGATGTTATTCACGCAGAAATATCTGATCTACTAGGAAGAGAGGCGGCTGATGCTATTCAATATCAAGGCGTTCCAAGTCACCTCATGTTCGGTGAGCTGTCTGACATGGCAACTGAGTATAAAATTGCAGGGCTGTCACCGTTACCCTTAAGTTATGAGTTCGAACTCGATGAGTTAAGAAATATAAATGATCCAAATAAACCACACATAATTTATTTATTGAAGGGAGGAGCGTATGGTGTACAAGATTTTTTTAACAAAAAAAACAATCATTACGGACTACTTGAAAACAGAATGCCGGGCATGCCCTCTTTTAATACACTGAGGGGAAATCCTCATTTACTTCAAGATCCTGATTTACAAAGTAAGATTTTGGAAATAGCTTTTAAAGATGGTTTCATCCCTTGGCAGCCTGGTTTCGAGGCGTTAGGTGGTTTCATTTATTTATCCAGGGATCTGGAAACGTATTTTGTGAACGGCATGTCAAAACCAATGTCTTTATCAAAAGCGGTCAATGTAGCTGATTTAGATAACAAGTTACGAGCGTTTAATATTAAAAAGATTCCATTCACCATCACATTAAGTGCCGATCATACGCTGACGCCTCAAAGTGTAGAATCATTAATTCTTTCTCAAGAAGATGTAATACGTGTCGATCAATTATATCTTGCCATCACAAATCCTGCGGCGCTAGTCGAGCAATTATATCATGATGTCACAAATGCTGCGGAGCTCAAAAATACAGTAGCAGACAAGTTGCACTCATTAATGACGGTTATCATAAACTTGGATGAAAGCGCGCACATCATCACAGCATTGCGTATTTTGTGCAGAAGTAATCCAATCCTTCTCGAGCAAACATCATTAGAAAACAGCTTGGACTTCTTGCGAGAGGCATGGAAGGATGCATCATTGAAATTATTATCTCGAAAAAGAAGCAATACTGATGTTTCTCAAGATGAGCAAGCGTTATTATCATCGGACTCGGATTTTAATAAGCTAAACATTTGTGACAGCAGATTATTTAGTCCAAAAAGGATCCAGGTTGATGCTTCTCAAGCAGAGGTTACGCCAGATCAACATATAAAAAGATTGAAATGATCGCCAAACTCCCTTACTATTTGCACAAAATATTTCATTGTGTAGGACCATGACTAAACAAGCTATCATATTAGGAATTGCCGGCCCGTCAGCTTCCGGCAAAAGTTTATTAGCCAACACGATCGTCAATGAGCTGGGTTCAGATCAAGTGGTGGTGATTTCAGAAGACGCGTACTACAAAGACAATAGCCATTTGGCCTTTGAAGAACGCGAAAAAATCAATTACGACCATCCTGATTCATTTGATCATGCTTTGTTATGCGAGCACTTGAGACGTTTACAACAAGGCGAATCGGTTGAAATACCTATCTATTCACACTCCAAACACCTTCGTATGACAGAAACCCGGTCTATTGGACGGCATACCATTATTGTTCTGGAAGGGATTTTACTATTTAGTGACAAAGCATTGCGTGAAGTCATGGACATTCGTATTTTTATGTCTGCACCTCTGGATGTATGCCTCAGCCGCCGTTTAATGCGAGACGTGGTTGAGCGTCATCGCTCATTTGAGTCCGTATTGCATCAATACGAAACCACAGTTCGGCCTATGTATTTACAATTTATCGAACCATCCAGCCGTTATGCTGATTTAATTGTTCCTCGAGGCGGTGAAAATCGAATTGCAATTGATATGATTCAAGCGAAAATGCGTGAATTATTGCAGCTGGCGGGATCTTAACAAGGGGATTAATATGGGATTTTTAAGTGGCAAAAAGGCATTGATTGTTGGCGTGGCCAGTAACCGTTCCATTGCGTACAGCATTGCCAAAATATTTCATGAGCAAGGCGCTGAACTGGCATTTACTTACCAAAATGAACGGCTGAAAGATCGCGTGCAAGACATGGCGGCTGATTTCAACTCCACACTAATTTTTCCATGCGATGTGGCCAGCGATAGCGAAATTCAGGGTGTGTTTACACAGTTAAACCAGAACTGGGATAAACTGGATATCATCATCCATTCTGTTGCATTTGCGCCAGCTGATCAGATCAGCGGTGACTTTGTCGAATGCGTCAACCGAGATGGTTTCCACATTGCACATGACATCAGTGCTTACAGTCTAGTTGCTCTGGCAAAAGCTGCGCTGCCAATGATGTTAGGTACTCAAGGTGCTATTCTTACCCTAAGCTATTACGGCGCTGAAAAAGCTGTACCAAACTACAATGTCATGGGTATTGCCAAGGCAAGTCTTGAAGCATCTGTACGCTACCTCGCCGCTAGCCTCGGCCCCCGCGGTATTCGCGTAAATGCCGTATCTGCCGGACCAATCCGAACGCTGGCCGCTGCTGGTATCAAAGATTTTCGTAAAATGCAAGCCGCTTATGCCGTCCATACTCCGCTTCAACGCAATATTACTGCTGAAGAAGTGGGTAATACCGCGGCCTTTCTGTGCTCTGATCTGGGATCGGGTATTACGGGTGAAGTCGTTCATGTTGACGCGGGTTATCATGCGGTGGCTATGTCGGATTTAGGCGAGTAGATGTAGGTTGGGCCGTTCGGCCCAACATGTCTTAAATTTGAGGTATTAACCCACAAGCAACTGAGCAATCGATGATACTTTCTCGACAATATTGGCTGGCGATTTTTCAATAAACACAGCATTTCGTTGCACAAAATCAATTGATTTTAACTGATGAACAAGAACAGCCCCATCCGTTTTTGTTTCATGCGGCAAAACTACTTCAAGCTTGATTCCTCTGATTCTGCTAGTCACCGGAGCAACAATAGCCATTTTCGTATGCTCATTAAACGCTTTTCTGGAAATAACGAAAGCGGGTCGTCGTTTCATAATTTCTTTGCCGCTGCTTGGGTCGAAATCAAGCCAAATGAGATCACCCTGTTCTGGTATATACAGCATCAAATTTCCTTCCCAACCCGTTTAATATCAAGCCACTCACTATCTTCCACGGTAAGCTGTAATTTTTCTTCAGGCGATCCAGCCAGTAAATCTTCCAGCGTTTGTGTTTCAGCTACTGGTGTTAAAACAATTTTTCGATCAACAATGACCAAATCCAGTGTAGAACCTACATGAAGACCCAGTATTTTCAAAATGGCTTTAGGGATACTAACAATGTTAGCGCCACCAGATTGTCGAATGGCCAAATGAGTCATGATATGTTTCTCTTATCATTTATTGTTATACTATTATATAACATAATTGGATTTTATTAAAGCTATCGAAGTTGGAGTTTGGGCAAAGCCACATGCAAAACACGCATGTAGCTTGTCCAAATAAGTGAATGCTAGCTACATGCTACAAGTTGATGATTTTTTTGGTTCAATTTTTTCTTCAGAAGAAGATTCTTGTGGTGAGAAAAAACGCTGAGAATCCTTTGTCAAATCTTTCTTCCAATCCATTATAGAACACACAACAAAGGCATCCTTCTCTTCTACGCATATGCTAAGCTCTTTTACATTTAGAGATTTTGCTGCGCATTCAAGAGTGTCTTCAAGTGCAAGAACATTCCTTTCTTGTGATTCATGCGGGGAAAAAACACCTGCTCTCCAACCATAATTTTGATTCTCAGTTATATATAGTTGTTCGGTGTGGATATTATCTCTTTCTATGTCATATGAATCATATTTACCACTTTTTTTGCAATCATCAATATCCGAAAGCCTTGAATAGGATCCACTAGCGTCGCTCATGATTACCTTTGATCGAAATTCGCGACGCTCATACTTTTCCTGTGCATTTTTTGCCACTGCTACTACAAGAGCTGAAGGCATCAATAACATTCCCACTTTCAGTGCTGTTTTCAGCATCATCTTACTACTGACCATTTGTATCTCCTCTTATTAAAAGAGGCTATGTTAACATGTGATCAAATTGAAGTCAATGGATGTTTTTTTAAGCCATTATGGGGCATGGTAGTACCTGCTCATACATCATCCCGAGTGCAGCGAGGGATGAGCTGGGGAGTTACGAATTACCTCATAAAACACTGGCGCGTTGGTTTTACAACGTGAGCATGCACTCTGACACCCGGGCTTTTCCTGACATAACTTAATCACGCCTTTACTCACCCAAATATCCAGCATAGGCTGCAGTGCCGTCTCATCAATGTGAAATTCACGAGACAATTGTTGCGTACTGGCAACGTGCTCACGTTGAATAAAATCACGAATTTTTAACAGCATAACTAGCTCCACTGGATTGTGACGCGATGCGAATAACCGTGATAGTCAATACGATAGCAATCACTACCGCAATCAAGTATTCCAAAGTTTGGAGGGGATGGGTAGTCATGGTTGCCAACTGGTAAAATGTAGTGGCTGTGGCGTAGGCGACAATTAATGACCACGTGATTGAAAACCACATTAGTTTACGGCTGGCTTCCTGACGTATTGCCGCCATGGTTGAGACGCAGGGAATATATAACAGAATAAACAGCAGGTAAGCATAAGCACCCGCCTTGCCGTCAAAATGTTGGTACATGACGCCGTATACCGATTGTGACAGTCCCTCAGCCGCGGGCGCGCGACCCAGTTGAGCTAAATTTTGCGGAATAGACAACAGTGCGGTTTTCAATGATCCCCAAAATTCAAAAGGTACAGATCCACTGGAAACCAGATGACCCATTTGCGCATACAACGTATTCAACGAGCCAACCACAACTTCTTTCGCCAGTGTGCCAGTCAATAATCCTACCGTAGCCGGCCAGTTATCCTGATGCAAACCCATCGGTGAAAAAATCGGTGTCAACCACTGTCCAATCAGAGATAAAATCGATTCAGTGCTGGCATCGCCAATACTCAAACCACCGTGAATGGTTAATGCATTCAAACCACCCAGTAGTACACAAACAGGAACAATGAACTTGCCCGCACGGGTAATAAAATAGCGCAAACGCAACGCGGTTTCTTTCATCAAACGGCTTAGTGAGGGTCGATGATATGCAGGAAGCTCCAATATTAAAGGCGACGTCTGTCCACGCAGAACCGTTTGACGCAACATAAACCCGGTTAACACTGCCATCAAAATGCCAATTAAATATAACGAAAACACTACATTTTGTCCGCCTGTTGGAAAAAATGCGGCAACAAATACTGCATAAATCGCAAGCCTAGCACTGCATGACATAAACGGACTCATCAGGACAGTTAATATACGGTCGCGCTCAGAATCCAGTGTGCGTGCCGCCATGATCGCCGGAACATTGCACCCAAACCCAACAATCATCGGTACAAACGATTTACCTGGCAAACCCAGCATGCGCATGGCTTTATCCACCACAAATGCGGCGCGCGCCATGTAACCGGAGGCTTCCAGTACCGATAAAAAGAAATACATCGAAGCCATGACAGGGATAAAGGTCAGAGTGGTATTAATCCCCTTCCCTATTCCGTTAGCGCACAAGGCAATCAACCAGGCTGGCGCATGAACCTGCTGTAAAAGCCACGCACTGCCCTGTACAAAAATGGTATCCGTACTGATATTAAAAAATTCCTGAAATGCGCCGCCAACATTAATGGCCAGAAAAAACATCAGGTACATCATGCCAAAAAATATAGGCAAGGCCCATATGCGGTGTAAGACAATTCGGTCTAGCCTGGCTGTAAAATGCTCGCTGGTGTCAGATCGTTTTTTCTGTATGCAGACGACGATATTATGCACCGCGTCGTAGCGTGCGTTTGCCATTTGGATATCGAAATCAGAAGAGCCCTGATTGGCTTCTTGCAAACACAGAAAAGGAGCTAATAAAGTATCTCCTTCCAAAATACGACGGGCAACATACGGCACAATCTCTGAATATTTACCAGAAGATTGGAGTTGCTGTTCAATATCGATCAATGCATTTTGAACAGGAATAGGCAATGACAATGCGACTGCCTTTGCAAATCGAGTTTGCAAAGGCGAAATAGCTGTTTTTAAATCATCAATCCCCACTTCACGATGCGCCTGCAACATCACAACAGGGCACTGCAATTGCTCAGACAAGGCCTTGGCATCAATCGCTATACCGCGCTGCTCAGCAATGTCAATCATATTAATGACAAGAATCAACGGCGTGCCCAACTCCAGTAACTGACTGGTCAAATACAAATGCCGCTCTAAATGGCAGGCATCCACCACATTCACAATGACATCCGCTTCATCTTGTGCCACAGCCATTGCAGCGATCAGCGCATCCTGACTTGAACCCTCGATGGATGTGACTAATGAATAAACCCCAGGTAAATCCGTCACGTGGATGGTTTGTCCGTTAACAGAAAATTCGCCGGTTTTTTTCTCAACTGTCACACCAGACCAATTACCAACGCGCTGGGTATCCCCTGTTAATGCATTAAAGAGCGTGGTTTTGCCACAATTTGGATTACCAACTAACATGATCTGGGTCATATGTGCTCCCATTGCAAATAACGGGCTTCTTCTTTTCGCAAAGTCAGTGATGTGCCACGGACCTCAACTTGGACGGGACAGCCTAACGGCGCTACGCGCACCACGAGAATATCCACACCACAGGTCACGCCTAACGACAACAACTTGCGCCGATATAACACGTCAGTTTGACCAAAACTCACTAAACGCGCTCGGTCACCCTGTATAAGATCAGCAATGGTTACCATCCACACACCAAATACGAGAGAAGAAAAACACTAGTTTAACACAAATGCTATCGATAATCATTCTCAAATTAACTAAAAATTACTCACATTGCGATGTTCATGCCGTTGTAAATAATCAATGGACTGCATTTCTTCCAGCCTACTCAATGTGCGTTGAAAGGATTTAATCATTGAACCACCTAAATATAAACGCGATGCAACAACCGCCGCGGATACAACAAGGTGTATCCCCCGGTCATACATCACATCAATAAAATGAATCAACATAATAGCGCGTACTGTGTCATCAGAAGTTAAGACAGGAATCTCACTAACAAATACGGTATCGAAACGATCGGCTATTTCCAGATAATCCAATTGGCAGCGCGGCACATTGCAAATGACTTCAAACGTAAACCAAACTGCATGGTCACTGAATTTTACACAGGGAATCAACCTTTGTTGCACAGTCAACTCCCCTCCTTCGACAGGATTCACAGCAATGGTGTCAAATTGCTCCGTTAATGATTGCCGCGCTGCTTGATTCAAGGGATAAAGATAAGCTTGCATTAAAGGCGCCCGCCCAAGACGATAATCACGATGGTCAGATAATAGTAACACCTCGCAGTGCCGTTTTAGCAACTCAATCGCAGGTAAAAAACGCTCCCGATGTACGCCGTCCAAATAGAGATCATCAGGACAGGTATTAGCGGTTGCCACAAGAATAATCCCATGCTCAAATAACGCCGTTAATAATTCAGCCAGGATCATCGCATCAGCAACATCATGCACCAAAAATTCATCAAGACAAAGAAGACGGGTTGTTTTCGCCAAATCAGCTGCAATACGTCGTACAGGGTCTTTTTGACCTTGAAGACGGCGTAGTTGTGCATCGATCTGTTGCATGAAATGATGAAAATGGAACCGAGCTTTATGTTGTTCCGAAATGCAGTCATAAAACAAATCCACCAAATAAGTTTTGCCAACACCCACCGGACCATGCAAATACAAACCCATCACCGATTTTTTACGACCCCAACCAAACCAGCCACGCGCAGGTGCCTCCAATTCATCCGCTACGCGCTGTAAAGCAACAATAATCTGACGCTGCTGTAAATCATCATTGATATCTTTGCGTGCGACAGCAGCGTTATACGCTTCAATTAATATCATGGGCACGAATCGCTTCAATTAGGCGTTGTTTCAGTGGAATCAATTGTCCATGAAAAAAATGACTGGTGTCCTTAAACGTTAACAAGTCTATTGCGGGAAAACGCTCAACAAAATCTTGCACTAACGATATGGGCACTATTTCGTCCTGATCACCCTGAAGCAGTATCCATGGCGCGGGCGCTGGAGTAAATTCGGTATAATCATAATGATGGACGGAAGGCGCTACAGTAATCAGTAAGGCATGTTTGCATTGTGAGGCGGCACGATAAGCGACATACGAGCCGAATGAAAACCCTGCAAATATAATCTGTGTCTCAGGCTTCGCTCGCAGCCAGTCTCGCGCCAAAAGCAACATATCTTCACTTTCACCCAAGCCTGCATCATATTCACCAACCGACTGCCCCACTCCGCGAAAATTAAACCGGATACTGGCAATTCCCAGATCCTTAAACGCACGTGCCAATGTCGTCACCACTTTATTGTTCATGGTCCCTCCTTGGAGCGAGTGTGGGTGGCCCAGTATAGCGACATAATGTTCATTCACATTATCGGGAACCGTCAGTATTCCTTCGAGTTGGCCCATTGTGCCGGGAAAATTAAAAGCGTGTTCGCCAGGTATGTTTAATTGATTAGTCAGATGCATGAGGGCTTCGGAGGTTGTGATTATAAGATTTGATTATATAATGAAACACAGACTGGCACCAAGTTATAAGGTAACGTGCATGGCGGGTTCGCAAAAATATAACAATAAGCATTTGGATTACAGCATTCAACAGGATGGACGATTGCGCCAAGCGCAATTGAAAATGCTGGACATGCTCGAGGCTGTCGATAAAATTTGCCTGAAGCATGGATTGGATTATTGGCTTGATCGGGGAACATTATTAGGCGCTATCCGACATCATGGATTTATTCCCTGGGATGATGATGTGGATATTGCATTGCCCCTGCCGAATTGCCTGCAAACATGCGTGTACAAACAGCGCAAACCGATCCAGGTTATTTCAATTTGGCAGCACCTTTGAAAATAAGAGATATTAACAGTCGTTTTATTGAAAAACATGAACTGGGCAATGAGCCATATCTACAAGGTATATTTATTGATGTCTTTGCTTATGATGTGATGCCAGAAAACACAGCCCAACGCAAATGCTACAAAT
>Ga0206878_10133_pt2 | contig 30785 bp, 27 predicted proteins | sample Alteio_BWOrgCont_8_FD_152621 | JGI IMG/M metagenome (GOLD analysis project Ga0206878, IMG submission 152621) | Enriched cells from forest soil in Barre Woods Harvard Forest LTER site, Petersham, Massachusetts, United States -... | ecosystem: Environmental > Terrestrial > Soil > Temperate forest >... | reverse complement strand
TGGGCGCGGGCGCGGAGTTCGAGGATTTTCAGCTGGCCGATCTTATAGCCGAGCGCCTGACCAGGCCACGCGACATATCGGTCGATCTCGGCTTGAATGTTGGTGTCGTCCATCGAGGAGTGGTCGCGGAAGTAAGACAGCATCTCGTCGCGCTTCCAGCGCATGGAGTGGACGCCGGTATCGACAACGAGGCGGATAGCGCGCCATGTGTCGGCTTCGAGGCGTCCGTAGTCGGACCAAGGGTCCTGGTAGAAGCCAATATCTTTGCCGAGCCGTTCGGAGTAGAGAGCCCAGCCCTCGGTGTAGGCGGTGTAGTCGATGTAGTTGCGGAAGGTAGGCAGCCCGGTGAGTTCCTGTGCGATGGAGATTTGCAGGTGGTGGCCCGGGATGCCTTCGTGATAGCTGATGGATTCGACGTTGGTGAGTGCTCGATCCTTGAACTTGTAGAAGTTGACGTAGACGATGCCGGGACGCTTGCCATCGGGGCTCCCTTGCACGTAATAGGCCTGGGTCTGGTCCTGCTGCATGTACTCAGGGACCGGGTGGACGACGAGCGGCGCCTTGGGCAGCGTTCCGAAAAGCTCGGGCAGTTTGGGCCGCATCTGGTCGACGTAGTGGCTATACAGGCCGATGAGCTGATCGGTGGACTGCGCGTGCAGTTTGGGGTCGACGGCAATGGATGCGCGCAGCGAGGCGAGGTCCTTGAAGCCGAGCTTCTGCGCGATAACCAGCATCTCGGCTTCGTCGCGCTTGACCTCGTCGAGTCCGAGCTGGTGAATGGCAGCCGGCGTGAGGTTGGTGGTGGTGCTTTGGCGGACGAGGAAGGCGTAGTACTTGTCTCCGTCGGGGAGGGACCAGAGGCCGGGGTCGGCGCGGCCTGCAGGGATGTAAGACGACGTCAGAAAGCGTCCGAATTGCGCGTAGGCGGGCAGGACCTGTTTCTGGATGGCTTCGAGAATGGTGGTCTTGATGCGGGTCTGGTCTTCCGCGGAGATGCTTGCCGGGAACTTCTGCAGGGGGCGCGCGAAGGGAGATTCCTCCGGCTTCTGCTGGACGATGGCATTGACCTGAACGAGAACCTTCTCCAGGATGTATTTCGGCGGGACGCGGTTGTCTTCGACGCCGGTCATCATGTTGGTGCTGATCTGCTGGAAGACGGTAGGAATCTGCGAGAGGCGCGCGATGTAGTCGTCGTAATCCTTAACGGTTTCGAAGGTGAGGAGCGGAACGAGCTGGGGCAGCTCAATGTGCGGGCCCCACATCTGGGTAACGGGCATCTCCCAGGGTTTGAATTCGGCCTCTTCCTGCTGTGCGACGAGCTTGCGCACCATTAAATCGTGGCTGAGGATCTCCTGATCGGTCAGGCCGGCGGTGTCGATGGAGGCGAGTCGAACGATGTAGTCGCGCCCGCGAGCTAGCTGGTCATTGTAGGCGGCGACGGAGTAGTCGGAGAGCTGGTCGTTGTAGCGCTTGTCGCCGATGGAGGAGGCAAATTCGGGGGAGTGGCGGAGTTGCTCCTCCCACATCTCGGCGAAGAGGGCTTTGAGGGCGGCGCGGCGATCTTCAAGCGTGACAGGAATGGCTGGTGTGGCGGGGCCGGGCAATCCCTGGGTTCCGGCGGACTTGCTGACGGACTTTGGAAAGGTTTGTGCGAGGAGAGGCAGCGAAAAGAGGGCGGCGAGGCCGAGAGCAAAGACTTTTTTCATGAAGAGCCACGGCGATGGCCGCTGAGCCCAGTGTAAGCGATGTGTAGATGATCGCGGATGGAGAGACTAGTTGGAAGCGGGCAGAGCGCTCGCGCTGGTGGAATTGGAGCTGCCGGCGTCGAGCAGTCGATAGAGGGTGGAGCGGCTAATGCCGAGCATGCGCGCGGCGCGGAGCTTGTTGCCTTCGACGCGGGCCAGGACGAGGTTGATGTGACGCAGGATGGCGCGGTCGAGGTTGGGGTCATCTTCGGCGGGTACAGGGATGAATGTCTGGGGGATATCGATGGGCCGAATCCATTGGCCTTCGCATTCGAGGGCCGCGCTGTGGATGACGCCCTGGAGCTCGCGGACATTGCCAGGCCAGGGATGGGAGTTGAGGTGAGGCAGGGTCAGGGGGGCAAGGCCGGGGACAGGCTTGCTGTGCGTCGCGGAAAAACGTTGCGCGAAGAAATTGGCCAGCAGGGCAAGGTCGTCGCGGCGCTCGCGCAGCGGTGGAATGGCGAAGCGAATGGCGATAAGGCGATTGCAAAGGTCAGCCCGGAAAGCGGGGGAAGCGGAGAGTTTGCGCAGTGGCTGGTTGGAGCTGAAGAAGAGCTGCCGGGGAATGGAGTCCACGGTATGGCGCGCATGCTGATGATCGAGCCATTGCAGAAGGGCGAGCAGCCGCGCCTGCCGTTCGAGTGAGAGCGCTTCGACGTGGCACAGGAAAAGAGTGCCTTCGCGGGCGTCTCTCCTTACCGGCATGAGGGGGACGAGCGAGGGGGCCGTGTTGGAAGAACTGTACTGCGGGACAGGGAATGAAGGGCGCCGCCGACACCGGGCCGAGAGCGTGGAGCGTTTGCGCGGCGAGTGCTTTGCCCGTGCCGCTTTCCCCTCCGATCGTTGCAATGCGCAAATGGCGCGAGGTGCAGCGAATCTGCGAAAAGAGCCTCTGCATGACCGGGCTGCGCCCGACCATGGCGCCCAGCGTCCACTCGGGATGATCGGCAATTACATGCGGCGCGGACGCAGCGGGGGCCGGCAGTTCTTCTTCGATGCGTTGTGGTGAATACAAGGCCCTCGTCCTTTGCAGATACATGGCTTATCGGCGGGGGCGCGGAAGATTTAGGGAGTCAGGGTCTGCTCGCTCCTGGAATGCCCACTCTTGGTGGAGTGGCTACCCGGTCCCGAATGGCGGATGCGGTTGGAGGGCTCATCGGAGAAGATCTTTCCATCGCGAATATGGACGATGCGGTGAGCGAACTCGGCGATGTCGGGTTCGTGGGTGACGAGCACGATAGTGTTGCCCCTGGAGTGCAAGTCGTCGAACAGGGCCATGATCTCGTCGCCGGTCTTCGAATCGAGGTTGCCGGTGGGCTCGTCGGCCAGGATGATGGATGGGCGGTTAATGAGAGCGCGGGCGATGGCTACGCGCTGGCGCTGACCGCCGGAGAGCTCGTTCGGCTTGTGGTGCATGCGCCCGTCAAGATTGACAGCTCGCAACGCCGCTTGCGCGCGCTCAAGCCGCTGCGCGGCGGGGGTACCGTTGTAGATCAGGGGCAACTCAACGTTATGCAGAGCGGTGGCGCGGGCCAAAAGATTGAAGGTCTGGAAGACGAAGCCGATTTCCTTATTGCGGATGCGGGCGAGTTCGTCGTCGTTCAGTTCGCTGACCAAATGTCCGTTGAGCCAGTACTTGCCCTGGCTGGGGGAATCGAGGCAGCCGATGAGGTTCATGAGCGTCGATTTGCCGGAGCCCGAGGGGCCCATGATGGCGACGTACTCGTTGTGCCGGATGCTGAGCGAGATACCCTGCAGTGCATGCACCTGCTGCTCGGAGCCCATGTCGTAGGTCTTCCAGATATCCTCGACGACGATCACGTCACCCTCGGGCACCGCCGGGCGGTTCTTCTCCTCCGCGTAAGGGGCCGTTGTGGGGTTCGTATCGGTGGTGGTCTCGGTCGTCATCCAATGCTCCTGTTCAGCCGGCGGGCAGTCCGTAATCTCAGGGTCTTCGTGCCATAAGGATAAGGATACAGGGTGACGGTTCTTCGGCGACAAAAGCCGCTCGATTTCGTTAAACCCGTGTTCCAGTGACCCTGAACTTGCTGAAGCGTTGCGCATCCCCGCATCACACTGTACGTTTTGGATGCGCATGCAGTTCCAACGTTAATCCGCGCGCACCCGAGAACTACGATCCCGAGGACTCACTGTCCTTGGGAGGCGCGATCGGTGTAGTGTCACGCTTCACCAGGGCGTTACTTTTGAGATCGCGCAGCACATGGAAGGTCCCGATGACGATTTCGTCGCCCGGCTTCACACCACTGGTGACTTCGATGTCGGTAGTGCCGGTGATGCCGGTGGTGACGGGGACGAAGTGGGCGCGCAATTTGCCCTTTTCATCGGTCAGAACGAAGACGCCCTGAACCTGCTTTTGCGTGGGATCGGGGACTGCGTCTGCCTTTGCTCCCGGCACGTCTGGAGCGCGCATGGCAAGCGCCTGAATAGGAATGGCGACAATGTTATCTTTCCTGGCGGTCTGGATTTTAGCGGTCGTCGAAAGGCCGGGACGGAGTTCGTCAGAGGGATTATCAAGGGTGATGACAACCTTGAAATCCTTGGCTTCCTCCTGGCCGCTGGTCGACTGGCTGGTGGCGACGCCGGTCGACCGCAGCAGGGCCTGATCGCCGACCTCGGTGACATGCCCCTTGAAGACTTTTCCGGGAAGAGCGTCAACAGTGACGTCAGCGCCCTGGCCTAGAGCTACGTTGACGATGTCAGTTTCGTCGACCTTGACCTCGGCGGTGATGACCGACATATCAGCCAGCGTCATCAGGGTCGAGCCCTGGGCGTTCTGAATGCCTTCGACGACAGTTTCGCCTTCGCGCACTGGCAAATTGGTTACGATGCCATCAAATGGGGCGATGGCTACGGTCTTGCCAAGCAGATCAATGTTGGCGCGAAGCGTGGCTTCCTGGGTGTTCAAATGGCCGCGTCCGGATTGCGTCTGCGCCTTGGCCTGGCCGAGAGCGGCATTGGATTGCGCGAGGGTAGCAACGGCCAGATCGTAGGCGGCTTTCTTGGCGTCGTAATCCTGCTTTGCCATAATCTGGTCCTTGAAGAGGGCCTTGGCCCGGTCATAATCGAGCTTTTTCTGGTCAAGGTCCGCTTTGGCGTGCTCGACGTTGGCCTCCTGGGTTTTTTCGGCAGCGACATCGGCAGCTATGTCCGTCTCAGCGGCCGCGATCGAGGCTTTTTGACCCTCGACGTTTGCACCTTGCTGCACGTTCTCAATGCTGGCGACTTCCTCGCCCTTCTTGACCTTGTCGCCTTCCTTTACATAGAGATGCGTGAGGCGGCCAAAGGCTGTAGCCCCGAGGTTGACGTAGGTTTTGGGCTTGATCTGGCCCGTTCCGCTGACCGTCGAGACGAGGTCTTTCCGGACAGCCTTTCCGGTGATCACTTTGGTGTATCCGGATTGGGCGCGGACCACTGTGAAACCAACAATAGCTGCCACGGCGAGAACAATGACAACTGCAACAATAATTTTTTTCAAGCTCGTTTCCCTGTAGGCGGATTTGCCAGCATCGCCTTTGGGGGAAACTACGCAAAATCAGGACTAACGGTTCCCGACCGGGTAGTGGAGCGCCAGCGACGCCGATGGAGTTCACGCGGCGAATTCAAGTTCAATGATATCAGGCGAAGCTGAAATTCAGTCGACCATTAGTCCTGTTTTTCGGATGGCACAGAGAAATGCGCGATGGCCCCGATGGTTCAAGAATGCAAGAGAACGCTTGTATCTAACGTTACGAGTCCGTAAAATCAGAACGCTGTATAGGAGCAGTAAGCGGCGTATGTCAACGGGACGTTATTCCTTCATTCTTGCAGTTGCATTCGGTACGCTTGCGGCAATTCCTTCGGTCCAGGGCCAGCAGCCCGCCCAGACCAATGCACAGGCATCGCCGGACTCCCAGAATCAAGATCCTTTGAAACGGCAGCTTTCCGACAAGGAGCGCTTCAAACAGCAAAAGGAACTAAAGCAGGAGCTGCACGGAACCTACAAGAAATGGGTGGACGAAGATGTCCACTGGATTATTACCGACCAGGAACTGAAGGCGTTCAAGAGCCTGAGCAACGACGAGGAACGAGACGCTTTCATCGAGCAGTTCTGGCAGCGGCGCAATCCCAGTCCGGATTCTCCTGAGAACGAGTTCCGCGAAGAGCACTACCGGCGCATCGCTTATGCCAACGAGCATTTCGCTGCTGGAAAGCCGGGATGGAAGACAGACCGCGGCCACATGTACATTTCCTTCGGCAAGCCGGACAGCATCGACTCCCACCCCAGCGGCGGGATGTATGATCGGCCGATGGCTGAAGGCGGCGGCCAGACTTCGACCTTTCCTTTTGAGATATGGCATTACCGCTACCTGGATGGCGTCGGCGACAATATCGACATTGAATTTGTCGATACGTGCATGTGCGGCGATTACCACATGACGATCGACCGCTCGGAGAAGGACGCGCTGCTGCATGTCCCGGGAGCGGGTGCGACGCTTTACGAACAAATGGGCATGGCCAAGCAGTCAGAACGCTTCCAGGGGGGATTGGAAAGCCTCGGGAAAGGCCCGAATAGTGCAATGAATCAGGGCAAGGAGTTCGATCGTCTGGAGCAGTTTGCGAAGCTGCAGGCGCCGCCCCCGGTCAAGTTCAAGGATCTTGAATCGTTCCTGTCCAACCACAAACTATTGACGGGTCCAATTTTCCCATTCGATGTGCGGACGGATTTCGTGAAGGTGACCGACGACACGGTGCTGGTGCCGGTCACGCTGCAGATCAAGAATCGCGATATCACTTTTAACACCAAGGATGGCGTTGCGAAGGGCGAGGTGAACATCCTGGGCCGGGTTTCGACGATCACCGACCACGTCGTGCAGACCTTTGAAGAGACGGTGGAAGTTGAACAGCCCGCGGAGTTGCTGCCGCAAACCCTTGACCGCTCCGAGCTTTACTGGAAGGCGCTGCCACTGCGGCCAGGACGCTATCGCGTTGACGTGGCGATCAAGGACGTAAACAATGTCGACCACGTTGGCGTATGGGCGCAGGGCATCACAGTACCGAAGTACGACGACGATCGGCTGTCAGCCTCGTCGTTGATATTGTCGGACAAGATGTATCGCGTGCCCTCGAAGGAGATCGGCACGGGCAATTTCATCATCGGCAATACTTATATCCGGCCCCGGGTGACGGCCAACGCGGCGACGCCGGTCAGCTTCCATCGCGACCAGAAGTTGAGCTTCTGGATGCAGGTGTACAACCTGGGCATCGATGAAAAGAGCAAGCAGAATTCGGCGAAGATTACGTATCAGATCATCGACACCGCGACGAACAAGGCCCTCCTTGATACGGAAGAGGATTCGAAGAGTCTGAGCGCAAATTCCGACCAGGTGACGGTGGAAAAGAGTGTCCCCCTTGCCAGCCTTCAGCCGGGGAAGTACCTTGTGAAGATAATGGTGAACGACAGCGTCTCGAAGCAGGAGATTGCGCAGACGGCCCCCTTCACCGTAGAGTAACCAAAATACCGGATGAGCTGCCGGAGAGCAGCGAAATCCAAACGTTCGATCGATGTCTGGAGCAAAAGGGCCAGGGAGCAACAAACAACTGACTCAGTGAACCGAAGGTCTTCCATAGTCGTCCCCGTTATTGCGCTGCTTCTTGCGGCGCTGTCACTGCCCGTCTACGCCGGTACAGACGGAGCGGTAAGCGGCGTGGTGCGAGATGGCAAGGGCACCCCCCAGATCGGCACCCTGGTTCAGCTGCTGAGTCCGGATTTCTCAGTCATTGCACAAACATTTACAGACGATCATGGCCGATACGAACTGGCCAGCGTGTTACCCGGCGTTTATGGAGTGAAGGCCACGGGGTCGCTTTTTCTGCCTACGCTGCGCGAGAACCTGCACATTACCGCCAGTTCAAGACTCGTTGTCAACCTGACTCTGAGCACCTTATACGAAGCGTTCCGCTGGCTTCCGGCGCAACCGCGCCAAGCGGATGAGCCCCAGGATGACTGGACATGGACGCTTCGCCTTTCGGCCAACCGGCCGCTGCTTCGTCTGCTCGAAGATGGTCCTCTGGTGGTGGTGACGGAAGCCGAAGGTCAAAACCCGGCGCTCAAGGCAAGAGTGACGATTCGTGGGGGGGAGAGCGGCTTTGGGGATGGCGGTGTGCATCACGATTTCGAGATGCGGCGGTCGAATGACGACTCGCATCAGCTCATTCTCCGGGCGGATTTGAGCCAGTCGGAAGATCCGGCGCTTAATACGGTCGTGGGCTATGAACAGCAGCTGGCGCCGGGCAGGATTCTTCGCACAGTCGGCGCTTTCTTAGATCGTCCGGAAATTGCCGGGGGCCCCGACGCGCAGGGCCTGCAGGCAATGGTGCTGCGCACTGCTGAAACGATGAGCCTGAACGAAGCTGTCGAGGCTGAGGTCGGGAACGAGATTGAGGCGGTCCATCTGGGGACGACTGAGTTCGCGAATCATCCCTTCGCCGCTCTTCGCATCCGTGCCGGTGATGCAACGATTTCATACAGGGTGGCCACTGCGCCCGGCATACAACAGGCGGATGCAATCGATCGTGCAAGCACGCTGCCGCCGGCGATTGCCGAGCGCGAGGGGCAGCTCGTGCTGGAGCACGGGCTGCACCAAGAGGTTGGTTTTGCACACGCCAGCGGAAATCTGCGTGTTCGCATCACTGCCTTCCACGACAGTATCGAGCACCCCGTGGTCAATGGCGGAGGAGTGATTTCGGCGGCGGACTGGAAGAGCGGCAACGTGCTTTATGATTCATCCACCGGCGCATTGAAGGTTGCGGGCGAGAATTATTCCGGCGACGGACTTCTGGCCGAACTCAAGGAGATGCTGCCGGACGATACCTGGATCACTGTCGGCATGGCCACTGGAAATGCCCTGACGATGGAAGCGCAACCTATTCCAGTGAGCCTTGAAAATGGACTGCTCAGCCTGCAGCCGCGACGGGCAGAGATGATTGCGGTGGCATACGGCGGTAAGTTGCACCATCCCGGCACGCAGTGGCAGGCATCGTATCGCTGGCAGCAGCCCGGCACTCTCACGGCCGTCGATCCCTTCGATACCAATCTGCGCGACCCCTATCTCAGCTTCTACCTGCGTCAACCGATCCATTGCCGGGGCATTCTCCCGAATGGCATGGAAGCGCTGATCGATGTAAGGAACCTGCTCGCCCAGGGCTACCGGCCATTTTTGACCAGTGATGGCAGCGTCCTGTATTTTGCTCAGGCCACACGCGCGGTCGAAGGCGGTTTATCCTTCTCCTTCTGAAGTTGCGGCTCGGTTCAGATACGAAAACCTCGGAATGATTGTGGTATATTTTTTGAAGCGCATGAGGGCTTCATGCATGTGCTCCCGCCAAAGATGTTGTGCTGATTCACCTACCTTGGCGCACTTGTGGACGCGTAGCTCAACTGGCAGAGCATTCGACTCTTAATCGACAGGTTGATGGTTCAATTCCATCCGCGTCCACCAACTAAACCTAATGCCATCAAGCAGATGTCGAGTCTACGTCGCTTGCTCATTCTAGCGCGGAATCGTCATACATTGCGGGTGATACTGATCAAATCATTACCTACGATAATGTCCGTTGTCGTTGTAAATATTTGTGCTAGGCTAAATTCGTGGAAAAAAGCCTCGAGCTACCCTCCGGCTACCATGAGCTCCTCCAGGAACTCAAAGGACGCATCCGTTCCGCTCAGCTGCGGGCCTCATTTGCCGTCAGCCGGGAGCTCGTTCTGCTCTATTGGTCGATCGGGCGCGAGATCCTGCTTCGCCAACAGACCGAAGGCTGGGGCGCCAGGGTCATCGACCGTCTCGGCGCCGATCTGCAGAAGGAGTTTCCCGGAGTCGAAGGCTACAGCCCTCGCAACCTGAAATACATGCGAAGCTTGGCTGAGGCCTGGCCCGACCCCGAAATAGTGCCACAGCTTGTGGCACTTTTGCCCTGGGGTCATCTGCGGGTGCTCCTCGACCAGCTCAAGGATCGGGAGGCCCGCGAGTGGTACCTCCGCACCGCCATCGAATACGGCTGGAGCCGCAACGTCCTGGTACTTCAGATCAAGAGCGGGCTTCGCGAGAGGGAAGGGAAGGCTATCACCAACTTTCAGCGGTCTTTGCCGCCGCCAGACTCCGATCTGGCCGAACAGGTCTTGAAAGACCCCTACAACTTCGATTTTCTGACCGTCACCCGCGAGGCGCAGGAGCGGGAGATCGAACGCGGTCTCCTGATCCATCTTCGGGATTTGCTCCTGGAACTGGGTCGCGGCTTCGCCTTCGTCGGCAGCCAGCTTCCGCTCGAGGTGGGGGATGAGACCTTTTATATCGATCTGCTCTTTTATCACGTTCGCCTCCACTGTTACTTCGTCATCGAGCTCTTATGTGGCCGGCCACATAACAGATCTTCTGTGGCGCTGCCAGTTATGTGGCGTTCAGCCAAGCAGGCAGCCATATTCGCTCCATTGTTGTATTTGAACGCCACATAATCAGATTACAGTGCTTGAAGGAATCGGAGCAGCCCGGCGTCTTCCCTCCAGTGCTTTGGTACCTTCTCGGCTTTGATTTCACAGGTTGCAAGTGCTTTGGCCTTCATCTCAAGATCCACCTCGGCATAGACATTCGTGGTGTTGAGGGAGACGTGGCCGAGCCATGCACGGATCGTGTTGATGTCGACACCAGCGCGAAGAAGATGGGTAGCCGTGGTGTGACGGATCGTATGCGGGCTCACGCGCTTGTTTTGAAGAGACGGCATGTGAGGCGATATTTTCTGAGCGTATCTCTCGACCATGGTGTGAATGCCAAACCGGGTAATAGGTTGACCGCATCGATTAATGAACACATGCCCGGTGTTGCTGCGGTTGCCTATTAGAGGCGTGAGTTCCGCCACCGTCTTTGGCCATAGCGGACAGCGTCGCAGTTTGTCGCCCTTCCCATGCACCTGAACCAAAGAATTATCCTTGCTGTTGGCTTTCGCCAGCGTCAGATCACCGATCGTCGCTTGTGCGGCTTCGTCGGCCCGTGCGCCCGTGTTGTATAGGAACAGCAACAGCGCATGGTCCCGGCGACCTTGGTCGGTGGATTTGTCTGGCGCATCCAACAGTGCGTCCATCTCAGATTTCTCGAGATAGGTAATCGACGACCGGGGAGCACGCTTCGGTGGAATCACGCGGAGTTGGCCGGACCACGCGATGTGTTCCGGGCTGTGCATTCCGATGTAACGAGACAGCGAGTGAATCGCGGCCAGTCGCTGATTCCGGGTTGCCGCACCGCACTTACGAACTTGTTCCAGATTCTGCAGGAAGAGTCGAACCACGTCCGCAGAAACATCGATCACAGTCAGTTGGTCGAGCTCTTTTCGTGCATTTCTGGCAACGAATGGAAGCAGCAAGCAAAGCGCGTCCCGGTAACTCCGCTGCGTATTGCGGGCCAGATTGCGTTCGCTCACCAGATACTCAAGCAGAAAACGCCGGACCCATGGTCCAAGGAGGGCTGTCTCAGTCATGATGGCCCTCCCGTCCGGCATAGAGTTCAAAACGCAGGCTCGCCTCATGCAGGAGTTCCGGCGTCATGGTGAGATACACCTGGGTCGCAGCCAAATGTGTGTGCCCCAGGTAGACGGATAGTTGCGGCAGCAGTAGTTGCACGTCTTTGCCTTCGCGGTACCACGCTGTCAGCCGATGAACTGCCGAAGTATGGCGCAGGTCATGGAGGCGAGGTTGGCAGCGCGGTCCGCCAGTTCGACGCAGACCTGCATGATCGCGCAGTTGTTGAAATGCACCTCGGAACGTGTCCATGTTTATCTTTTTGCCGTTTCTCCCCACAAAGAAGGGAGAGTCTCCCTCGCGGGAATGAACAAATTCCCGACGCCCGTTCGCATAGCCGGAGAGCGCCTGAGTTGTCTTGGGACCAAGCGGTACGAGACGGCTCTTGAAAAATTTCGACTCGCGAACCATGAGGAGAGCATTGGACAGATCAACGTCCGCGATCGTCAGTGACAGAACTTCGGACGTACGCAATGCCGCCGCGTACATCAAAAGAAGAATCGTTTTCACCGCAGATGGCTCCAGGAGTCCTCGATTGCGTTGATACGAATCTGTGGCATCAATCAGATGGCGAAGTTCGGCGGGAGAGTAAATATACGGCTGGAATGCTGGAGGTCGTTTGGGCACCACCAGGGGCAATGGAGAATGGGCGACGAATCCACGGCTGATCGCATACCGGTAAAAGCCGACAAGGGCGTTGTGTTTGACATGCCAGGAGGCCGTCAGCGGCCCTACTCCCATCAGAAACGAGCTCACTCTTTCAGGCGCGACATCTGCAAGCGCAATGCTATGTCCCATTGCTTTGCAGAACGCCTTCAGCACTTGTCCGTTGACTCGAAATCTTTCCCCAAGCGTTTTGCGAAACGTGGCATATTCTTCGACGACGTGCTGAAGGGTCATAGCAAGCCTCCCAAATCGAAGCTGGCAACCTGACGAAGCCGGACGAGATCCACTTTGGCGTAAATTCGAGTGGTCTCAAGGCTACGGTGTCCAAGATGATCGCCAACTTCCTTCAGAGATAGACCTTCGTTGATCAATCGAGTGGCGCAGGCATGGCGCAGAGCATGAGGGCCGTGATGCTTGATGGAAGTGGCAATGGCTCTCAACCGTCTGGCGACCACCGGCCAGAGCGTCCCGGCCGTCATGGGACGAAAGGGAGCTCGCACTGTGAGGAAGACCTCTCGGTGAGGTGAGGTTGGTCTCACTTCTCGCAAATAACGGATGATTGAGTCGCCTACAGACTGGACAAGCGGGAAGTTATGCTTGCCGAGCCGCTTGGAACGTGCGAAGAAGATCGATTCGTCTTCCCAATGAATGTCTTCAAGTTGTAGCCGGGCCACTTCGCCCGCGCGCACTCCATATACGGCAAGCACCATCAGAATCGCGCGGTCGCGAATAGCGGACGGAGTGTTCTCCTCCATACTGCCGAGAAGCTTTTGAACTTCGGACCATGATGGAGAAGACGGCAAAGATTCCTGCTGGAAGACCCGCGGTGCCATGATGGATGCCGCAATGCCTTCCTTGCACCAGCCGCGTGTTTCCGCAAATCGAAAAAACGAGCGAAGAGAGGATGCATGGGTCTGAACCGATGCTCGTACGTAATGCCCCTCGTTGACTCTGGCAGCAAGTATCGAGTCAATTTCTGAAATAGTCACATCGTTGAGTGACCGGCCTCCGTTGCAGAGCTGATCGAGAAACTGGCACACCGTTTGGCAGCGGAGCGCAATCGTCGCTGGCGAGAGGCCACGTTCGCGAAGCATGAAATCGGCGAACTCGATCAGCTTTTCTTCGTGCGGCTTTGCCGGAGCGCAGGCCGGCTGGAGGCGCTCCATAAAGGCTAACCACCGAACCGCCTGACGAATGAACCGCTGTTTCGAGAGGCTCGGATGAAGAATGGGCGGTACAGCTCTTCGGCTGGCCCAGCGTGCTCCAGCCTCTTCGATATCCTGTAGGCTGATGATCGAGTTGGATCTCTCGGCTAACTTGAGACTGTCCTCGACGGCCACCAAGAGTTCGGCCGTGAGACGTAGGGTGCTCTTGGCCATTCCTTGTGATGCGCAGTGAATCATATAGAGACGGCGTTCATCTGCCAATGGCGTACAGAGCTGGCGGGTCAACGCATGAGATCGTTCAAAGAGTTGCTCAAACATTTTCGGAACCTCTTCCTTGTAGAAGTGAAAGAACGGTCCGAATATAGTTGAGCTATCTGAGTCGGCGGATCGGTGCTCTCTGTCTGCGGCGACCGCAGATTATGTGGCGTTCAAATACTGAAACGGAGTGAATATGGCTGCTTGGTTGGCTGAACGCCACATAACTGGCTGCGCCACAGAAGAGCTCAAGACCGGAAAGTTCAAACCAGAATGGGCCGGTTATGGAAAGCCGGACGTTATGAAAAGTGCAGCATAGATTCGCCGGAAATTCGAGGCTTGCCCATACTTTTTCTTCACATAACGTCCTTCCACACCTACGGTAAGGATTCGTGTTGGATTGTCACACTCGTGTCATGACCGAGGGTAGAAGGTGTCATTTTGGCAGCAATCATTCATGCCTAAGAATGTGGGATGTTGCTCAACTGGTAACTGCCGGGTAGCCGGTTGTCGGTAGCCGGTGATTCGCCCGAGACATGTCGCTGAACCAATAGTGATTTGTCATTGGCATCAAAGGCCTGAGTCGGATCTGCTGCTAGAGCCTATGATGTAGATCAATGAGACTAGCACTAGCATGCGGGGCGGCGTTGCTTTCGATTGTGGGGCGCGGCCAAACCCCAACAGCGCAGGAGTGGAAGTTGGATCTGTCGCAATATGGCCTTACGAAGGCCGGTTGCGACTGGTACCCAGGGCATCTCGAGTTTCTGGACGATGACCACCTAGTCGTCAGCGCTCCGGTGGCCTATACCTGCGACAAGGCAACCCGAGACAAGCCAATCGAGACCAGGATTACCGAAATAGACCTGCAAGGACACGAATTGGCCGCCATCAGCCGAGCCGACGTGGTCGAACTGGCTGCCGGACCCATCGGATACGTCGCTGTCTGCACAGGGCAGCATATCGAACTGTTGTCGCGCAACTTGCAAGTTGGACGGTCGATTGAGCTGGGGGGAAACGGACAGTCCAACAGGTGCTATTTCGGCGGCGGCCTCTCGCCCTCACGAACGGCAATGAGTGTTGCAGGGCCAGCTAAATCCCAGCTTCGCCTGTACGAGGGCTCATCCAGTGACCCAATTGCTGAGGTAACGACAGGAAAGGGACAATCCGTCCGCGCCATCGCCGACGATGGATTTCTCATTTGCATGCAAGAGAGAAAACAGTGCGACGTTGCCGGTTCACATGGAGTGGTGCGCAGCTTCGCAATGCCTCAACTAGGAGGAGCCTCAGGGTACTACATTGTTGGCCTCGTTGCGTCTGACAGGCTGCTCATGTCGAGCTTCGACGGCAAACGTCTCTACGCAGAGACACCGACGGACGCAACGGTCGTTGTGGCGGATATAGCCAAGATCAGGCCGCCATTCATCAACAGCAGCGACACGACGATGTCGGCAGCGGAACCGCGACGGATTCTGTACCGCGTTGATGGCTGCTTGCTGGGAGACTTCGATGACTGCTATGGAGTCGTATTCCGCCGTTTTGCGGTCTTCGACTCGCAGACTGCGCGAATGCTCTTTCGGCACAATTACGCGCCGGGCGCAGTTCTGAGGATTTCTCCAAATGGACACATTGTGATGGAACAAGACGGCGCGGAGGTCCGCCTCTTTCGGCTCCCCTAGCGAACCGGCTTGCATCTTGGCTAGGTCACGAAACGGCAGCAAGAAAGCAGTTGTACATCTCTCAACCAACAAGCTCTGGCACTCATTGACTGGATCGCGGTTAAAGCCGAATTCTGAATTCTCCACCAGTGTCAATGTTGGATTCAGGCTCAGTAGGAGAGCACCGACCCCCACCTGTCCTTGTTTCACAAAATGAGCGTGACGATCCAACGCGAATCGTTACCGTGGGTGTGCCATGTCCTTTCTGCCAAGGCTCTGAAGCCAGTTCAGCAGTTGTCCATCCTGCTGCCATGACGGAAGAGCCTCGGAGGGAACAGTGTTTGTAAACGCTTCTTCCAGTGCCTTGCGCTTCATCTCACCATCAATGCGCGCATATATTTCAGTGGTTTTTAAGTCTGCGTGACCAAGAATGTCCCTGATGTAAACCAAGTTCACCCCGGCATGAATCAGATGCATTGCTTTCGAGTGACGACTATGTACCCAGAGACATAGTCGGCACTATCTACCCTTCCTTACTATGTCGAGTGATTTTGCGCGGTCCTTTGCGATCGTTCGATAATGCGCGGCGCAGGGCCAATCGAGTCGATCAATCACGCGACATAGTTTCCTCCGTTTTTTCTGCTTTACAGACTATTGAGGAATCCAAGCAGTTGGTCTCCTGGTTGGTATCGCCCCGGCGTGCCGCTCGGCGGTAGTGCCTTCGCAAGTGCCCGTTCCTTCATTGCGAGAGTTGCTTCGAGATAGATCTGCGTTGTCTCCACCGACTCATGTCCGAGCCACAATGCAATAACAGAACGATCCACACCCGCCTGTAGGAGGTCCATCGCCATCGTGTGCCTCAAGCGGTGAACGGTAACCCGCTTTTCCTTCAACGAGGGACAAACTTTGGATGCCTTCATGCGATGCTTGGTCAACAGGTACTGCACGCCGTGGACGCTGAGACGGTCGCCCCTGGCGCTGGGAAAGAGCACGTCGCCGTCACCGCGTTGCGGTTCTCGAAGCCAGGCTTTCAGCACGGCAAGTGTGGATTTGGCGAGAGGTGTGCAACGTTCTTTGCGGCCCTTGCCGATCAAGCGCAGGTGAGCGCCAGACCCGACGATGAGGTCCTTGCGCTTGAGGCCGGTCATTTCAGATAAGCGCAGGCCCGTCTGCACCGCCACAAGCAGAAAGGCATGATCGCGCCGACCAGACCAGGTGAGCTGATCCGGAGCGGCAAGCAAGGCATCGACTTCGGGACGAGTGAGGAACTGGATCAAGGTGCGGGTGAAGCGCTTGCTGGGGATGGCGAGCACGCGTTGGATCTGTGCAGAATGGGCAGGCGCCTCGAAAGCCGCGTATCGAAAGAAGGAGTGAATTGCCGTGAGGCGCAGATTACGACTGCGAACGCTTAGACCCTGGCGCTTCTCCAACTCGTCCAAGAAAGCCACGATCAAGGGGGCATCGACCTCCTCGAATGTCAGGCGAGAGGGCGGCTTGCGCAGCCGTTGTTCAATGAACTTCAGAAACTGACGGAAGGTGTCGCGATAGGAACTGATGGTATGCGGGCTTACCTGACGCTGTTGCATCAAGCGCTGTGTAAAGAAACACTGCAAAAGCGGAGCTAAGCTGGTTGGAGTGATCATGACCGATCCTCCCAGCGACGCTCGAGCCGCCCCATGGCTTCTCGCATCAGTTCCGGAGAACTGCTTAGGTACCACTGCGTGTCCGCGACGTGGACATGACCGAGGTAGGCGGACAAGATCGGCAGGAGGCATTCCGGATCCTGGTTAGACCGATACCACGTTACCAGCGTGTTCGTTGCGAATCGGTGTCTCATGTCGTGCAGACGTGGACCGTGATTATCGGATATGCCGCGCAGACCGATCTGCCGGGACACCGCATAAAAAGTTCGATGAATGTCTCCACCATCCAGACGATTGCCCTGGCTGGAAACGAACAGATAGGAGGAGACCGGCCGACCTTTCCAATGACGTTTGCGCCGAGCGATGTAGTTGGCAAGTACTTTGCAAGTCGATGCGTGCAAAGGCACGAGGCGGGACTTGCCAAATTTGCTGTCGCGGATCGTCAACAGCGCCATCTTAAGATCCACGTCCTGTAGCTCGAGACTGCGCGCTTCGCCGAGACGCAGGCCGGAGACACTCAGTAGTCCAAACAGACAATGGTAAGTCCACGGTCGCAGTTTGCCGAATTCATAACGGCAGGGCATGTCGAGAGCAGCGCGCAGCAGGCTTCCAATTTCATCGTCCGAGTATAGGTACGGTCGCGCCCGCTTCGGTCGAAATGGCAACAGGCCAAAGGGAGGAATCTGGGTTCGTGGATCGGTGGCACTATGATGGCGCGCAAATCCGCGTATGAAACTCAGTCGTTGCGCCCAGTGCGCCGGTTGAACGTCTACAGGCTGTTGAGCCCAAGCAAGCGCCAATGCCTGGGTAATGTAAGAGGCGCGGTGGCGCTCCATAAACGTGACGAAGTCGAGCAATCCCTTGCCTGCTTCCAGCAGCTTGAATTCCAAACTGCGGCGGAGACTCAGGTAATCCTGAACGGCCTGTCGAAGTGTGTTCATCGCACACCTCCTGGCCACGGCAAAGCCAGTGTGCGCAATGCCTTTATGTCGACCTTGGTGTAGATCTTCGTAGCCTGTGGATGGCGATGCCCCAACAACTCTCCAATCTCGCCCAACGAAGCGCCCTGGCGTAACATCTCGGTGGCCAATCCGTGGCGAAACTGGTGTGTTCCTTTGGTAGTGGCGTGGATGCCGGCACGTTCGAGCGAATGCCGAACCAGGGAGCCAACTCCACTCGCGCCGCGAAAGGCGCAGATCGGGGCTTTGGCGCGCGAAAATACGCGGCGGCTGTCGGTAGCGGGTCGTCCCCTCCGAAGGTACGCGGCGATCGCTCTGCCAACCTCTATAGGTAAAGGCATGGTGTTGCGCTGGCCACCCTTGCTGCGCACGCTCACTTGTCCCGCATTCCAGTCAATGTCATCCAGTTCGAGAAATGCCACTTCGCCTGAACGCAACCCCAATCGCGCCAGCAAGAGCAAGATAGCGTAGTCTCTACGCCCTGACCGCAGTACGCCGATCGATGCTAGCCAGGAGTTGACGTACGTGCTCCGCGGAAATCGCCCGTGGGATCGACGTCATCGACCAGTTGGCGACGATCGGAACGGCGGCGGCCAGATCAAGCGAGACTTCCCCGAGATATCGCCCATAGTTCAGGAAGGAACGCAGTGCAGTGGTCATGAGCTTCGCCCGCTTCATGTGCAGTCGTGGTGCTTGACGCTGTACGAACCTCACAACATCGCTTGCACAGAGACGCGAGAGGGCGACTCGTCCGGGGCCAAAACGGTCTTCGAGGAAACTGCGGATGAACGGAACGTAGTTGATAATCGTCGAGTGCGCCAGCGCGCGCTCTTCCAGCAAAAACTGACCGAATGCCTGGGCGCAATACTCAGCCGGAGTCAGTTGGCATGTTGATTTCTTTTCACCAGGGATCAAGCCCTCCCGGCGCAAAAAGCCGATGAGATGCCTGAGGGCAGCAGCATCTCCCTGGCAAGGTCGTAGGTGTCGAGCGCGATATCGTAGATACCGAACCAAATGATCGGAGCAGATGCTGCGCAGTCCGACCCCTTTCTGCTTAAGCCATCGGCTAAAACATGCAGCGAGCAGAACCCGTCGATGAATCGATGCCAGACTGTATCCCTGCTCGCTCACCGATTTTGCAAACGAGCCGATTTGTGCCGCGAGCGGGCCTTCCGGCGGTCGCGATAGAACCACTTGGTTATCGATGATGCACTTCATGGTGGACTCCTCCCCCGACTGTGCGGGCTAGTAGGAGGAGCTCAGAATATGTCTATATGGTGTCAAGATTTCGCCAGAAAAAGAGCGGTTGTCGCAGAGTTACAAGACATAGTCAGGAAGGGTAGATAGTGCCGGAAACTATGGGGCGATATGACCTCTGGCAGGACACCGGGATTCTTATTGCGGGCAGACTCAACGCATTTATCAAGGATGTATTTTATCCCTGCCCGCGTGAGCCTCTCCCCATGCCGATTCGGGAACAGCGGATACGAGTGCTTGCCGCCGCCAGTCAAGCCGGCGTCAGAAATATATTGGCGCACGATGGTAGCTGTTGGCTCCATGAGAGGGACTATGCGCGTCTTACCGCCCTTGCCAGTAATCTTTATAGTCGCCGGTGGCTCCGCCCTGAAATCCCCTACGGAAATGTCAGCCATCTCCTGAACACGAGCGCCGGAATCGTACATCAGACTCAGCAAAATCATGTCCCTGCGGCCAGACATCTTTTTTGCGTCGGGTTGTTCCAGTATGAGCTTGATGCCTTCTGGCGACATGTAATTGACGGTTCCTGATTTCCCCTTTTTCTTGGGAATCGAAATCACCAACTGGTACTGGTTGAGGCGCATCACGTCTTCCGTTTGCATGAAGCGACAAAAGGAGTGAAGCGCCGCAAGACGCTGGTTCCTTGTTGAGATACTGCAATTACGTTCATTTTCGAGTCGGGAGAGGAACGCGCATACCCGTTCCCTTGTCAGCAGCTCGAGCGTCATCTTCTCCGGAGGCGTATTTTCTTGCGACTTGCAGTATTTTATGAGCAGCAAAAAGGTGTCCCTGTATGACAGGATTGTATTTGGACTGGCGCCTGCCTCGCCGGGAAGATATCGGGCAAGGAACTTGCTTACGTAGTAAGAGAAATCCGCTGCTTTTTTCATTACCGCTCACCCCCTGGAATTACAAAGGCTGCAATAGCGCTTGCTTTCTCAATAACTTCAGGGAACATGTCCTGCGTTAGCCTGACATACTGCCCTGTGGCAGACACCGACGCATGGCCAAGATAGGTTGACAGGAGCGGCAGGGCGCAGTAAATGTCCATCCCTTTGTCCGTCATGGCCTTCAACGAATAAACGGAAAATGTGTGGCGAAAATCATGCACTCTGGGACCGTTGCCGCGCCCGCCGTGTGAGATCCCTGCCGCCCAGACCACTTTCCTGAACCATGTGTAGATATTGTCCTGACTAACTACGCGGCCGTCCCTGTGAGCAAAAAATGGTTCCTTGTCGTCTTTCAGTATCTTGTGGTGAGTGGTACTGTATCCGCGAAGTACGGCCAACAAAGAATCCGACAGGGGGATGAGCCTGTCTTGGTTGAACTTTGACTTCCGGATAACGAGGATGCCATTGTCAAGATCAGTGTCACCGAGTCGAAGCCCAAGGGCCTCGGATATTCGCAGTCCGCAGCCCAGAAGCAGTCTGAAAGCACGGGCAGCATCACTGGCCTCATGGAAGGAGTTCTTGCGCTGATTCGATCGCATTCCTCAAAAAAGCGGCGTAACTCTTCATGGGAGAAAATATGCGGGACAAACGCTCCTCTTGCTCGCGACTTCCGCGTTGGACGAGGCAAATGCACATCCACGCCTCTTTCTGACAAGTACTTCAGGAACTGGGTCGTCTCAACAATGCGACGTCTTTGCGTTAGCCTGTTTTCGTTTCGCCTAAATGAACACCATTCCTCAATCAACTCTTTCCCAATGCTTGCGTCATCCGCTTGCTTAGCGGACAAGAACCTCGAAAAACTCCGCAGGGAACGCGGTACTGCGTCGTATTTAACGCCTTGCGCACGCTTGTAGCGGATGAAGTCGGCCATGTGCGCCGCGAATGGGCTTTCGTAATAGCGGGTAGTTTCGTCATTCTTCATTAGTGCGCGCCTCCAAACCGATTTTCGTGACCATAACAAAAGGCGGAGACTTCAACAGCGCACTCGCGCAATCTGGCGACATCGATCTTAAGGTATATGGATGTCGATTCTGTGTCGGTATGTCCCAGTGCTTCTGAAATGACTGGCCTGGGTACATTGTTTTCAAGCAGGGCGCTTGCCAGGCTATGCCTTAGCGCGTGAGGGCCGTGTTTCTTACCCGGTGGTATGCGGATTCCCGCCTCTTTCAGCCTTGTATAGACCGTGTGATGTATCGAGTTGGCATACATCACGTCATTCGGAGCGTTGAGCTTTAGGAACACAAACGGCACGTCCGATTTCGGCCTCGCATAGCGGATGTAGTCAATAACGGCTCCCCGACATCGTTTAGCAACGGCAGCGTCACGGGTTCCCCGGTTTTTTGCTGCGCAACCTCAATGAGGTTCCTATCCCACTTGAAGCTGGAGAATGTCAGGTTTGCAATATCCGATGCCCGAAGGCCCAGCCGGGCGGCAAGAAGGATCAGTGCGTAGTCCCTTTTGCCTCTCGGGTTTCCTCTGTCGATGCTGTTGACCATACGCTCGATCTCGTCTTTCGAGTAAGCGGAAGGTATTTTTGCCTTCTTGCAGTATCGGAGTTTGGGAACAACCGTGTTTAGGTCGGTCGTGATTATCCCTTGGCCATACAGGTAGCGCAAGGCGCGCCGCAACACGCAGATCGTATGGTAAATCGTGGGCAATTCGTATATGGCCAAGGCATTAATGAACCCTTCCACATGCCGGGCGTCAAGCCCTGTAATGTTCTCCAGGCATTGTTGCTCCAAGTATTTCGAGAAACGCTCCAGATAGAGGCATGTGTCGCGTATGTACGTTTCGGATAGTCCAATGGCCGATTGATGCGCCGTGAATTGCTGGAACGCGGATATGGTCAGCTCGGAAAAAACAAATCCGCGTTTCTCCCGTCGCAGAGAAAGGATGCCAGTACGCTTGAAATCGGCGAGCGTGTAAATTGCCTTAATCCATCTATGCTTGCTGTTCTCGTTCAGATGCTTCGGATGGGCACGCATTGCCTCGTCAAGGAATTCCATCCCGAATTCCATGTCGAAGTCATTCGCCGGCCGCGCACCTGCGCGCTTGCACAACTTGTTCCATACGATGTGGTACTGCTTCAACACGGTCGGTTTGTAGTCGAGCCGCGTCATTTCCTCCGAAATCGCGTTCACCAAATCGGAGATGGTTCTTGTTTCTTCACTCACGATGATTTCCTCCGGTCCTGTATTTGGCCTTGGTTTGCCAAATACAGTCTGGAGGTTATGTGAAGAAAACCAATCCCAAGCGCATTTATATCAATGGGTTTTATGCTGCGCTTTTCATAACGTCCGGCTTTCCATAACCTGCATTATGCGAAGCTTCGCATAACCTTGGTAAGCTCAATTTTTATCTTTCAGCGGTGGACGATCTTTTTCGAACTGGACCCGACGCGCCGACCATCGGGCTGCTGCTTTGCGAGAGCCATCGTAGTCCAATTGTGGAGTACACACTGCGCAGCATCGAGAAGCCGATCGGTGTCTCCACCTATCGGGTGACACGCGAGCTGCCCGAGCCGGTCCGGGAGGAACTACCCAGCGTGGAGGATCTCCAGGAAGTCGTCAACAAGCTTCGGTCGGAGATGGAGAGCTTGCGGAAGGAAGCGTCCGATGAGCAATAAGGGCCGCCGTATCAATGGGGACCGAGGGATCACCCTGTCCGGGCAATTTGGCAACGGGCCGTTGCCAAATTGGATTTTGAACACTCATCCTTATATTGGAACGTTTCTTACTCAGGGACTGAAACCTACCGACGTGGTTCTATGACCACGTCCCTGGCCCTGATCCCTTCGGCGGAGGAATCGCAGCTCAATCACAATGCTGCATTTCGGGAGCTACGGGAGATGGTGCTGAACTCGGTCACCTCCGAGCATTCCAAACGCAACTATGCCAAAGCGCTGGACGAGGTGTTCACCCTGTGCGCGAATCGCTCACAGGGTCTCTCTCGTGCTCTCCTCATGGAATACCGTGCTGCCATGGTGGAGAAAAAATTGAGCGCGTCGACCGTGAACGTTCGCCTGTCCGCCGTTCGCAAGCTCGTCGGCGAGGCGCAGCGCAACGGAATCATCGGCGCTGAAGAGGCGGCAAACCTCGCCGGCGTCCCCAACCTCCCACAGAAGGGAACCAGGGTGGGGAACTGGCTGACGCGGGACCAGACCAAGGAGCTGCTTACCGTCCCCGACCGTTCCACGCTCAAGGGAAAGCGCGATTACGTGATCCTATCCTTATTAGTGGGCTGCGCTCTACGCCGGCAGGAGCTTGCCAGCCTGGAGATTGACGGTATCCAGCTGCGCGAGGGGCGATGGGTCTTGCCCGACCTTCGTGGCAAGGGCGGCCGAGTCCGAACTGTCGCGATCCCGGTCTGGGTCAAGCAGGGAATCAACGCCTGGATGATCGCGGCGAAGATCGAGGACGGCCGCTTGCTGCGGCCGCTCTCCAAGAGCGGCAAGCTAATTGGTGACGAGCTGGGCGACTGGGCCATTTGGTCTGTCGTCGAGCAATCTGCGAAGGAGATTGGGATCGAACACTTCGGCGCACACGATCTGCGCCGGACATGTGCGAAGCTTTGCCGCAAGAACGGAGGAGACCTGGAGCAGATCAAATTTCTGCTTGGGCACAGCTCTATTCAGACGACGGAACGATATCTTGGTTCAGAGCAGGACTTGGCTGTTGCGGTTAACGATAATCTGGGGCTGTGAGGTAAATATCGGGAGCCACGATCAAACTCGCGGCTCATCGAGATTGCTTGGGGACCAGCCTGCCCTTCATCACGGGTGCAGTCTTAAGGGGGTATGGCAACGATTCGATACAAACTTGGCCATATCTTCACGACTGATTGATTATGAATAGGATATCGACTCAATTATCTAGTCAGGGCGATCACAAACAAGAAGGTTGAACGATAACGCGGGATCCATAAGTTATTGACACTACACGCCGCGTGAAGATGCACTGAAGAGGGGTCGGTGTCCCACTCTCCAAATGGCCCATTCTCTCCGGAATCGTTGCCATACCCGTAAGCGGATCATCCTGGAACGAAACGCCACGTCCGAGGATCTAGGCGGCAAGTATGTCGACGTCTATGACTTCCCAGAGGGCCGGTTGGAGGTGCGTTCGAAGGGCCTTCTGCTTCCCTACAGCGTTTTTAGCAAGGATCAGAGGGTCAGCCACACTGCGAAGGGAAAGTATTGTCGCCGCTTGGTTCAGCATCAGTCGGATACTTTCAGAGCCCAGAGTCTTCACGGGTTGTCTCAAGCTGTAAGGTGAAATGCGTGATGAAATTGCGGACGCGCGCCGCGTCAATCTGCTTTCCGCCCTGACGTCATAGATTCGCCACGCAGCGAATACCGGTGAGATTCGCCATTTCGCAACCCTTTTGAAATCAGGCAATCCTGCGACGCTGCCTTCTGGCACTTGGAATGCTCAGGTAAAGAGCGTGGATGTTCTTGGATACGCGACGAACTGTTTACTCATCCTCATTGATAATCCTTTACTACTACTACGCGCTGGTGGGTTCCGAGCCGAACAGCGAGCGCTGCGCGAACGCCTGAATGGCGAGACCGGAGAACTGAAATGGTTAGCGCGGGCGACATGGGCGGCATGAAAACTGATCTGGCCAGTTTCTTCAGAGAAGCTGCCTCCCATTCGCCCCTGGCCGAAGAGGCGATGCACACCGCTGGCCATACCAGACTGCATGCTGTTGACAGCGAGTTGCTCAATTGGGTTCTAGTCTTCGATGTTGGGGGAAGTCACATCTCCGCAGGGGTCTGCCAACGCCGGGAATTAGCTCTCGAAAATGTCGTAAGTTCTCCGCTTCCTTCACGGCGGCTTGCACAGGATTTCATCGAGCTCTTATTTGCGCTATGTCTTAAAGTTGCCGGCAATCCCGATGCCATCATCGGTGCAGCGCTTGACTTCCCAGGTCCGTTTAACTATGAAGTGGGCACCAGCCTCATGCACCATAAGCTCGAATATCTGTGCAACGTAAATCTGAAGACGGCCATCGCCCAGCGTTTCGGTTACGCTCCCTCACAGGTTCGCTTCGTCAATGACGCCGCCGCTTTTTTGTTGGGCGAGCTTAGCTGTTTAACGACTGCGCAGTTGCACAAGACTGTCGGTGTCACGCTGGGCACGGGCATCGGTTCCGCCTTCGCCATCGAGGGGCAAATCGTAACTTCAGGTCCGGGAGTTCCTGACGGCGGCGAAATCTGGAACCTGCCTTACCAGGGCAGCACTGTCGAAGAGCGGGTCTCCGGAAAGGTGCTCGCCGCAGACTACCAAAGTCGCACAGGTAAGCAATCTACAGTCGCCGAAATCGCCATGGCAGCCGCGAGCGATCCGGCAGCGCGCGAGACCTTCGAACAGTTCGGAACTCACCTGGGACAGGCGCTGAATTACGCTGTGGCGAAATTTTGCCCTCAAACCATCATTCTCGGCGGAGGCATATCCCGATCTGCGGATCTCTTCCTGCCTGCGGTTGCAAGGGAATTGGACGGTTCGGGAATCAGCCTGACCGTCTCCCGTTTGTCTGATCGCGCTCCATTGGTGGGTGCGGCCGTAAGCTGGTTCAGCCAGGGACCGGGAAAACACGCGAGCGCGTCAGTGACCTGCAACGCTCTCCCGAGGAGCGGCACCGCCTATGGAAAATCCATGGCACAGATCGCGCCATTTCGTCTTGCTCCTTTCTTCAGCCCTCGACCCTGGGGCAGCCTCGACCTCTCCCCCTGGTACACGCAGAAGCTGTCTGCGCCCATAGGGGAGTCGTGGCTTACCGGGAAAGACTGCGTTATTGATACCGGCGAATTCGCCGGACTGACGCTGGAACAACTGGTTGACAAGTATCCGGCCGAGATTCTTGGGGCGGAAGGCATGCGCAATCACGACCGAGAGTTTCCACTTCTGGTGAAGCTGTTGTTCCCGCAGGAGAAGCTCTCGGTGCAGGTTCATCCCGACGACGAGATGGCTCAGACAGTGGGCTTGCCACACGGCAAAACCGAATGCTGGTATGTGCTGACCGCGAAGCCGGGAGCAGTGGTCGCGTTGGGTCTTCATCCGGGCGCTACTCTTGAAACCATCCGCCAGGCGGTTGCCGATCATACGCTCGAGCAGCTGTTGAATTGGCTTCCCATCTCCGAGGGGGACATGATCTACGTGGACGCTGGCACCGTCCACTCTATCGGGCCTGGGTCTGTGATCCTCGAAACGCAACAGTACTCGGACTCAACTTACCGGCTCTACGATTACGGTCGTCCCCGCGTGCTAAACGTCGACGCCGCGCTGCGGGCTCTGAAGTTGAGAACGGATGCCGGCAAAGTTACCCCGGTCCATCATCAAGGCTACGACGAGTTGATCAGCAAGCCATATTTCGTCATAGAGCGGCACGACTTGGCGAAGGGTGAAACGCGCCGACTTGAGAACAAAACGGGCACGGTGCACTTGGTGGTCGCGTTCCAAGGAACTGCGCGACTGCAAGCAGACGGGGCCTCCGCCGTTGAACTTGAGCCCGACCGAGCGATCGTGGTTCCGGGTTCCGTGGCGGAATTCACGCTGATAGCGAAGGAGGATTTCGTAGGGGTTCAATCCATGCCCCCAGGCAGAATGCCGCAACAACAGCCTCAATGAGGCTTTCACGCGAGTGAAATTGCGGCGCAAACAGGGAACGGTACACAAACACTTATCGTAGGCGGGGCGATCCTTCCGGTAATTCAGGGAGTAATTGCTGACCGCGTCGGGCTTCACCACGCCTTCGTGCTTCCCGTTATCTGCTACCTGTACATCGTGTTCTACACTCTGAGTGGATCGAACTCCTGCAGCTAGACTCCAAGCAAGTGTTGCGTCGACCGTCTGAGCCGGCACACGTTTTCGGTAACTTGCCCATTCCTTCCAGTCTCCGGATTCGTAGTTAGCAAAGGATTCTTTGACGTGGCCGAGGCAGCTTTAGAGCTTCGCCCTGACGTAGCTGAGGAGTTTCTGAAATGGTTCGCAAAAAGATGAGCCGTACGAAGTGCGGATCGTATTTCCTACGAAGTCCGGTTTTCAATAAGTGGCTCTGGCATCCGATCGACGGCGGCCAAGTTAATGGCATGGTCCGTCGCTTTTACCCAGCCGAAGCTGGGTTCATAAGAGGCGTACGGAGGAGAGTGCCATGGAACTGTTCACGCTCGGCATCGATTTAGGGAAGACAACCTGTCATTGAGTGGGGATGAATCGCCATGAATAAATTAAACGGAAAAGTCGCAGTGGTCACAGGAGCTTCGAAGGGTATTGGAGCTTCCATCGCAGAGCATCTGGCAGCAGAGGGCGTATCGGTTGTAGTGAACTACGCCAACAGCAGAGCGGGCGCAGACGGCGTCGTAGCTCGAATCACCGAGAAGGGCGGAAAGGCGATTGCCGTTCAGGGGGACGTCTCCAGGCCGGAAGATATCCAACGGCTCTTTTCAGAGACGAAGAAGGCGTACGGCAAACTTGATGTGCTAGTGAACAACGCCGGAGTCTATGAATTTGCGCCGCTGGAAGCCATCACGCTGGAGCACATCCAGAAGCAGTTCAATCTCAACGTCGCTGGTTTATTGCTCACCACACAGGAAGCGGTCAAGCTGATTGGGCCGGAGGGCGGTTCGATCATTAATATCGGTTCCATCGTTGGCCCCATGCCGGCTCCGCAAGCCTCCACCTACAGTGCAAGCAAAGCTGCGGTAGATGCAATAACGGTTTCCCTCTCTCTGGAGCTTGGCCCGCGTAAGATCCGGGTGAACTCGCTTAACCCCGGCATGGTCGAAACCGAGGGCTTGCGTGCCTCCGGGCTCCACGAGGGTGAATTTCGAGAGCAGCAGGACAGGGAGACGCCTCTTGGCCGGATCGCCCAGCCGGAAGATATTGCTCTGGCGGCCACCTTCCTCGCCGGCGACGATGCCCGCTGGATTACTGGGCAGGTTATCGTAGCTGCCGGCGGAAAACGGATGTGAGCATTCCGACCGCGCCTAGTCACGGTGTTCCTTTGGTCTGCTTCTTCAGGGTCGCATCCCATAGTTCACTCGTACCGAGCATATTGCGATGAATTTCAAAAATGCTATCTTAGCGACCGGTTGAGACCGCCCCCGGTTATAGGTAAGTTGCCGACATGGCCGATCGGGCTGGGCAAGTTATCCAAAAGTGAGATGAGAAGGTCACCTCGGAAACGAGAGAGACGATGCGCATGAAAAGACATCCGCAGTACTTCATCTCAAAAGATCCACGGAGGGGTTTCAGGGCCGGGATGACGATTTGAATGTTCATGTTCGGCCCCTGGTCGCCGACCATCAACTGGTTATTGGCGCTGTCAAAGTACAAGGCCGAAGGCCGCGAGCTGGAACCCATGTTGATCGTCTTCAGCATGCTCCCCGACGGGGAGAATTCCTGAATTGTGCCCTCGTTCTTCTGGGCGACTCATATGTTCCCCGATCCGTCGAGCGCGATCGCGCCGGGATCCGTGAGGCTCCAATCCGATTGCCACACCCCAGCGGTTGTATAGCACCGCACCAGATTGTCGGGATGATCGCTGACGTAAACGAGCGTGCCGGCGTCGGCGATCCCCGTGATTACGTCCGCGAGCCGCTCGGTCGTGTCCGTACTCGCCGACCACGTCAGATCCCGCGTCCCAGTGCTCCGGTTGTATCGGCCTATATAGCCGCTGCGCCGAGGCTGGTGTTGAATTGCAGCGCGGCGAAGAGATCGGTGGCATCGCCGCTCATCGCCCCGCCCATGGTTTCCCCATGACCGCCCATGGTGCCTAATTTCTGGCGGTTCTGGTATAAGTTGATGCCGCCCTGGCTTTCGTCCCAGTCGGACGAGGTATAGATGACGCCTTCTGTTGCAGACACGCGCCATAGATGTCGATTCAACGACTAAGTTCGTTTCATACAATAAAACTCTTGACAGTGGATGTGACCCTTTCAGTCGGTTCGTGCTTGAGCCTCGTCTCCGGTGGCGGTGACGAGTGCTTGAGGTAGTGAATATCTGGATGTATGCAGTTCTGAAGAGTATGTAGAGCGAAGTTGGTTGGCTCTAGGCTGGCGCATTTAGGGCAACGCACTCATCGAAGATAGCCTAAGCGACTAAAGACCGACTAGTAACGATAGATGAGATGAGCATGTCACCTCGGAAGGGAGAGACTGTTTCCCATGAAGAAGACGACGCATCACACGGTGGACAGTGCACTCCTGACCTCAGCGGATGACGTCATGGTGTTCATTATTTATCATTGACATTTATCTTTGGTGATGCCCGTATGCCCGCATCGATACCGCGTCTGTTGAAGTCGATTCGCGGACGCCCGCACGAACACCAACGAAGTGTTCCGATGTAGCAGAGACCAGGCATTATGGAGATGTCAGACTATGTGCGGGAATGTCTGCGTGAGGATGAGGAATTCGTCCTGTACAGAGCACATGCAAGCGCAGCAGAAGTGCCTTCTGTTCTTCTGCTGACCTTTGCTTCCATATACCCCCGACTGGAAAGCCTCAAGAAGATAGAGCACGAATATTCGCTTTGCCATGATTTCGACAAAACATGGGCAGTTCGACCCTTTGCTCTCTCTGAGTGCAACGGACAGAAAGCGCTTGTGCTCGAGGATCCCGGTGGTGAGTTTCTCCATCGTCTCATTCAAGGCACGATGGAAATAAAGCAGTTTTTGCGCATCGCCATTGGCCTTTCAACTGCACTCGGCCAGTTACACAGTCGGTCAGTGATCCACAAAGATCTGAAACCCTCGAATGTCCTTGTCGACGCCGCGACCGGCCATGCTTGGCTCACGGGTTTCGGAATAGCCACGCGTCTTCCGCGCGAACGACAATCCCCCGGGCCACCCGAGTTCATCGCTGGAACCCTGCCCTACATGGCTCCGGAGCAGACAGGACGAATGAATCGTTCCATCGATTTGCGCAGCGACCTTTATGCTTTGGGCGTCACGCTGTACGAGATGCTGACCGGGAGTCTCCCCTTCATCGCTTCTAATCCGATGGAATGGGTGCACTGCCACATCGCAAGACAGCCAGTGTGGCCCGGCAAACGGGCCCCAAATATTCCCGGCCTCGTATCGGCCATCATCATGAAGTTACTCGCGAAAACCGCTGAGGAGCGATACCAGACGGCTGCGGGCTTGGAGCGTGATCTTCAGCGGTGTCTCAAGGAATGGCAAACTCGTGGCCGCATCGGCGAGTTCCGACTGGGCGAGCACGACACGCCGGACCGGCTACTGATTCCCGAAAAATTGTACGGGCGAGCATCCGAAATCAATACCCTGCTAGCGTCTTTTGATCGTGTCGTAGCCAGAGGCAGGCCGGAACTGGTTCTTGTTTCCGGCTACTCCGGTATCGGCAAGTCCTCCGTTGTCAATGAGCTCCATAAGCCGTTGGTACCGCCGCGTGGCCTTTTTGCATCAGGCAAGTTCGACCAGTACAAGCGCGACATACCTTATGCAACCCTCGCACAGGCCTTCCAGAACCTCATCCGTCCCATCCTGGCGAAGAGCAAAGAAGAGCTAGGCCGCTGGCGGGATGCGATCCGAGAGGCGCTAGGTCCGAACGGTCAGCTTATAGTGGATCTGGTCCCCGAATTGAAACTCATTATCGGCGAGCAGCAACCGGTTCCTGAACTTCCGCAGCAGGAGGCTCAAGGGCGCTTTCAGCTGGTATTCCGTCGATTTATTAGCGTGTTCACGAGGGAGCATCCGCTCGCCCTCTTCCTCGATGATCTGCAATGGCTTGACGAGGCTACGTTAAATCTGATGGAAGATCTACTGGCGCATCCGGACGTGAAATACCTGATGTTGATCGGCGCCTATCGGAACAACGAAGTTGGTCCTGGGCATCCGCTGACGCGCAGGCTCGAGGCGATCCGCCAAACTGGAGCGCGAGTTCATGAGATTATCCTCGCGCCCCTCA